>Ga0206682_10000476_pt1 | contig 43605 bp, 32 predicted proteins | sample M240m12015metaG_FD_155444 | JGI IMG/M metagenome (GOLD analysis project Ga0206682, IMG submission 155444) | Ammonia-oxidizing marine archaeal communities from Monterey Bay, California, United States - M2 40m 12015 | ecosystem: Environmental > Aquatic > Marine > Intertidal zone | place: USA... | reverse complement strand
CACCTAATGTAACAACTAGGATGTCAATTAGTGCATCTAGTTGCTCTACACGATCTTCTGCTTTTACTGCTTCTACTAGTTCTCCGTACTCTTCGTCAATAAGACTCAAATACATATTATAATTTGATTCACTTGGTGGCTGGTCACATGCTGTTGCAAATGTGTCTATGTCTTTAAAAACGTTTGTTGTCATCTAGCACCTTTATTACGTCTATCTAATTCGGCTTGAATAGCCGCCATTGTTGTAAGTGCATTTTGCTGCATCTTACGATCATCAATAAAGAAGAGATTCTTGTCCATACTTGCAAGTCTCTTCTCTAGTTCGTTAGTTCTAATTTCTCTTAATCGTTCAGGATCAATTGGCATGTTAACACCTCTTAGTTATTAACAAATGAAGCTGGGTCGATAGTTGCATGTTCGCCGTCGCCGTATTCTGCACCAATGCGAACACCTTCGGGCTTTATGTCTGACATTGCAAGAATACTTTCAGCTTCTACCATGCGCACTTCTTCTTCACCATTGCCTTCGTCTAGTTTAACACCACGAGTCCATCGACCGTGCTCTACTAGTACCCAATCACCTGGTTGATAGTTTTCATTATTACGAGGACCTTTTTTATGCACTTGTCCCCAACGTGGATAGATACCACGGGTTGTTCCGTCATCGGCAGATATAATTAGTCCACCGTTTGTTTTTTGTTCGCCGAAGTGCATATTTTTTACTATTACACGATCGTTAATAGGTTCTAATGAACCTGTAATTTTAGGTGTTATTTTATAACCACCTCCAAAGTTGTCTGACATTATTTTCCCTTCTGGACAAAATTTCCATCTTTATCTTCGATCCAGTCATCATCAAAATCATTGAACATATCTTGTTCTTCTTTTGTAATTTCTGGTTTCTTTACTTTCTTTGCGGCCTTTTTGGGCTGCGGCTCAACAATTACATCAGCAACTGGCGCTGATGCTTTTTTAGCAACACCGCTCGACTCAGTTGCAACGTTATTATTATAATACTCTTTAACTACTGCATCTCTTGTTTTAATAATCTGTCCGCCAGCACCTAGTTGATCGCCACGGGCATTTACACGGGCATTACCTACTGCCGGTGTTAATTCATTTTTCTTTTGAAGCATGTCCATATCTACGACTTTGCCTCTTAATGATCTATGTTGTGTTTTAGCCATTATATTCTCCTAATAATTATATTATTACTTATCTCAAAAACTCTCGCCAGTCTAATTCATATTTAATACTATCAATTTTATGTACACCTATCAAATACAGCACATAACTTGCTACACTTGATCCACGTCCTACTCCCCATACAATGTCATTCTCACGCATAAAGTCTACGAGATAAATCATATAGCGTAGTAGGTCATACATGCCACGTTCTTTAAATGCTTTAAGTTCTTCTTGTACCCTGTCCCATTCGGGTGTTTTACATCCGCGGAACTTAGGAAGTTCTATTAAATAATCAAGTACATTAATGTTGTTGTATGCATCAGGCATAAACCATTCTGATTGTAATGCACCGTCAAAAGTCTTTTGATCTACATCTAGTGCAATATACTTAGTAAGCTCAGGCAAGTGTTGATCTTGCATAGCTGCGTTAAATTTATCTATGTCATCCGACGGATCACATAATACAACATGACACTTGTCAACATGACCCGAGTAGATCATATCAGTTAAGTCACGATTAGAGAATCGTGGCACGCCTAAGTCGTCAGTCTTTATCAACATACTACTATATTAACTTACATTTATTAAATTGTCAAGTGGATTTTCAGGATCATCGTCAGTTTTCTTTGTGCGTTGTACCATTGCACTTGCACGACGAGCTCGTCCTTCTTCTTTATACATTTCTAGTATAACACTAATCTGCTGTTGCACACTAGGGTTATTTGTCATAAAAAACTTACGACTAAGTTCAATAATTTTATCCTCAATCTCAGAATCGGATAATTTTGCAAAGCTATCTACAAGAGGGTTAAACATTATGTCTCCAAAATACGATAAATACAAGAGTATTTATGAGGAAGCACTATGCCGCAAAACAGTTTTAGAAACATTGGATTAAGAAGAGATCAAAATCTTGGAGATTTAGAAAATGCCGACGAGGGTTTAACAAATCTTTTAAACGACTTTGCCACTGGTAACGATACTTATATAAGTGACGACTTAACACAAGCAATTAAAACAATACGATCTTACCCGGTAACGCAAGATGAAATAATAGCACTTGCTAATATAACTTTTAGAAATACATATTACGACCCAGATCTCGAAGCATCTGTAACTGCTCCAGCTGTACCGTTAGTTACTGTTAAAAATCAATTTGATAGAATAAAATTAGAAGCAGGCCAAGACAGCTATTTTGGAGGTAGTCCGTTTGGATTGCAAGCAAAGTTCTATAATACATCTCAACTTTCTACGATAACTCCGGGAGATCCTGATCCAATTACTGCACTAGTTGGAAATCAAGTTCCGAAAGATGAAAAGCAGTTTTGGCTAGATGGAGAATTTATTTGGGATAACAAAATTAATTCTCAATTTGAAAATCAACAAGGTGCAGTGATATGGGAGGGTTATATTACTCCTGAAGGCAACGGCGATTTATTTGTTAATATTAAAACAACCGGTCACTTAATAATACAGATTGAAGATAACAACGGAGTAATGCAAAACATTGTGTGGAACGACGGTCCTTTCTATGATTTTTTATTAGCTAACACTCAATCTTTTTCAACAGTTGTAAGCGGTAAAGAAGGAATAATGAACCTTGATAGCATTAAACTTTATACTGATTCAGCACGTACTGACGATAGTTTGTATTGGTCCGGTGACACTCGCGGTGTTGATCCGTCTAATGACAGAATAAGTCTAACAGAGTTCGATCATACAGCAGCGCCAGCGACTTTATACGGTAGAGCTTTGCATCCATCTACTCATTTTGGTCAAGGTGGTAAAGAGAAGTCGATAATCATTCCAGGCTTCTTAAGATTTTCACCTAGAAGAATAAAAATACTTTGGTGGCTCGATGAGGACGTCACTCCTCCGAATAAACAGTTTACCCTAAGCTTATCAGTATTGTTAGGAACAGTAATTAACAATAATTACTATAGTACACTAAACGATTTACCAAGTCAAGACCCTGCAAATTTTCCTGAATTTAAAAAGTTTTATGTAAACAAACTTGGCAGCGATGGCGGCATTATTGGTACACTAAGTGACACCGAAAGTATTATAACAGTTGGACCAATTGATACATCAGACTATATTCCTCCGGTTAATCGAGCAGCAGTTGAAACAATTATAGGCATAGGCGTAGAATATAGAGATAGCTCTCCTATTGTTGCCCAAAGCCTCCAACACCCAGGCCTTACATTAACAGCAGCAGCAGGTAATTTAGTATTGATTAGTGGATCTGCTTCCGGTCGAGATTGTACTCTTCTAGACGGCACATATATTACTGAAATATTACCTGGCTCAGGATTCATACTAAGTAGCCCAACTCAAGGTACTTCAATAGGTGTAACTAACGATGTAATAACAACATTAGTTGATCATAGAGGATTGGTAGATAGAGTTGACGTAACTGTATCTGGTACTAGTGTCACTATTAATAGTTCTTACTTTGGTGCTGACTTAGTTGAAGGAATGCTGTTAATAACCGATACTGGCAGATATGATATAACACAAGTGACTAGTTCCAGTTCCTTTGAAGCTGTCGCCGGTGCTGCTAGCGGCATAAGTTATATCTATAAAGATGCCGGCATTTTAAACTACACAACTTATAATGTAGTAACAATTACTAACCTTACTACTTTAATATTAGATACAGTGTATGGTATCGAACCAGGCTATTATATTAAATCAATCGGCAAAGGCGGCACATCATCATTACAAGAAGTTGCTACTGTTGATTCTAGCACAAATACAATTACTTTAGTAAGTAATGCTACTGCTAATTTAGCGGAAGGTGATAGAATCATAGCTGAACGTGCAAATGCTGATACATCGGCGCCATTTAGTGCAACACTTACAGGATTAACAACTAATACTGAGCACCTTATTGTTGAAAATGGAAAAATAAGAGCATTAGATATAGAGTTTAAAAACTTTATTAATATATCTACAGAGTATTCGGCAGCCGACGATACTCAATATTTTCGACTTGTAGATATCTTAGTTAGTGATGTTAATAATCAAGTATCAACGCCTTATAAAATTATTGGAACTAGTCTTTAAACAGGTTTATTAAGACATAAGAAGTAAGTTTGCCCGTCAATCGTGATAGGTAACTTATGTGTGAACACATCAGTAATATTACCAACTTCGGTCACAACATTTATTCCGTTCATTGTAACGTCACCGTCTACAACTAGCTTACGCATTGTTACTGATGATGCTTGTGTTACTAAGCCGCCTGCTAGATCATTAGTCCACGGATTATAATCATTAGAGAATGCTCTAATAGCAACTGGATTATCTGGAGAACTTGTAGCATCAGTAATATAAAATCCTGGTTCGTCTACTCCGGAATCTACATCGCCTTGTACAGTAAACGGTCCTTCACTTCTAATAGAAAAGTCAACGGATAAACTACCGTCTTTTCTATATTTTATTGCTTTTTTAGATTGTGATAACTCTAACTCGTCTATTACTTCAGATAATTTCTCACCAGGCGCTGCTTGGTACTCGGCTGTTCGAGCAGTTACTGATGCTGAACTAGGGCGTACATAGTCAATGTCACTTATACTAGCATATGCAATATTTTCTAGCAGTGTAGCGTTGTTTCTTTTAAAAACAATATCACCACCAAGTGCCTGAAGTGCTGTTAAGTCGTATGTACTAGACAAGTTTGCATCTTCGCTTAAACTAAATGTTGATATTGCATTAGAGTCTTTTACATATAGCTGATTAGCATTTTGTTTTATATCATTATAGTACGCATCAACTTTATCGCCATTTGTAAATACATTTGACCTAGTTTTAAAATCGTTGTTTATATTAGCAAGGGTAATTACATATTGAGTAAACTCAGTATTGCGTATAGTTAATATACTTTCATTTCTTAAGTTATTAGTAAATAACGCAACGTCATCTGAAATACCGCCTAAGTTAGGAAGTAAATTTTGTATTGCTAATCTATCTAAAATATTTTCTACTAAATTGTTTTCTTTTGAAAATCCTGTTAATCCTGTCATGACGTAATTATGCTCCAACCATTACTTGCTAAGAAACTTATACGTTCTGCTGCTGTAGCATCAGGAGAATCATTACCTGCTAAATTAATAGTAACCCCAGTTCTAGGGTTTGCTTCGTAATTATCATATAAGTCTGATATAATTTGATTTATTGCACCTGATACTAGATTATTAAAACTAAGATCTAATCGTTGTAGTGCAGCCATTGTTGTAAATGATCCTGCTGTATAACCTGTAAGTTGATTATTATTTGCCCATAGGTAAGTTAAGTTAACCATGTTAGACAAGTCAGGTATATCACCAGTCATACTATTAAAATGTAAATGTAATCGAACTAAGTTAGGAGCATTAAGTTGGCTAAATGATGTTAGTTCATTTTGATCTGCATAAAAATATCTAAGAGATGCACTGGTCCATGCCGGTGAGGGTCCAGTAAGTGAGTTAGTTGATAAATTAATTAACTCAACATTTGGATTATTATCTATTGATGGCCAAATGGTACCTGTAATTTGTGAAATAGTAAAAATAATTCTTTCAATACTTACTAAATCTCCAATTAACGGTAAGTTACCGTTAATATTTTTATCACCAAAAGCGTTATAAGAACCTTCGATTTCGAGTTTAGTTAAATTTACTAATCCAGTGAATGTATTAGGGTGTATCGGTTTCACGCCATTATTTACACTTGAGTACTCAAACTCTAACAAAGTTAAAAGACAATCTTCAAACATGCCCTGATCAAATGTATAAAGCGCCGACACTCCTTCTAGTTCTGTGCCAAACATTTTAATTTGTTTTAAACTAGTATTGCCTAAAAACTCAGTAGGTAAGTATCCCTTTACATTGTGGTTTTCAAAATTTAGTTCTTCGAGTGCAGAACAGTTTGTAAACTTCCAAGCACCACTGTCAGTTAGTATGCTTGATCTATCACCAAATTGACGCATTGTTGCACTCTGTTTAAAAACTTTAAGTAGTACTCGATTTGTCAAGTCCGGAACAGCAAGAATATTTCCTGAAATATCTACGTTTGTTAATAACATACTTTGTAATGGTAGTTCGTCGATTGGATCATTTTCTATTACCGATGCTGACAAATTTAAAATAGATAAATTTATTGCACTTAATAATTCACTAGGAATAATACCAGAAAATGTATTTCCAGACATTACGTATTCTTGTATCGATGGCGGCGGAACTGGCAACGCTCCAGAGAATTTTAAAAACGATGATGTTGAAAAATCCATAACTAATAAGTTTGTTCCACTTAACACAGTGGGATCCGGTATCGGTCCTGAAAAACAACTACCGATATATAGTTCAGACAATCCAGCTGGTATTTTAGCAATAACGTCTGCATTTAAAGTTCTTAGATTAGAGTCATCGCCGATAGTAAAGTTATTCTTACTAATTTTTAAAACTGATAATGATGGAGCAAAAAAGCTAAAGTCAGGAAATGTATTTAACGAGTTATTTTCTAAGTCTAATTCAATCAAATTATCTATAGTTGCGTTAGGTAAGAATTTTATTCCACAATTTGGAAGAGATATAAGACTATAGTTGTCGGGGTTGTGATAAATTTCTATGTTTTTTCTACGTGTTAATGTGTCAGCAATATTCAGTATGCTCTCACTGTTAACTCCGCCTTGATTTTCAAAGTTTAAACTTAGTAGTTCATTGTCAACGTAGAATATTCGCCAACTAACATTACCGGGTTGTATAAGTTCGCATCTTGCATTTAAGCTTCTAAATTCACCTTCGAATATTAATGGTAAGTTTTTCATAACATACCATAATACATTTTGACCATCCATTAGCACTCTTAGTTTATGTGTCGGTAACTCACTATCTGGAAAAATAACAGGGCGTACTTCTTTAAATATTTCTAATTCATTAGCTACAATATCACCACCAACTTCTACTTCTAATCCGTACTGTATTGGAGTTGTTTCTGGAATCACTTCTTGGTCAACAGTAGTACTCCACGACGATGTTCTTGATGTTGATATATCAGCAATTCTTATTTCATCATTAATGCCGTCATAATACTGATATTTGAGGGCTGACCCGCCTATAATACCGTTAACTGTTAAGTTACCTCGAAGCTTCTTACTAGGATCTGCACTGTTACTAAGTATTTCTTCGTAACTGCTTACCTCTTTAGCATATGCTGTAATACTGCGTGACAAATATTGATCAAGTTCAGATAATGACTGTATATCTGTTTTAGTTCCGCCATACTCGGAAATTCCATTAATTTTTTCTAAATCTTTTTCATCTAAACCTAAATTAATAACAGCAGACTTAGTGCTCGGAATATCAGTAAATGTTTTAGATACATTTAATCCGTAGAAGTTTGTTTTTTTAATTGCCATTAAATTTCCCTTGTCACAAGACTTACAATAATTTTATTTACTATATCCTGATCAAGGTTTCTAGCACGAATAAATGTAGCCTTAGAATTAAGCGCTCCTGGCGTAATAATTTGTCTATCAGCACCGTATACATTAGTAAGTTTTATTAAATCTTTATTATTTGGATGTACAAACACAGTAGTAATATTTTTTCCTGGTCTTAACGGTTGTTGTAATTGTGTATCAACATTGTTCGAACTTAAACGTGACGTTGATTCAAAGTTAGTCGGAGGCAATCCTGGAGAACTACCACCGGAAAACTTAACAGTTACATTGTCGTTTGTTAACCATGTAGGCACAAACGACCTAAGTTTATTTCCTTTAGTTTCGGCAATTGATATATTACATACTTCTGCGTTATCACGCATCCCAATGATAACATACATTGGTTTAAAATCAAAGTCTCCAAAATACACTTTAAATTGCACCTTAGGATCTGCTATTTTGATCGGGCTAAGAAAAATCTTAAAAGCGTTTTCAAGAGGAACAGTATCGATACTTACAGCATATTGAGTTAACTCTTCACCAAACTCAAAATATTTGTTTACAATTATATCAGAAGTGAATCGCATACCACTTCCTGAAAGTGTTCCATCAGGATTTTCCTGACCAATCTCTGCGCCAACAATTACTGTGGCATTAACTAACGCAACTGGTTCTAGATCAAATGTTAAATAGTTTCCTACTGGGTAACTATCACCCTTGAGTGTGCTACTGTATATAACATTATAGTTCTGTTTTGGTTCTTCGGTTATTGTTATTTGCGAACAGTTACCGGTATCTTCACCTGCAGGACGATCTATTCTAAAGTCCATCTCCATCTTAACATCGCCTTGAATTGAAAGTCCTTCAGATAATTCTATCCCCGATTCGTTAGTGTTAATAACATCGGGAGTAAAGTTAAGCATCACTAGTTGTTCTAAGTCAAAGGATCTGTCTATGCCGGTATTTCTATCTTCAAATACTAATTCTTCGTTAGGTGTAAACACAACTTTAGGTTTATCAAATGATATGCCTACGAAGTATTCAGCATTATGTGCTTCTATGCCGTAGTTATCTACTTGGCGAGAGTTTAAAAAGTTAACATTAATCTTCTCGCCAGTCAACGGCAAGTCACTTGCAGCAAGTGCATTGTATTTTGTAAATTTAATCTGTGTAGTATCGTAACGAAAGAACTCTACCAGTTCGTCGTTTACGTTTAATTTTTCAGGAATCTTTTCATTAAAGGTAGTTATGTTCGGACCAATAATACCTTCTCTTCTAAAGTATGCACTAGTATCATCTACTGACAATGGATCTTTCTGTAAATAAAAATTTACAAGCCCAGGTCCTATCATTTTAGTACCATCTTCTAAGTCGCTAAACGTTTCGCCATCTGTCAATAGCATCTGTGTTCTATCTTCTGTAAAACTTAATGTGTTAAAATATATTCCAGTTTCGTTTGATCTTAGTGTAGGCGCATAATGATGTCCAAAACCCGGACAACCGCCAATTTCTACAATGTCTAATTGTGCAAGTGCGTCTGTGATAACTTTTAAATCTTCAATATAAGTATCACGTTTGTTATTAACTCCGATACCGTCTGCATTAATTAATTGTTCTTTTGGTTGTATGCCCAAAATACTCTTACCACCAATTGTACTTTCTAAATCAGCTTCGTCGATATCACCATCATCGTCACGATCAGTTAGTGTAATAAAGGATGATACAACTTGATTAGAATTATAAGAATATACTTCTCCAGCATTGTCATCACCGCCATCAATATAGCAACTTGCGCCATACTTGTATAAAAACTGCGGAGAACGTAAAAACGATGTTTCGTTAATATCTAATATGTATTTAAATTTAAAATATGGATCAGCAAGACATGGTTGTCCCATACCGTTTTCAATAATAATTGTATGCATTACAACCCAACGACAATCACCATTGCCAGTTGGAACATACGCTAAGAATCTTGCACCAATAGCACCATACCAGCCAAACTCAACTTTATACATTGTAACCTTAGTAACGTCTATGTTATACCCACTTTTACCGTTACCGTCCATTGTGTCGCCGTTAAAGAGATCTTGTGTAATTTCTATTTCGTACAGGCTGTTTTCTTCAAACGGTGCAGGGTTAGGCACAAAACGTTGATCTTGTATTGTTAACCCCATTTGTTGTAATATATTTTGCGGTAATGGTACTGTACTTCTACGTACAACAGCTAGTCGCGAACCTTTAACTTGGAACATATACATATCTGTACTATTAGCAGTACCCCATTCTATAATATTTTGTGTACTTGCTGGATCAAAGCTACACTTAAACCCAAATGTAAATCCACTAATACGCCCAGGTTGATATCTGTATGCTTTCTTTGTTTGCAGAACACTTACTACACCGTTATCTGAGGTTTGACCCGGTTGTGTGTTATCAGAATCATACCCAGGTAAGAAATCTAATTTTTTTAAATTTCTAGCATCAATTGCAATCCCGTCTCTAATATCCATCCACATAAATGTCCATCGGCCAACTTGATCAAATATTTCAGATTTAGTAAAGTTTACCCCATAATTAACACTAAGAGACTCAGTAGGTGCGTTAAGCATACTTACTGGAAGAAAATGTTTGTCAGCAAATGATTGAAACCCGGCTTCTACAAACATATCGTAATACAAGTTACCTAGTCTAACAAATGCAAGATACTTTTCATATAGAGCAGGTTGATAATCACCACGTGTTTCTGCAAACTCAGGGCCATACGGAAACGTATAAGGCACTGGAAAAATACTCATTACAAGTGCTTGCTCATTTGTTTCTTCTATAAAATTAAGAGCAGTATGCCGACCATATAAGTCAGAATTTCTTTGATACCATGTAATTGGCAAGTTAAGTGTTGGACCAGAAAAGTATTCAAACTCTTCTTCATTTAATCCATATGAACTAACATCCGAAAACAAACTTAATTGTGTTTCTGCTCGGTCAATACCAAGTAGCGTAGACGAAACTTCTGAAGTAGCAGGAAACTGTTCTTCTATTTTAACTGGATTGTCTTCGTCATTGTTAATAAATGTTGACGTTGCATTTTTCACCTTTGCTCTTTCAGCTAATGGTGTTTCAACTTCAGTGTACAACAAATTACCGGTACGATCACGCAACGTTTCACCAGTTGGAAAGTTTTTAAGTTCTTCTAACTTAGTAGTTGTAGGTATCGGTATTCGGTCGAAGCCTAGTTTTATCTGAGGCATTGATTATTGCTCCTCCCAGGTCAAACTTGCTGCAACATTTAGTAGTTCTGTTCCTGTGTATGACTCCTGACATTGTAGTGATAGGTATAATGTTTCTAAACTATCAGTAAGTGGAAAGCTTATATATTCTTTGTTATAATCAAAGTAAGCAGACAAATCGTAATCTGATGATCCTGCGCTAACATAATAAGTAGCAACACTTGTTCCTGTACCTGGTATAGGTGATTGAACTGCATTACTTACAAATACTGAGCTAAGTCTTTCTTTAGAAAAATCATTAATATTATGTGAAACTATATTTCCTTCACTATCAAAAATCTCATCTCTAACAAACTCTGAGCCTGAAACTATTTGTAGTTGTCCACTAAACACCTCGTGTGGATAAAAATAGTATAGATCGTTTTTGCGTTCTATCTTTCCTAATACTTTAATAAAGGCACTTGCATTGTTTAAATAACCTTTGAAATATCCGTATACAAAGTCGCCTTCTTCAGAAAGGTAGTTAGTGTCAGTTGTTGATAATAAGTTACTTGACATTATATCTACAGTTGCATCAGTAGTAAACGTACCATTAACGCCTGTATTTGTTTGAAACAATGGTGTTTTTAATAATGTAAGTTTACCTGAATTTGCACCGATTGTACCAATAGATAACTTTGTAGGATAAACTTGTACTCTATTTCTAACTTCATTACCATCGCCGCTAGTAATAGCTGCTTTAGTTTTTAGGCCATATAACATTTTTGTTCTATCAACTACAACATCAATCGAGCTAGGTGAACCTGATGTTACTTTATCAATATATACATAATTGTTAACAGTGTCAACCCAAATAACTTCAATATCTTGATCTGATGGATCACCAGTAATAATTTTAGCACCTATATAGAATGTACTTAGTGCAGGTGCACCATTTGTACTATCGACCTTAAAGTAAGGATTAGTTGTTGCTCGAGTAGAAGCAGTTGAAGTACCCGGAACAACATGAGTGTCGTCAACTGTGAATACATGCTTACTACCTTGTACATTACCTTTAGCAGGATCTACCGAGCTATGATTATAGAGTCTAACAGTTCCTCGGTCTCCGCCATCAATATAATACGAAGCACCGTACTTTACAAGATTCTCTGAGTATGAACTTGCGTATCCGTGATTTGCTCTGTCATCATTAGCAATACCTAATCTGTTTTCACTGCCGCCACCGTATACAAGATATGTAATTGGAAGCGTAGCATTACCTAGTGATGATATTTTAAGTTGGTTTGAACAGCGTAGATGATGTACTCTAACCCAACGTGCTTCGCCGTTGCCAACTGGAACATATGCAAGAAACAATGCACCAACAGCGCCGTACCAACTAAATTCAATTTTAAGCATAGTAACTTTACTAAAGTCGTAATCCCATACACTTTGCTGTACAACTTGCTCGTCATTTACAACATAAGATTCGCCTGCTTTATTACCTGATACATTATCAGAATATACTGCATTACGTGTCTTTGCTGTTTCTCCATCTTCTTCAAAAGGTCCGTCTAAACTGTCACCGCTGAATCTACTTCTTGGAACTCTATATTCGTACACGCTCCAATATTTAGGATCAACATGATCACGTATCCAACCAACGTATTCTAAATTAATAGCATCAATTTGATTTCGTAGCGTAGTATAATTAGCAGTAGTGTCAATAGCTGTATCAATACGTCCTTTAGATGTAGTGCCTTCGCCTCCTGCACCTAGTGGTAGTATGCCAGTGTCTGAATACATATAAGGGAACATGCCATCGTATTTTGCGCCACCGCCTAGATTAGGATTAGTAAAGTCTACATCGTAATCATCGGGGAATAAAAACGGTACAGGTGTTTCTACTTCATGTACTCCTGCTCCAAGTGCTGAAAGAGTTATAGCAACAGTCGGTGTTAATGGATCAGCAAGTGTTATAACATTGCTCTTATGTCCGTCTACTGACTTAACATAATATGTCTTACCGTCAGTAAGTTCAGGACAAGTACCATAGTAGTTTACGTATTGACCAATAGTCATATTACCCTTTTCGAGTGTTAGTGTACTATCAGCAGCTGATATTTCTACTACTTGTCTTTCTTTCTTTTTCAATAGTGAAGGATCATAAAGAGCAGCATGTGTCATTATTAAACCGTCACGTAGTATTGTTACATCACCGAATACTTCGTTATCACCGTACTCAATGCCACCTTGATACTGTTCTGTAAAGTTAGCAATAGTAAGATCGCATAATTGAATAAGTTTGTCTTTGTAACTAGTAAGACCAAATAAGTCTACTACTGATACTATTGCTTTACCTGTTCCTGCATCATTTACTTCAACTTCAACTGTTGTTGTATCTACTAATGCAGGGTTACCTGTAAGTAAGTGTTTAAGATAAGTATGTCTTGCAATTTCTTTTTGTACACCATTTGATTCTTGCTGTGTGTATACTTTTATAGATCCACCAAAATAATATCTTTTAGCATTGTAAATAGTAGCAGCATTACCGTTACTACCGATATCACCAGAATATGCATCAAGTGCAAATTTTACATCACGTAGACATTTATACTTTAGTGTTTTTTCATCTGTTACTGATGTATCATAAGTTTGACTTGCTGAAACAAGATAACCTAAGTATTTTCTATACACTTCAAATACAGTATCAACTTTGCTTCTACTTCCGTATTGCGCAGCATCAATTTCAAGTTGAGTTGGCTCAGTGCCGCCAACTGCACCAGTTTGTATTGCAGATAGTGTCTCAATTTTAGCAGCAGCAATAGTTTCACCAGCTGTTGTTAACTCGGTTTTGATTAGTTCTTTTAACCCATTATGCACTGCTACTTCGTCGCCTCTGTCAAGATCGTTTGCAGTTCTATATGTAGTTGCATTAGCAATAGTATGTCCGTTCCCACCGTATTGCAAGTCGGCAATGTATGCATCCATTGCTAAGTCCATATCACGCTTGCACTTTTCTTGTAGTACTGGTGATAGGCTATCGTAATATGATTGATTTGCATCACCTGCTGTAACTACAGTGTTCATGTATGTAAATCTATTTTTTGAAATAAGTTTTGATGCTGCTGTTAGTAGTAATACTGTGTTATCAGTTCTTGCCGGCGGCTTACCTACTAGAGCATGATCATCAAGTTGTCCGTTGCCATATTCTAACGGATTAGATCTAATAATACTTTGCGTTCTACGTACAACTGCAAACTGATCGCCTTGTGCAGTGTCTCTTGTTTCCCAATAGTATCCGTCAAACTTATCAAAGATACCGTATTTCTTAATTGTTGGGTTACGTACAGGTTTACGTGTTGTGCTTAATGCGCCAACTGATGTAGTACTTTTGATACCAAAGGTAGCAGCACTAACACGCCCAGGCTGATAACGGAAAAAACGCTTACTTGTAAGGACAGCTACTTCGTCGGCACCAGCTTCAACTAGTGCGCCTGATTCTTCAGGTAAGTGACTTACTCCTGTTGTTTGCTTTCCAGGTATGTCGGTGTATGCAGTTGCTTCGTCAGCAGCAACACTTATGCGTTGTTCAGGACTACTACTCCATTCACTTGGATTAACATCGTATGTATTAACATCTGCAAAAATACCTAGTGCAACTTCTGCTCTAGGTATGCCAAGTAGTGATAGACTAACTTCTGATAAAATCTTATTTTGTTCTACAACAGGTACTGCTTCTTGGTCTGTTGAAACAACTACCGGAATTGATTTACTAGCAGGCTGCGGCCCTGGATCAACTGGTGTTGTGCGCCCTACATTGACCACATAGTTGTTATTGTTTATATTGTTAACACTTGACATTAGTTAATCTTTCCTTTCGCTAGAACGAACTTATTCTTTAAATCTAAAGTACCGCTTGTACCTCCTGAAACGCTTCCATTTAAGGCAGCAAACTGTACAGTTATAATCTTAGTTATATTATTTATCGCAGTAATTGTTGCTTCTGTTGTAGTAAGTGAAGGGTCACTTGGTGCTGATAAGTTTAAACTGTTGATTCTTATTACATCGTTTAATTTAAACTTAGTTGCATCCGTTACTGTTACTTCAACAAGTCCCTCACCAACATTAGTTGATTCTGCTTTAGTAATATTATTAGTTGGCACATATTCAGTTGCAATAATTCGATATACCATTCCGGCATAATCTTTATTATAATCTACGTGATTCATATCACGTAAATTTGAATCTATTGCTAATAGTTGATTTACTTGAGCTTCTACAATTCTAAAACTAAACTCACCTACACTATTTCCACTACCTGGTAAATCAAGTTGCATAATACCACTATACCCAGTACCAAGTGATTCGTTGGTTGATGTTTTGATTAGTTGATTCACTTTTCCTTCAAGTACTAGTCCATTAGCAGTAAGATCAAATACATTACCGTTTTCTTGATACAAGCCTTTGTAACTATTATAATCGGTATCTTTATCGATCATAATATTAATACTATCATACTCTGTATTGAGCATATCAGCTACTGGTAAAAATTCACCAGCTGGCCCAAGTAAAATGTTTGGATTAAAGATTGTACTAACACTACCGTAAGTTAATAATCCTGCACCACAATTTTCAATTATGTTAGTTGCAATTAAAGATTTATCCGAAGCTACAAAGTCAACGCTTGCTGGAAAGTTTTTAAGTGTTGATGATAACACTTTACTATTTCTCATTTCTCTAGCAACTACTGGACTAAATGTATCGTATCTGTAACTTGCCGCGCCGTTTTCGATAACACTGTCTTTTAATGTTATAAACTCTGTAACAATTTGTGGATTAACTACATTATATAAAAATAAGCCACCGCCGACAACATTACTAACCTGCACATCTCTTATAGTAATTCTTTTGCCGTACAAGTATACAAGGTAGTTTCGATTTGAACTTGTAGTAGTGTCATCTTGCAGTAAGTACTGGTTTAAAAAGTTACCGTCTAGTTTAACATTCTCAATTGATACATCTTTAAATGTGCTTTCAGCACCGATTGCAACATTAGGAACAATAAGGTGATTATCATTAGTATTAAAGTTTGTACTCCAATATTGTTTAACTAGTTTCGCTTCATTGCCTTTGCCGTAAATACTAAATCCAGTCGGAACAGTTAAGCGTGAAACATAATGAGTTCTGTTATCAAGATCTAGATAATTTAAACCAGAATCTGCTCTTGAATCAATTAAGTTTTGTAAATTTTGAGTATCATCAATAATACTAGTAATACTTTCGTTATGATAAAATGTTTTGTTTAATACTACTCTATCACCATTAATACTTGTAATTATTGCATCGTCCCATCCATACAACGGTGCAGCTGGCGGCGCAATTGGAATATGAACAATTCCACTATTACTAGTAAATGAGTTTTTATCTGTCTTATTACTCCAAGTGTTTAAATCATAATTGTAATAATCAACAAATATAAGATCCTGAGTTGCTACTTTAAGATCTTTTGGTCCTAATACACTAAGTAGTGAAAAGTCGCTTTCGATTCCTACTATTTTTCTGTAAACTATTACACCTTTGTTTACATCTGTTCTTGAAAACGTAACTTTAAGGTTTTTGTTAAGGTTAAAAATATTACTAGTTGTACCAAGATCAGTAAGTACAACTTCAATATCGCTTTGCTCCGTAGCAGCTGATATTCCGCCATTGAGTAAATCAAACTCTGCAATTTTATATGATACTGTTGTGTTTAATGCAGCATCAACACCAGGCTCTGTCAATCCAATTCTTTCAACAGTAGTAATTCCTAATCCAGTAGCTTCTTCAACCTCTTGTGTTGTGCTAACACCTAATAACCTTAATGCTTTACCAATTCTGTAGTTTGAAATATTTACAGGAGTATCAATAACAAGTGTGTTAGTAAGAACTTCGTTTAAATTTTTCCAAGTATCAATAACACTTAAAGATAAATCCGGACTGTAAATAATATCACCACCTACAACAAGATCACCACTTATACGTGCTCCGCCCTTAACATCAAGCGCATCGTCTCTTGTATCCTCAACACATAATTTTGTACCATCAAGTATACGTAGGCACTTATCATTTAGCTGCATTCTGTGAACGCCAGCGATATAAAAATCTAAATCATCGTTATCAACTTCCCAGTCAGTTTCAGCAATAATATATGTATCTTCGTCTGCATCTTGTAACTTGTTAGAAGTTTTAATTCTTATATAACTAGGGTTAGAAGTAATAGAAAGTTCTTGACCAATTTTGCTAGTATCAAGCCCATTTGGTTGTTCTTCTGCATACAAGTATAAAGGAAGTTCAGTATCTGGTGTAATTTCAATTTCGATATATGCGTTAGGTTCACCGGCATTACCGTCTATTGTAACATTCTGAGTGTATGGAGTAATTGATGCAGGAACAGCAGTATCAGGAGTAGTCGAAAAACGTAATGGAGCAATTTTATTACTCGCATCTTCTAAAATAAATCTGTATCGTGTACCAGGCGTAAAGTATAACTCTGGTGTTTCGTTTAATAATTGATCATTTAGAAAAAATGTTTCTTGTATTCCTGAACCGTCGTCTGCAATTGATACATTAAAGATAACAAGTTCAGAACCTTCCTGATTAGTAAACGGATGATTTGTAGAATCATAAGAACGGTATAGATAACGTCCCCATACTGTTGCACCGCCATCTGTTGTGTAGAATTCTAAAACTACAGGCTCAGGGCGTAGTAATATTTTCTTAGGCCAGTTATAGTCTAATTTTAGTGTGCCTGCTGAGTTTTCAAATAGTATATTTACATTTGAATTACTGCGGAGTTCGATACGCATCGATGCATGGCGCCCTGTTACAGGCCAGTCAGTAAGTGATATAGTACACTCAGGTAATGTTTGAGCTACAACAAAACTTTGATAGTGTCCGTTATTAAAACTAATATTAAATGTGCTATCGTCAATAGATCCACTATATGCTACTTTTGTAACAATTTTCATGTTACTATCAACAATTAGCGACCCGCCAAAATCATTTTCAGCATCAGTTCTAAACGTGTTTGCTTGTAATTCAGTTATTTCGCTTTTTGCTGTGGTTAATCCGCTAGCAATCGCTACAAAGTTATTTCTAAATCCTTGTGAATCGTTGTTTTGCCCAGCTCTTGGATATAACTGATCTATTCCACTTATGTCAATAATGCTCGCCATTATAATTCCTCTTTTACATATTTAGCTTAAACATTGAACTGATAATTTGCAAATAGTACAAATTTCTCAGTACCATCCTCAGTATTTGTAATAATATATCTATCTAGTTCAATGTTTAGTTGCTTAAAGTTAAATGTGCTTTCTTTAATTCGTTCTATAATTTCGTCACCTTTGCCCGGAAGGCAAAAGCATAATGGTATAGCACTTACATACCCTAATGCTTGATATCCTGTTTGCGGTGTACGCATCCATAATGGTAAGTACTCTAATGATGTTTGCCCAATAGACTTTATGTTATCTCTCATGTGTTCAATACTTGAAATATATTTTACACTATCGGTATTTTGGCTAATTTTTACAGCATCACTATCTGCTTTTATTGTATTAGCCTTAGGACGTAGTCGGATAGGATCTGATTCAGTTTTTTCTAATTTAACAGTTAAATCGCCGCCTGCTCTAACTTCGACTTCAAAGTCGCTATTGTCAGTGCTAACACGTATATTACTATCACGAGTCTGTATTACTATAGAATCGTTTATTTTTTCAAATACAAACTTTACAACTTCTCTACCGTATACTGGTAAAGCACTGAGGCCCTGACCAAGTCTTGTATTGTCGTCCATAGCTGCATATTGTACGCTGTCTACTGTAAGTTTGTTTTTTGTTTTAATGTTAAAGATTTTCTTAGTTTTACCACTTTCAGATTCAGCCGGATCGATTACAGGTACGTATATTACTTCATATACAGCATCGTTAGTTCCGATTTGTTTAGCTATTGCCTTGGTTGGCTGCCCTAGTTTGTACTTTTTTCTTTTATGATTTTTAGCAGCCGCTGATACAAATAAATCTATAGCTTTTTGTTCAATACCTGCGTAAATCAAAACTTCAATATTACTTCTTAATCCAAAATTTGGATCGTTTGCTCTATATACTAACTCTTGAGGAAATATATCAGGATCTCGAATAAATGCAGAATATTCTTTACGTTTTTCTAACGGTAACATTGGCCTAGAAACAATGTCAGTATACTCTATAGAATCTTTCTCTTCAACAATAAGAGTAAATTCTTGTGTAATTGCAACAACGTTGAAACGGTCTCTAGCCTCTACTGTAAAGTTATATGTACCGGCTGTAGTTGGCGTACCAATCAAATCGCCTCTATAACTTAGGGCAGTACCGTCTGGAACAGCGCCGTCGGTTAACCTATATATCATTCTTATATTTGGAACAGTAGTTTCAGCTTCGACTGTAATTAATGATGGCAAATCTGTCTTAATAGTTCCTAAGTTAGGCTGAGTAATCCAGTTTATAGACGAATCTATTTCGCCTAATATTTTAACTACAAACGTTTTACTCTTACGTGGCTCTGTTACACTATTTGTAGTCGATGAATTAAATGTACTAGAAATAGAATCGCCTTTTACTAACGACAATCCAATATTAGTATCTGAATTTAAAATGCCAGTTAAGTTGTTATCAAATGTAATTCTATCAAATCTGTCATATTTTAAAGTAACGGTTGGAGCTGCTGAATCATACGGTACAGTAGCTTGTATAATATTTTCAATATCACTTTTAATTCTTGTATAGTTAGTATCACGAAGTGTAAGTTCCCATGTATTATTAGATGTTACTTTCACGCTTGGTACAGCGTTTGGATAGTCAACAAGTATTGCAGTAACAAGGTCATTTGGAGTAGCTGCTGGTAACTGTTCACTATCGATTTCGTATGTGATAAATGATCTAAAGTCTATAATGTTTAGTGAAGTATTGTTAAGCGTTAATGTTTTATTCACATAAAAGTCTTTTAGACGTTGGCTTATAGGTTTAACATCAACATATGCCTGTCCGCTTGCTGCTTGATTTAATGTTACTAAACTTTCTTGTACACCAATTGGACTATCGAGTATAATTTCGTCAAAGTTTTGATCCGATGTATTAATACCGATAACTTTGTATAGACTTGTATTAACAAAAATATTTCTACCAATTAAATCTGTTATTGGTGTGTCGCCTACTGTTTTGTCAACTTTAATTTTAGTTGAGCCTAGCATTGTGTCTTCTCTTACATAAAGTGTTAATGTAAGTATCGAAGTGCCGCCGGCATATCGAGAAGCATTAACTGTAAATTTATATTCCCTTGTAACTGCGGGTTGATAAGGCAGTGTTCCTGATACTTCGCCATTAAACGAACTAAGTGTTAGTCCTGGCGGAAGTGTACTAACTGATCCGTCATCGTTAAGATTTTCTAAAGTATATGTTACTACGCCGCGCACTGTATCAGTGTCAATTACATCTAGGTATATTGTTGTATAGTTATTAGCTCTTCTAAATCCTAAATCTCTAGGAGTGATCCATATCGGTGTTCTTACATTTGTATTGTCTGCTCTAAATACACCGGTACTAGCTTCCATTAATATGTTGTCAGCTGTAAGGAAATCGTCTCCTACAACATAAATTTTAAAACTTCTACGTGCTACATTTATTCCGTCACTTACAGTAACCGCAAACGGATAGTATCGGTTTAACTTTTTAGGAATGTTATCTTGAGTGAAGAAATCAAACGGCTGTGTGTCAAATAAGAAACTACTAAAACCATTACTAGGACGAGCACCGAAGTCACTCGGTGCATCACCAAACGGAAATGCATCAAACCCGCCGTTTTGAAATCTTTTATCTAAACTTAATAAAGGTTCCGTTGTACCAGTTAGTCGGCCATCTTTAGATAGTGATACACCTGGAGGTAACACTCCATCTCCGTCAGCAATATAATATTCTAATACATCGCCGGCAACTGTATCAGGATCAGTTGCGATTAATTGAAAATCAATAATTTCGTTGTCTAAAATAAAGTATGTTTCGTTAGGACCAACTGGCAGTAATCCTTGGTCAACTCCCCACTCCGGAACATCAGGTCCCCGTACTACTAAATTAAGAGTCCTGTCATCAAAGTGACCTCTCCAATATGCACGAATTACAAATCTATATACTGTATCTATTGCTACTTCAGCTACAGTACCTGAGATTACATTATTAGTAAGTGTCAACCCTTCAGGAAGATTACCACTTATTACTTCAGTATCAATTTCATATGAAGAAGCAACTGGTAATATAACATTAACTGTAGTTCCTTCAACAAGTTTCTTTAATTCTTGTCCATTACCTATGTTCCATAGAGATACTGACATACTAGACAATTCCTTTTATATAATCGAGCCAAGATCTAAATCCACTGGACCCTCTGCTGTAATTGTGCCTAAATCAACATCTGTAAAACTAGCTAATAATGCATCAAGTGATGTAACTTTAATTGCACCAAAGTCGACAGTTGTATCTGGATCTACAGCACCTGGCACCCACGATGTACCATTCCATATAAGACCATCGCCTACTTCGGGCGGTGTTGAAGTAGTGTCAACATCTAAGATAGAATTGATAGATGTATTAATTACTTTTGATTCGTGATGTATTAGCACTGTGCCGTCTTGGGCCTGTATGTTTCCTTTGAGAGTGCCTTCAAATAACGTAGCATCAATAGTTCCAACAGTTGCAATATTGTATCCTTGCGCATCTAAATAAGTTCCTAATCTCGGAGCTGGATCTTGCTCAATTGCCGAAAACGTACTAGTAACAGTTACCGCATTACCGGCCATTGATGTAGTAATACCTGTGCCGCCTTGTATTGTTAGTGCTGCGACTTCAGTTAGTTTATGACTTCCGCTTTCAGTTATTACTAGCAAACTTTTAATTGCGCTTTCGGCAGCAATTGTAATCTTTTCATCAGTTGATGTTAGTAGTATATTTGCGCCACCTACTATATTTTTAAATTCTAGTTCATAGTTAGACTTTTTTGCAAAGATTCCTTCACCGTTACTTCCGATATTACGTGCAGTTGTGCTTTCGTCATCTCTTAGGTCAAGTTCTTGAAAGTTAAGATTGACTTTATTAAATGCTTCTCTTAAATCGTCGCCTGTACCGTCGTTTGCAAATCCACCTATGTTAATTTCTAAAAGACTCATTATTATTCCTTAAAAAAGTATGCTGAATAGTATTGAACGTGTTTCTGATACCATTTTTCTACGCTTGCCGTTTTCTATAATGTAAAATACGCCATTGTCGTAATCAAACATCATATTATCATTAGCATCTTTAAGATCACCCTTTAGGTTAACAGCGTTAACTTCGGCAAAACGTTTCTCTGGAATACCTACTCTATGATTATCGTCGTTATCTGGAAATAAGTCTCCAGTGTATTCACCGTTAAACAACCCTGCTTCGTTAATACCGACAAACTCTATGCTAGTTCCGTTTGCTGCTACTCTTAAAAACTTAAACTGCTGCCCGCCATACGTAGCTATATCTCCGCTTTTCTTAAGGTAGTTAGTTGGAGTAACTTCGACACCTGAAATTTTCATTTCTGGTGCTGCTATAACTCCTAAACTCGTAATATCGTGTGCGTTAGTAACAGATACGTCAGCTAAGTTTAAGCTGTCCCCTGCAGGGATTTCTTTAAGTTGATTATTATCGCTTGTATCTAAAATAAGCGGAAATCTATTAGCCATGATCTATATTCCTATCTTGTATTGTATTTATCTCCACTTTGCCCTCCTTAGTGCTTACCTACCACAACTTCAATGATACCATTACCGCTAGTTTCTTTGTTTTCCAAAGCCTTACCAATAATTCTACCTGCTGCTGCATCGTTATTAACTATAGCGTATCCAGGTTTTGCACTTGCTACTAGTATATCGCCTTTTTCAACTAGGCCTAATACTTTACACGGAACACGCCCTGTCATTGCAACTGCACATGTTGTATCAACATCCATATGTGAGTTCATTAAGTATGCAGGGTTAGTTGATACAACACCTGCTATTCTGTGATCGTTAAATCTGTTAGTTACTGTAACTTCCTTGTCACCGCCAAATACAACAACCGTACCCGGCTCGTATTCTGCGTCAGCTTCATAATTTTCAGCCAAGTCAGCGTAGTATGCCTCAAGCGCAGTACCGTGGAATGTAGTAGCATAAACAGTATTATATTTGTTATTTAATTCACCAATATTATAAAGATTATCTGCTGAGCCTCCAGTAGGTAATGCAATTGGTTTAATAGCCATGCCTTCCATTGTACCTGATGTCTTATCAACTTTAAGTACTTCGGCGCTATCAGCACCAATTTCTAAACTACCACCAACGTTTAAGTTTTTAGCAATACCAGCACCACCAGATACAATTAATGCACCTGTCTGTGTACTTGTCGACTCGCCAGTTCCTGATAAACTCTTTGTAACACCGTCATCGGAAAATGTAACAGTTAGTGTATTTAAAGCTTCGTCATATGTTACAGCCGGAGCACTACCGCCTGCTGCTGATAATGTCACACCGTTTAATGAATTTTTAAATCTTGTTTCAGTATAATAAAAATTAGCATCGCCTTCTGTAAGTGCATTTGTATCATGATTACTAATATCACTTACTGTTCCGGTTAACACAGCATCTGTTCCGTTAGTGCCATTATCAAGAATGTCAGTACCGTCGGCTGCTTTTAGGCCGCCTAAGAACCAGCTATCAGTAACAACACCTGTTGTATCAGTAGTTGTACCATTTTCAAGAATCTTTGTTTTATTATCTGCCACATCTGGGTCAGCAAATAAATCCCCAGTTACACCGCCAGTTACATCTCCTTGTGTGTCACCTGTAATAGTACCAACAAACTCTCTAGCATATATTTTATTATATCTAGATGCAGCCTTACCAATATTGTAACCTGTCTCATCTGTATCAGCATCAACATCTGGATATATTGCTGAAGAACTAACAATTAATGGTGCAACTGAACTTGATGCATCAGCGTTACCTGCTACAATAGCAACTTCGTTTGCTAGTGCATAACCTGTTCCTGCACCTAATGCAATACCAGCTGATGCAGGGTTTCTTTCACTTGCTGCTTCAATAAAGTTTGTATATGTCCACGTTGCTGCTATTGATCTTTCACCGCTAAAATCGGAGTTATCTTTAATAGTACTTTCAGTAAAGTCATTGCCGGGCGTTCCGTCACCAATGAGATCAACAGTACCTTCAACATTAATTTTAACAGTACCTGTAGAACCTTGCGCAGTAAATACTTTACCTTGCGCTGGTGTTGTAAATATAATACTGTTAGAATCAACACTTAAAATAACATATGTGTCAGTAAGACCAACGATAATTTCCTGTGCTTGTATACCGCCAGTATTAGTTGTTTTTACAAGACTATTTTCTGAACCTGACTGCGTGATTGCTGTAACGTCATACTGCTCGCCGCCTGTTCTAATTAAAGCACCATTATCACTATCAGCAAAATCAGTATGCAGTATTGCACCACCCTTGTCAGCTACATCAACAAAGCTAATAGCACTAACAGCACCAAGAGGATCTGCAAGTGCAATTACTGTAATACCGTCTGCATCATATACTGGACCATCTGCTCTACCAAGGAGATGTTCTTCTGCAATATGTGTAATTTTATCTAGTGCTACACCAGTTAAATCATCAGTAGCAGTTTGTAATTCAACAAACCCGTCTGTTGCTGTAAATTCAGTATCTTTGAATGCTGCAACACCTAAGTCTGATTGACTAATACTAGTTGCATCAGTTCTTAGGCTGGCATTGTTTAATGCTAATTTACTTTGTGATATAGCAGCACTTGCACTTACATCTGCATTTTTAATCGAATCAACAACATATTGCAGATTCATTTCTAATTCACGTGCAGTAGGCACACCGCCTATTATTGTTGTTTGTCTATTAACACTAACAGCAATATCAGTATCAGCTGCATGTTTAGTATTCATAAACTCTTCATTTGGTCCTTCAACAACTATAGCACTAGCACCGCCAAGAACACTAATTAAATCTTGATCTGCGCCAGTTGAACTTAATTCTGGGCCAGCAGCCGGAGTATAAACAATTACAAGATGATTTTTATCTAGTGTTGCATCAGCTGAATCACGTACTTTATTATACATGTCAATAATAGTACCTTCGCCGCCAGTTTCGCTACCAGTAAAAACATCGCCTAATGCAAATGTACCAGTAATGTTATTTGCATCAACTTCGATCATTTTATAACCACTTGATATAACTAACTCTGCAGAATCAACTACGTCAGTAAATGTGGTATTTTTTAGTCCACGTATTGTATCAACTTCGCCAACTGCTTCGTCTACATAAAATCTGTTTGCTGCATCTGTGCTTGCTCTCGGAGTTCCTAAGTTTGTAATTCTGTTGTTAGCAGCGTTCTGATCATCTGAGAAAGGAATACTGCCGTTAGCAGCTAACACACTCGGGCCTAATGGATTAGGAACAAGTATACCATTAATATCATATCCTAGTCTTCGATCAACATAGCCACGTACTGCACTTTCAGTTGGAACTGCATCAGTAGCATTGTCTGTCATTGACGTATCTGAACTAAATTCACTTACAACAACACCACGCTTAAATCCAATACCGTCAACATTTGAAAGAGCAATACTTGCTTCAAATGTAACAGCGCCAGTACCTTGATCAACACTAAAGAAGCGCCCAACTCTAAAAATACCATTTTGATCAGTACTTACATAAAATACACGACCCTTTGTACGTTCGTCAACTTCTTTAGTTTGCAACGGCACTCTCGGAGCACCAAAAATTACATTCGGATAGTTACTTGTATTAAAGCCGCCACTTCCGACATTTAAGAAATCATGACTAGTTGCTCTAGTTGTACTAATATTAATTGTAACGTCACCTTTTGCACCAGCTTTTAAACCAGCTCTAAGAGTTACAGTTGTTAATGGAACAACTAGTGTTCCTGGAATACCAGAACCGCTATACTCACGGTTGTTACTAACTGCATTGCCGCTGTCGTCTAGTACTTCTTCAATGTCAACGATTGCATATAAGTTTCCAGATAGTGTATAAAGATCTTTCGTTACAACTTGGTCTGCACCACTTTCATTTTCACGGATAGTTCTATAGTTATAGATGTAAAACTTTTTACCTTGTGTTATAAAGATAGGTGCTTCAGAATATGTAGAAGCATTAGTTCCAACTGGTCTATTCGCTGCTGGTGTTCTAAGGTTGTTGTTTAAGCGATAAATTTCGTTGTCGTCAGCTGTCGCTTCAACAGCAAGAGTAGTATCACCTGCTGTATGTCCTTTTGTAGTACCGTTACTTAATGCTACACCGCCTAGGTCGAACACACTACCAATTGGTTCTTGTGCCTTTGTCTGATCTATAATAACTCTAATATAATCATATACTGTATCAATGCCGATTGTAGTTTGTGTATTTGATAGTTTATTACCAACAGCATCACTTTCTTGGAAGCTAATTGATCTATAAACATATCCTGGATTTTCGTCAAATATTACAGCAGTACTAGGACGAATGTTTAGTGTATCTACACTCGAGATATCATCAACAATAAAAGTACTATTACGTCTATAGTTAATATATTGCCCCCAGTCAACACCTTCTGCTAATCCGTCTTTACTAAATGCTCCTTCATTACCAGTCTGCCCACCAGTTGAAAAGTTTAGTTTATAAATTGTACCATCATAAATCGGTGTAGTGTCTTCGACAGAAACACTACCTGTTACACTTAACTGTGTAATTATACCAGGGCCAGTGCTTTCACCGTCATCAACTTCGTCAATTGTTATAGTAGCATCATGATTTCCTGCTGTACCGCCAAGTTCGTCACCAAGTATAGTAAAGGTACTACCTTGCGCATATCCAGAACCGCCTAGATTTAATTCAACACTATATTCAGTTGTTGTTTTACTAACAATAAATGTAGCGTCTGAGCCACTTATCGGAGCAGTGTTTATTGTTGCATTTGGAAATGCGCCAACTTTATGTGTTGCAAGTTTTTCAACATTTGTTACAAGATAACGATCATATCTGTTCAGTACAGGATGGAATACATCTATTTCTGATCTTAGTCCCGGAATAGCAGGAAAGTCATACGTATATAATGCAAGAGATTCTTTTGCATTAGAAAATCCAGCAGATTCAATTTCGTCAATTGCTACACCCATAGGCACTGCGTTGACTTCTAGTGCTTCTGTAGAATTGAATACGTTAACTGGATCTTTTAAGTATATGTATTTTGAATTAGATCCTACTACTACTGTAGCAGATGCATTTGATAGCGGCTGTGTAATAACATCACCAGCGGATACTGCAACTTTTGATTGCATTAATAATATAACATCAGCTTTAAAAGTTTTAGCTGGTTCAACTAAATCTTCAAACAAGAACATTCTATCTGGCACTTCGTTAGGATCAGCGCCTTCAGACACAAGCCCGTATTCGCCATAACAACTTGAACCTGTTAACGATCTAATTTCAGAACCATTTTTAGCATAGTATGATGTCCAGCAGTAGTATGTAAACATACTAACCATTTCTGATATACCGCCATTAACACATACAAGACCATAGCCTAAGTCATTAATTTGCGTAAAGTCGTTACCTAACATACTTCTGTTACCAGCAGTTTGTAGTGTAATTGATATAGGTGTACTGTCAGTTCCGCTATCTAAGTCTATTCCGTCAATTGCACTAGTTACACCTGTAAACCCAGTGCTATCATTTGAATTACGATCAAGTATTAGAGTCGCTGTACCTGCTGCTGGGTCATACGCTGTAACTGCATTAACTTGGAATCGGCGGCCTTGAATATAAAACGGACATGGAGTTTGTGGGCGCTTATTAAATAGGCCTTGTCCGGGTAAACTTCTCACTTGTAGTTCAAAATCATTATCATCAGATTTGCCAACAACTTCTAATGCACTATTACCGCCAAATGCGTCAACAAATAATCCGCCTCTAAATGCTTGTTTATTAAGAGATTGCGAAAAGCAAGATCCTGTTTGAATATACGGCGAACGTGTAAGTATTTGACCATCAGGATCAAGTATTGCCATAAATCCGCCATGGTTTTGCACAGTAATGTTACGTAAGATAGTACCGTCATTCATTAAGAACACATCTAAGTCTCTATTGTGTAATGCAGGATTATGTAGTACATTAAATGCATGTAGTACAAGATTAATACAATTATCTATTGTGTCTTCTGGACTAACTACTTCTTTCCAATAAGTACCTTGTTCTGCAACATCGAATGCTTCGCCACTTGTATGATTTTTTATTGCTTTAAAAGTTTTAAGAACTGCATCAATTGTAAATGATACAAAATCATTTCTTTTGAATTCTGTGTTAATAGTCCACAATGCCGGTGTTGTATCACCGTAAAACAGATCCGGAGCAGGGTAATCTAGCGCTGTACCGTATATAGTAATAGCAGTGTTCTTAATTAGTGCTTCGCTTAAAGTTTTTAAGTATCCAATTGCTGCTTGAATTTCAGTATTTAAACTTGTTCCGTATACATCTTTATAATAGCCCCAATTACCTTGTGCTTCTAATGAAAACTCTAGCCCACCTAATTGTAAGTCTGCAACTAATGCATCAACTAGTTCGCCTATGTGTGTTATGAAGCTTGATCTAACATAATTATTTTCTGATGAAGGATACTGATTTAACATAAAGTACTCAGCTTGCTCAATAATAAAGTTTTTATTATCTATAAGCACTTTTGACTGTTTTAAGAAATCACCTGTATTTTGAAAACCACCGCCAATATTTCTTGCTAACTCTGGCTTATGTAAATAGTGTCTACCAAAGTGCCCGTCTACAGTATTAGTTTGAGGATTTAAGTATTCAATACCATTCGGTACTGAATCAATTTCTATAATAATTTCAGATGCAGATGAGCCTCCAATTGCGCTATCTGGAATAGTTACTAATTCTCCTGGTGTAAAGTCTTTACCAGCGTTGACAATAGCAACAGTAACCGATCCGTCACTAGCAACAGTAACATTAAAGATTGCATCTTTACCAAGTTTGCTTGTCGTATAGTTATTTGACTCAACAGTATAACTGCCTGCTGCTGTACCACGTAGTCCTGATGCTTCACCGTTTACTATCGTAGGTTTTAAATTTTCAATACTGCTGTTACCAAGTACAAGACCGTCAAATACATTATCTCTATAAAAGAAGATATCGTTATTAGGTGACTGTGATACTCTGTTTTTTGGCCTAATCAAGCAACGTCTAAATTCGTCACCAACAATAGATACATTTTGTGGTACTCTAATTGGGAAGTCTTCGTAGTATGTACCGCTTTCAACTTTTACAGTAACTTGTGTTTCTTTAATAATGTTGGCGTATTCAAGTGTTTCACCAAATTTAAACTCAACTGCTTCTAGCAAGTCAACTAGGGCATGATCGTATATTTCGCCGCTTTCCTCTGCTGTAACATAATTAATAATTCTACCAATAGCGCCAGATTCTTTACCAACAATAACTTTGCCTGGAATAATATCAACATTAGAGTTAACTGCTTGGTCAACACTATTAAGATTACCGTTACTAATATTAATTTTATAAAACTTTTCACCGTCCGCAATCGGATCAGCTTCAAATACACCGTTATTTAAAATGTCTAAAATTGTAACGAACTTATTTGCAACTGCCGCCGAAGCTTGGGCATCTGGTGTAAGCGCAACATTAATAGTTTGTACAAAACGTGTTTGGTACGTAGATGCTGGAGCAGTGTTAGTGATAATATATCCAACAATTAAGTCTCTTGCGTATTCCATTGCAGCAATTGTTTGTGACTTTTGTTCGCCTAACGCTCTTTGTCCTGATACTGTACCGTAGTAACTAATCGCAGCCCAGCGTGATAAGTAGTTTGCTGAATTACCTCTTTGAATATCTAATCCAATAGAATCAATAATAATTCCAACATCACGTTCGCATCTATCAATATCGTATTCAAAATTAGGATAAGTTGTATTAACAAATGCTATGACTTCTTTTTGTACGAATTTACGATTTTCAATAAGCAATGCAGTAGCATTTCCTCTATCAACAATCGGATCAACAATGCCTTCATTTAATATAGTCGATTCGCCTAGACCGTTACCATATGTAATAGTCTGTTTGTACGGACCTGGCTCAAATGGTGATGCAATCAATATTTCTTCAGCTTTTCTACATGCTGCGTTTATACTTGCATATGCGTATGCAGGCGACTTGCCTTCGCTTCCAACTGGAGTATTAGGATGTCTATCGCTACCTGCATTGCTAACAAAAATATTAATTTGACTCTCAGGTGAAAGTTTGTCTACATATAATTTTGTTACTGCTTGTAAATCGTCATTACCTTCCGGTGTGCCTAATCCTGCTATAGACCCGGGATGATCAGCAAGTGTAAGTATACCTTCCATAGTATCGCCTTGCTTACGTACAACCGATTTTCTTGGTAGAGGTTCTGTAGCAAGCCAATTTCCTGCTAGTGACGAATCATAATCTTTATCAGTTAAAGTTATTGTGCCAGTACCGCCTGCTAGATAAACTTTATCTTCGCCTAAAATAGCAGCCTGTTTAGTAGTATGTAACGAAATTGTATCAGCGTCTCTAATTCTACTATAAAATACACTACCTTGCTGTATGTTTATACTATTACCACTTACATCTTCAGCAGTTGGTAATGTACCTGATGTATTAATTTCCCAACCAGAGCCATTGAAGTCAAGTCCTAGTCCATGTGCATTTATTGTTAAGTTACCGCCATCGTCGCCTGCAAGTGTAGTTAGTTCGTCAACAACTAGGCTATATTGATTAACAACTGTAGGTTCGTCAGTTAATCTAATTGCGCCACCTACTGTAAGTCTTTGTTGATAGTTTGAATCAGCAAAGCCTTTATCAATAACAAGATCTTCTAACGTAATATCTGTACCAAATATGGAGTTATAGGTACTAACAGCATTTGTACTAATGTCAACGTTTGCAATAGGTAAACTACTTGCATTAAGTGGACCGCCTAAGTTAGGTGAACTATCTAGTACAACTTGTGTAACAATCTGTTTGAATATAATTTTACCTTCAACAGTATAATCAATTTCGATAGTATCAGCACTACCGTCAAGTGCATTATTACTTGCAAATTCTCTAAACTCAATGCCGTTACTATTTTGATTAACAACAGGTAGTTTACCTACATTGCTAAGATAAGTTTCTGGAGTATCTGTCAAGTCTGTAAAACTAATTGATCCCTCTAGTCCGAATACTGCATATAGTTCTGTAAAGTTTTCATTTACTTTATTGAAACTTTCACGAATACTATCACCAGTACCGTCATTGCCTTCTACGCCAATATCTATATCTTTTTTTGCCATCGTTTACTCCATTAAAACTGTGGTATATTATCCATATCAAAATTTACACTTACACCGCATCCGCACGATGAGTGTGCATTTGGATTTCTTATTTCAAAGTTACTGCCAACTAAACTAGTTACATAGTCAACTTCTGTACCAATTAGAAACATCATACTGTGTGCGCCGATAATAAAACTATAATTATTATCTGTTTTAATAACTTCGTCATCGCCTTGTAAGTCTGCAGGTAACGCAACTGTACCCCACTCATACTCAAATCCAGCGCAACCGCCGCCTTTGATATTTAAACTAATGCCGTAGCATTCGTTTTCGTCACAAAGTTTTTCTATCTGAGCTTGTGCTGCTGGTGTTAGTGTGCAAATTGTCATAATAATCCTTTCTAATATTTATGGCTATTTTTTATAATCTTAATGTAAATATACTTATGTATTTAGGCGAGACCGAAAAAAAAACTAAGCATGTGCGTAAAAGTAAAACCGGCAAGGAACATGCATATTACCGTACTAAAACAATGATTATGTTAAGATGTGATTGTTGTAACGTTGAGTTTACCAGAGAACGAGGTAGTATGGACCCAAAGCGGTTAACAAATAATTACTTTCACGTATGTAGTAATTGTGATGTAAAACGTTTTGCCCAGAAAAAAGGCGTTGAAAGAAAACAAGTTTGGAATTTAAGTGCTAGTAGCAACTTACCAATTGGTAAGCTATAACTACACCATGTAAATGCCTTGTTGTCTCATTATGTCTTGTCTCTTTTTAGCATCAATACACTGCATGTTTGTTACTTCTACAGTATACTTGAGTTCGTCTTTAAGCTCTTGTTGCCAAATTTCGACTTGTTGTTTGTTTTGTACTGACTGTTTACATTCAGCTTCAGTTTTAAAGTAAGGATCCTCAAACATATAAAATCCTTCTGCAAATATAACTACTAGGAACCAGCTCATTCTCTGTTCCAAATAGTCCAGCTACCGTAGACTATAGCAGCGTATGCTACTAAACTTGCAATAGGTTTAAATATTAAAAATGCAATCCCAGCACCTACTAAAACAGCACCATCGCGTGTTGATCGTTCGTTGATTCTTTCATTAATCCATTTCTTCACCATTCATTCTCTCCTTCTTTGCTAATTACTTTATAATGTATTTACACAAAGTGAAGGAGTGATACTATGTTTAAGTGGATAGGAAAAATGCTAGGTATAGTGCCAGCAGAAGATGCAGCACCGCTAGTGTTAACAGATCCTGTTAAAACACCAGCACCTGCAAAAAAGCCAGCAGCTAAAAAAGCAGCACCTGCAAAAAAGCCAGCAGCTAAAAAAACAGCAAAGTCAGCTACAATGCCTAAAACTGTAAAAAAGCCAGCAGCTAAAAAAGCAGCGCCAAAGGCAAAAGCAGATGGTTTAGAAGAAATGAATAAACGTGATCTATTGGCACTAGCCAAAGAAAAGGGCGTTAAGTCCAATGCTAGTATGAACAAAGATTCGGTTATCGCAGCAATTAGAAAAGGCTAACGTCTATTTTTTAATTGATGGAGTTCTGACTCTTGGCGAGCAGCTTTACGTTCTAGGATAGTAATTGCTGCTCGCATTTTTTTCTGTTGATCCTCAAGGCTACGCACATATGCTTGTGTTGGTATCTCTTGTGTAGATCCGTCTTCTGCAATAATTTTATAAGAATCAGCGCCCTGAGCTCTAAGGCCGCCAGTAACTCTGTTTGGGTTTTTATCCGAGGACGGTGTCTCTAGTGTCTTGCTCTTCCGACCGTACATGCTGCTCAAGTAATTGCTCATTATTTCTTCCTTCATTATATTTATGTAGGGCAATACTAGCCAAGTTCTTACATTTGGATTCGCACATGATATCTGCGTATGGCAAGAAACTTAATGCCCAGTCATTAACTGCTGTATTCCAATAGTATTCGCTGTGTGCTCGCATTTTTGCTTTCTTATAACCTTGCTCAAGTAATGCCTGAAAGTCTGGCTTTACATTTACTGAATGATTAACTAAACAGTCTTCACGACTAACACTATAATGTATAGCAGGTCGAACACCGCGCCAACTGTCAATCACACGTTTAAATCTATCATCTGTGGGTTTAATATATTCACCTGCACTATTACACCAATGATGATGTATATCTAAAACCAGTGCAACATCTTTCTCCAATTCCAAGCTGGCATCCAAGCCCCACTTGTTTTCGTCGTTTTCGATTGTAATTGTGTTTCTTGCTTCTGGAGTGAGTCGCTGCAACGCTGCTTTAATTCCTGCAGGTCCTTGTCTTCCGGATATGTGTACGTTACACTTGAAGTCTTGCCATGTTTGTCCATAGCCCATGTAACGTATAACATTGACATGATACTCAAATTCCTCAATTGATCTCTCCACTATTTCTTGACTATCCGAAGCAAGGACTGTAAATTGGCCTGGGTGCATGGAGAGTCGAACATCGAGTCGTTTCGCAACTTCTCCGACTTTTGCGAATTCTCTTTCGCAGTATGCAACCACATCAGGACGCTGCCAAAAATAAGACCAGTCACGCTGGGTATAAACAGGAAGCACATCGCTACCCAATCGGACCATACGAAGTTCTGGATTAAGAGATCCAACATACTCTATCAACTTTCTGTAGGACGCAATATTGTGGACCATAATGTCCCATAAGCGTTCTTCAGCAACAGCCTTAGTTTGGCGGTTAAGCCATTGAACTGTAGTGCTTCGAGTATTTAGCGGTCTTTGATAGTCCTCTAAAATTCTTTTCTTAATTGACTGATTGCGATACATATATTTGCATGCAAAACCAATACGTTGTACTGATTCTTGACTTTTAAGAAAGTCACCACAATTGGTAAATTTTAAATCGTTCATGTTAGTCCCATTCGATTAATGTTACAGTAAATTCTTGACAGTTCCATCCTGCTGCTGGGCCAAACTTTCGTGTAGTCTTGTCTAGTGCTTCTTGTACTGTTTCTGCATACTCGTAGCCTAAGAATGTTAAGTTAGCGTATACTCTATATGTTCTTAGCATTTTCTGTAACTCCCGTCTGTTTCATGTGTGCCTGAATTTGACAATGCCCACATAATACAGTTGACTCTGCTGTATTTGCAATACCATGCAAGATCACTTCTGTCTGTACCATATAGCTCATTACCTGTTTGCCTTAAATGTTTGTACCATTGTGTAAACAGTTTATAGCGTTTAATTACAGTTGTCAAGAGACAAATGCTCTTTCTTGCACAAAAGTACCTTGTGTCTTTTTATTGCCTTCTGCAAATCCTAAAGAGTTAAAATGATCACGTAAGTCGTTATTAAATGCTATACTACCGCATAACATAATACGCTGATAACTGGGATCATCAATTTGTACAGTGCCATCCGCCATAAACTTTTGAATACGTCCGTGTAGTTCAGCTTCTTCTTGTGTCACTGTACTGATATATTCAATTGGCATTTCATTTAAAAAGTCTCTATAACAGTCTTGTTCAGCATGTAATCTAGTTGTCCATGTTACAGTTATATTTTCAAATAAATCATATGTTTCAGGGTCACGTAGTAAACTAATAAACGGAGCAATGCCAGTGCCGCTTGCCATCATTACTAAATGTCCGCCTAATTCTAAGTTAGCAAGTAATAGTGTACCGGTTGGTTTCTCGCCTACTTCTAGCATATCACCTACTTTGATATTTTGTAATTTACTTGTAAGTGGACCGTCGGGCACCTTAATACTGTAAAATTCTATATAGTCGTCGTATGGACCACTTGAAATACTGTATGCTCTTTTAGGCGTATCTTCCATACTTATCATTACAAATTCACCTGCTGTAAATCTGTACGTATTAGGTCTTTCAGTTCTTATTCTAAACAGGGTATCAGTGTAGTGTTCTACTTCGATTACTGCTAGTAACATACTATCTCCAATTTTCTGCAACCCAATAATCTGCACATTTATGCGGATTAGGATCACCATGAAATACTGCTATACTTGTATCTGGTTTAATTTTAGGCTGACCGGGTTTTTCAAAATTCCGTCCGCCCTTTTTTCGATCCAATACTAGTTTAGGATTATCACGCATTTCCCACTTATAACTTTGTATCCATTCATCAGGCCAGTAGTTGAAACCGTCTTTGATTGAATGTCGCATCCAGTCTTGGTCGCCTTGATATCTTTTACAAATCATATTATGGTTTGCCATAAAATTACTATATACATGTGAATGTTGACCAGTTTCTAATCTAAAAACACTTGAATTAAATTTGTCAAACCCAGCATGTCGCATCCGGTTGAAATCTCTAATAATGCAAAATTCGCCTGGCTTATATTCAAATAATTTATCTATGTTTTCAAAAATTACAAGATCGAGATCTAAAAATAAAATAGTACCGTTTAGACCTAACTCGGGATTATAAAACATGGGCTTATACCACCAACCTTTTATACCTTGCGTAACAGGTAAAGGTCTAGTTTCAATCTGAGGGTTGATGCCTGTTGTATCTTCAGTAAAACAAATAAATCTATAGTTCAGCGTTAAATTACGCTGAACCATATTATAAAGTTTGTTCACATATATAGGGTCGTATTTGTTTCCATATTTTAGACAACAAACGTACCTTGGATTACTCATCAACAAACCTTGTTTTAGTCCATGTAAAAGGCGTAAAGATAGCACTGTTAGCACCATGCTCTGAACATTCTACAGACTCAACCCAGCAACGCCCGTGTGTCATTTCTTTTACTAGATTGTCAGCAAAGCGCCATGCATGTTCTGCAAACTTTTCTGCTCCAACACCGTCTAGTTGTGTAATTTGTGCAAGACCTTTTGTCTCAAGTTCTAGTAAGTCGTCTTTCATTGGATCATTGATGTCAATTACTGTCTTGTGATCAAATGTATCTTCGAGCCACGCCTTTAGTGGTTTTAGTCCACCAAAGTCTACGCCCCAGTTACGATGATCTAAATCATTACATCCAAATGTAAATTTAAATGCTAAACTGTATCCATGTAAAAATCTGCAATGTGAATGATCTGCGTGTGGTTGACGAAACACTGCTGATAGTCCAATGTTATGTCCATACGTTTTAGTCGAATAGTAGTTACCCATAGTTATCTCCTTGGCTAATGGAGTGTGCGGAATGTTTATAGTGGGGACGAACACGAAGTCCACTTATTGCTTTAATTATATACTATATAGCACATCATGTCAAGCTCTAATTAGTTTTAGATTCGATAAATATATATAATTAACACATAGGAGTGGGTGAATGCCAGCAGCATTTTTTGACTTTTTTAGGAAGGTAGTCCTAAAATCAACTGACGGAGTAACAGTTGAAACTGAAATCGAAGCAGATAGCTTCACAGATGAACTTAATATTATACGTGGTAACGGCGTTGCATTTAACGGCGACAATGCTACTGATACTTTTTCTATTGATGTTGACTACACAATAGATATTCCGTTAGGCACAACTGACTTGGTGTTGACAGACGTAAATAGCGGCACATCAACTGTACAACTTATCGAAGGCAATAACATTCAGCTAACAAGAATAAGTGCAAGTGAGCTACGCATTGACGGCGCAGATCTTACTGTAAGTATTACTAATGCATTACAAGCAAATCCAGTAGTAATTACATCAGGTTCAGTACATGGATTAGCAAATGGTGCAAGTATCACAATCCAAGACGTTGCAGGTATGACAGAGTTAAATGGTAACAGTTATTTTGTTAGCGTTGTAAGTAGTACACAGTTTGAACTTTATACAGATTCTGCAAGAACTGTATCACTTGACGGTACTGGGTTTAATGCATATACTGGCGGCGGGTCAATTCAAATCGAAAACACTGCTACACTAGAAGCGTTACTAGATGTTGAGATTACAAGTTTACTTACAGATCAAGTATTAAATTACAACGGTACCGATTGGGTAAACACTGCATCACTTACACTAACAAATGTAGATGCCGATATCGATACTGATAGCATTACAGCTAAGACTAATTTAGATATTAATTCTGCCGCAGGACAAGCTGTAAGCATCACTAACGGGTCGGACTTTATACGTCTACAACACGACACAGGTAATATTACAGTAAGCACAGCAGGTGCTGTAAGCGTCAACGGTGCTACTATTACTATCGGTGATGGTACAAATGCTATTGATATTCCAGATGGTACATCAGTCGACTTAACAGGTGTTACTGTAACCGGTGCAGCATTTGATTTGACAGGCGATGTAACCGGCAACGTAGAAGGTGATGTTACTGGTGATATATACGCAAGTAACGGAACATCGAAAATCTTAGAAAATGGAACTGACGGAACTGATGCAACATTTACAGGTAACGCAGCAACAGCAACAGCATTAGCAGATCCAAGAACAATTACTATCGATAGTGGATTTATGACAGCGCCAGCAGTAGCATTTGATGGCACTGCTGATATTATACTTGCGCCAGAAATTGATAACAATGCGGTTCTTTTAGGTACTAAGACATCTGGTAACTATGTTGCTACTGTTACAGGTACAGCAAATCAAATTGATCTTGTAAATAGCGTTGACCCAACCGATCCCATTACAGGCGAAACAATAGATTTAACACTAAGTTTGTCGCCTACTTTAGTAGTACCAGGAAGCTTAACAGTTACTACAGATTTAATTGTAAATGGCACAACTACTACAGTGAATACTACTGATCTTGTTGTTACAGATAACACTATTATGTTAAACAAAGACGAAGCAGGCGCCGGCGTCACAGCTGGAAGCTCTGGAATAGAAATTGAAAGAGGTTCTGCTAATAATGCAAGATGGGTTTGGGATGAGCCAAACGACACATGGACATCAGAACTTTGGAACGGTGTTACTTGGGCTGCAACTTCAATTACAGCTTCAGAATTTATAGGTCCACTTACAGGACAAATTACTGGTAATCTTATAGGAAACGTGCTATCAGAGGATGGCCTAGTTACTGTATTAGAAAATGGCACAGACGGATCAAACGCTACATTTACCGGTGACGTAACTGGTGACGTAACGGGTAATGCCGATACTGCTACTGCACTTAATAGCGCAATTGAAGTAAGCTTGTTTGGTGAAGTTACAGGCGCAACAACAACTGATGTTGATGGTTCTGGAAATATTATAATTGCAAACACTGCTATTACAGGCTTTGACGAAAGAGTGCAAGACGCCGCGGCATTATTGTTCAGTAACGCAACACATACCGGAGTAACTACTACTTATGATGATGGAGCAAGTTCGATTACTATCGATGTAAATGATCCAGTAATTACTATTGACGGGGCAGTTGACGGTTCTGCAACAATGACAGACTTAGGTGACGTAACTATTACTGTTACTCCGGCAAATGACTCTATCACACTAGGTACACATACGTCTGGTAATTATGTGGAAAGTTTAGTAGCAGGTACAGGTATTACATTAACTAATAATACTGGAGAAACTGCAACTCCGACTATTACCGCAGAAAATATTCCTAACGCATCATTGGATAATAGTGTAATTACTATTACAGACAGTCAAGGCACTCCGAACACACAGGATGTAGCACTAGGCGATACAATAACATTTGTTCCAGCAGCACCGATAGAAATTGCTGTATCAGCTACTAATAGTGTAAATGTCGGCCATGGAACATCTGGCGTAGTTGACGACACATATGGCGGCGCCGCAGCTATTCCTAGTTTTGTAGTAGACGAATATGGACACATAACAAGTGCAATTGACAATGTTTTACCTTCACCGACTATTACTCTTCTTGCATCTGCTAATGGTGGTGTTAACGGTGCTGTTACATTAAGTGAATTAGCCGATGGTAATATCACAACAACATTAGCAGCAGCATTGACAAATATAACTGATATTGATTATACAGCAGGAGTTAATGGTGTCCTAAATGACGGTGATGTGTTAATATACGATTCTGTGCAAACTAAATGGAAACCGTTTGCATTACCAGGAGGTGCATCTGCTCCTACATTACAAGCTGTAACAGCTTCTGGAGCTACAACAAGCCTAGCAATAGACACAGGAGGCCTAACAACTCCAAGTATTACTGCTGACGGTCCTACCCTAACTATATCAGGAGGTACAGTAACGTTTAATGGAAGTATTGACGCAACATCAGCTAGTACTAGTATAAGTGCAACTGAATTTTCTGGGCCTATTAAAGGTAATGTAACATCTACAGACGGTAACGATACATTATTAGTTGATGCAGCTAATGCACAGATTGATTATGCAAACGTAATCAATGGCCCTTCAATACCAGAACGTACAGAATTTTACCTACAGAGTACTGCACCGGCTGGGGCGGCCACCGGTAGTGATTATATCGGAACTGGTAATTCAGTTGATTTAAATTTAGGATTATGGACAGAAGTTACGTTTGCTAATAGGGTAGCTAATGGATTTGGTCCAGGAAGTGCAACATATGATCCTACACTAACTGGTATAACTTATTCACAATCTGGGTTTAGAGGATTTGAACAAGGCAGCACCTATGAAATAGATGTTACGTTAATTCCAAGTTTTAATAGTATAACTATTGCTAGTGTAGATCAATATATAATGTCAGCAAAAAATGTCTCAACTGTACTTACAAAAGATGTTTCAACTGGATATGTTGAATCTTCAATTGACCAAGGTACATCAATTAAACTTCACATGGTTGCTACATTTGAAAATTCAAATGCATCATCTAATATTGTAGACATACTTTCTGATAGATCTGAGCAATCTCCTGATTATTTTATTGCACAAGCATATTGTAAAATTAGAAAAATCGTTTAATCTTTTAGCGAGTTACGAATATCTTTAAGAGTTAAAACTACGTCATGTAGTTTTTTCTCTGCGGAGCCAAGGTGCTTAGATAATTGAAAGATTTTATAAGTGCTCCACCACCACCAGTAAACTACACTAGAGAAAAATGCTATACCAATTATTACTTTTACTTTGCTTAGTAAATCACTATACCCAACAAGGTCTATCATAAAAATTAACCCGAGAGCAACTACTGGTAAAATACGTCCTAGAACGCCCCAAAGTCGTGTTTGCATAATTATTCCCTCTATGCGTTTATTTGTGAATTTGTCCAAACGTTTTCCACTCCCCCGGATTACCGGATCTAACACATATCCAACCTACGTATGATGTCGGTGCAGGATTTTGATTCCAAACAATATCACCTTTATTCCAGACACCGTTCGTTGGTACCTTTTCGCCTACTGAAAATTTCTTACCCTCAAATTTTACAGGACCTGCTGTTACAATATCAGCATCAGGTGAGTTTACATTTATGCCAAGCTTACCTTGGATGTTAGTTTTTGCTTCTACATTACTACCGATAACAATATTGTTACCTGTGGCACTAATTTGAATACGTGGAACATTGTCTGTAACAATGTTTAGTGGTGTACTGCTAAAATTACCGATCTTACTTGATGTGTCTTCTACATCAATAATAAAATCGTTATCAAAACTAGCAATACCGATTGTTCCGTTTGGTTCTTCTACACCAAAACCTAGTCTGTTGGACACTGAACTATAGAACATAAACTGGTCTAGTTCAAAGTTGCCATCTACTTGTAGTCCTTGTAGTCGTCCTACACGTTTTAGTTTTGATGTATGTATACTATCGCCTATTTTCTCTTTGTTAAGCATAGGCAGTCCGCCAATAAGATATTCTTTATCTCTATGGATATTAATATTTTCACTACTATAATATTGATCAGGGTTATTATGAAGTACAAACTGTTTTGTTGCTTCGCCTGGATTTACCCAAAGTAATCCTTGATTGTATATGTTACCGCCTTTTGGTGCGTGGAACTGTAATGGCTCTGAACGTTCAATTCTGTTGTCGCTGGTGATTTCGTTTACATGCATACGCTCTGCTGTAAATGTTCCTGTGATGGTTAAATCACCTGCGAACGTAGCATCGTCCATTACAAGAGTATCTGTTTCTAGTACTCCTGTTTTTATTCTATCAGTTTCGATGCCTTCGTTGCTAACAATAAGTGCTTTCTTTGTTGCTTTATCTGTAATACCTTGGCTGTTGAATCCTGCAATAGTCCCGCCGCGGATATGCTCACCCTTTAAGCCACCGATAGGTATACTTGTATAATCAATCTTAGGAACAATAGCAGCAGCCGCTGCTGTTGCTTCTGCAATAATGTCAGTTCTAAATTGTGTGTTATCCCAGAATAAATTGCCCTTGATATTTACACTACCGTCAAACGTAACGTTACCTAGCATACGCTGAGTTTGTATTGTAGGAGTTACAATACCGTCATCCTTGACAGTAAGCACAACACTCGATGCATTGTCCTTAATACCTGTGCTGGCAAAATCTGTGTAAGTACCACCCTTTAGGTGATTACCTGTTAAACTGCGCTCGGTTATTTCGGGTGTAGACTGACTTACTAAAGCATTGTAAAGTGCGTCTACACCTGTTCTTAGATCTGTATTGCTCATACAGTATTTATCAGGTTACCTTCAGTAATATAGTATCCGGATTAAAACGACCATTAAGTTTTGTGTCTGTAGTAGGTATCTCATCTAAGAATTTACGCAGAGCTACTTTACCTGCACCTTTAAACTCTTTTAATTGGTCTGCAGGCTTGCGTAGCGTCTTCTGTATGCTTCGTTTCTCATCGAAGAACTGTAGTGTAGTGCCTTTTACTTGAAGCGTACAGGCGTCTTCTGCAACGTACTTACCTAGCTTACGTGTCTTAACATTAAACACCCACAGCTCTGTAGCACCAATAATAGTACTTGGATCAATACTTGCAAGTTTATACTTGTCATCTGTTTGCAGGAACTTAATTTTTTCTACAAGCTTCGTTGCGCTCTTTGCTTTTGGCTTACGTGTTTTACGTGTTGCTTTTGCACTCTCAATGATATAGTCTAGTGCTGCTTGAAGCTCTTCGATAGCAGTTGTATAGTTTTTAATATCTTTCTTCTTGATGTGTGCATAGCCTTCTTTTAACTGAGCCCATTGATCTTGCTCATGCTCGTCCATCTTTTTAAGCTGACCAGCTGTAGGCATGCGCTCTAAGTCTTGGAAGTCTTGTAATGCATCATTGTAAAACTTTTTCATTTTACGTGCGTGAGCTTGTGTTACACCTCTTTTAGTAAAGTGTGATTTAAAGTCAAAGCCTTTAGGATCAAAGTTGTCGCTATCTGTAATAAAGCCATCTAACCATTCATCAATGTCATCTGCTGCTGCTTGTGCTTGCTCAAAGATACGTTCTTGTATTGTAGGCACATACACGTTCTTCTTTGCTGTTTCTTCTTCTTTGTCTTCTTTTACAATAAGAGCGCCTTCTTCAGCAAGTGATTTAATCCATACATCAAGTTTACCTGAATAGTCAGTGTGGATAATCTCTGGCTTGTTCAACGTAAGATGAACCACAGTGGCCCAATGACTCTTCCCGTCAATCTTCCAATTTGGTAGCTTATTAATAGCTGCGACTGTCTTCTTATCATAGTTGTCTTTGACATACTCACGTACTTTGGCTCCCCATGATTTAGACTCCATTAAGTAGTGTATATGATACTGCGCCTTAACCCAACTAGTAAGCGGAACTGCATCCCATTCGTTACCACGACGTTTTGCACGTACTGCTTTTTTCTTAATCTTAACGCCTGCTACTTTTGCCATTGGAGTACCCTCTTTGCTAATTTAATAACAGTATATAGTCAAACAATGTTTTGTCAACCATTATGTTATGTAGACTCGTAACGTTTCATCTTCGATTGTGTAAGTTATAGTTTCGCCTGGTTGGAGTTTAATTTTAAACTCTCTACCACGATTGTCAAACACTTCAACAGCTTTTAGATTATTAAGTTCTTCGGCCGGAACGTCTGGCATATCAGGTAGCCCAATATCACCAAACTGTTCCATTATCATTCTAGTAGCATTACTACTCATGTTGTCTCCTATGAAAACTCTGTTCTAATTCTTTCAATAAAATAATGAACACGCTCTTCAGGTGTACGCTTATCAATACCATGACCTAGTCCACATACCCAGCCAGTTCTATCTTCAACACCTTTCATCTGTTCGATGAACTCTTCTACTTTACCTTTAAATCTATCTTCAGGAAGTAGCATAAAGTTCTGATCAAAGTTGCCTTGGATGAATCCGTCTTTTTTATTATCCATAATGTGTTTGATATCGATAGTTGCATCAAAGCCTACACCGCCCCACATCTTGTTTAACACAAGGTGTGATATGTCTGTAGTAATACCTTTTGCATAATATCCAATGTCTGGGTTTA
>Ga0206682_10000472_pt1 | contig 43863 bp, 50 predicted proteins | sample M240m12015metaG_FD_155444 | JGI IMG/M metagenome (GOLD analysis project Ga0206682, IMG submission 155444) | Ammonia-oxidizing marine archaeal communities from Monterey Bay, California, United States - M2 40m 12015 | ecosystem: Environmental > Aquatic > Marine > Intertidal zone | place: USA... | reverse complement strand
TTTTCTTCTGCTGTTTACATCGTTCTTAGCATCTCTAGCAATCTTCGCTTCTTTTTGAAGATCCTTCTTCATTGCTGCGTAGTCACTTTTTACTTTAATAGTCTTAGGCTTACCTATTCTTTTAATGCCTAATAATTTTTTTGCAGTAGGAGGTTTTATTTCTACACCTAGTTGTTTGCTAACATCTCTAATTATATTTTCTCTTTCTATATCATTTGACTGTTCAAATAATTTAGAACCTTTTATATATTCAATTGCGTTGTCTGCAACTTTTTGAGGGTTAGTGCTTTCTCCTACATTTCGGCTTTTTGTTTTCTTAACAATACCATCAACAATAGAGTCTACTCTTTCCTTGTTCACACTCATCACTTCTGTCTCAGAAGTGGTATCGGTTAACTGTTCAGAATCTGTCTTCGTAGTCGTGTCGACATTTTGGTCTGTTTGCGTTTCACTTTCGGTTTCAGTCTGTTGGGTAGTTTCTGACTCAATGTCTCCTTTTCCCACTTCAGGCAGTCCCACTTCGGTTTCTTTCCCAACAGTTTCGCTTCCTGCATCATCCTGTAACACTTGCTTCTCTGTGCTTGGCTCTTGAATGGCATCGTTTTCTTTTTTTAATTGTTCTTGAACTTCTATTTTATCTTTTTCATATAGTGCATCTAGCTGTTGGTCAACAGCTGCTATTTGTTTATCAATGTCTAGTTTCCCAGGGCCTTCTAAGCCTTGTTTTTTATTTATTAAGTTTTGTCTCTCTGTTAATAAATCAGCAGCAGGCTCAATGTTTTCAGTCATCTTAACAGTACCTTGAGTTTTTAACTCGGCTGATTGTGCATTGTATATTTCTGTGTAAGCATTTGAAGCTTCTATTTCAGTTAAAGAACCTTCCTTTACTAAGACATCTAGTGTAGCTTGTAAATTTTGTACATTTGCTGCAGCTAATCTCACTAAATTCGCTCTCTTATTTCCTGACAATAATTTCTTAGCGCCTAAAGTTGAAGTAGCTCCTACTGTCATAACGACTGTCTCTGTAATCCCTGCTTTTGTTATTTTATCATTTAAAACATCATTTCCTATATGTCTATTTACTAAATGGTTTATACCTTTCTCTGAGAAATAAACTGGAAGCTCTTCAATAAAAAGCTCCTTAGCGTTTTCTTTTACCAAGCCTTTACCCTTGTCTACAAGTTGTTTAACTGTAAAGTCTTTACCTTTTTTTACTGCTAAGTTTTTTATTTGGTCTTTAATTCCTTGAAAACCAACAAGAAGTTTTTCGTTTCCTCCTGCTAATCCTGAGAAAATACCATCAAGAGTAGCTATTGCTTGACCTGCATTAACTGCAATATCTAAAGCTTCTTTTTCAGTCATTCCTGAAGCTACTAATTGAGAACGTACATCTTCAACATTACCAGCAACACTAGAAGTAAATGAGGCAATACCCATACCTACTGCACCTGCTTTAGGCCCTTTTAATCCAAGTGTACCTTTTACTTTACCACCTGCTCTAATTAATCCAAATAAATTTACAAGTGTACTTACACCACCTTGAAGCACAGATCCTCCTGTCCAATTGACTTCGGTTTCTTTTACATCTTTGGATAAGCTTACAATCTTTTTAATGGTATCATTTGGAATAATACCATCCATTCTTATGTTGGTATTTTGGTCGTATACAGTTCCATTACCATCAACAATATACCTATTTCCTCCTTGAAAAACAGGCTTACCTTCTATAAACGCCTGTCTTTGTACAGCTCCTGAATACGATTCCATGCTTTCAGCAGAGTCTGTAAACATTTCTTCAAGACCTTTTAATATACCTTTACCATCAAACTTATTGTCTCCACCCATAGTGGCAATTCTTTGGTCAAAAAAAGCAGGGAATCCAGCAAAAAAATCGGTAGCAAATCCTGAAAGACCGTTACCTGTTACAGAAAGCAATTCAACCATTCCTTGACCTCCTTCAGATAGACCACCTTCTTGAGCAGCAAGATACATTGCTTTTCTTCTTCTTAAGTCAGTATCTTCTGTAGCTTCTTTATATACAGGAAAGTCGTTTATTGTTTCAGTAACTGATTGTAATTTATTATAAAACTCTTTTCTGATTTCGTCTGCTTCTTTCTCAAGTTTTCTTAATTCATTTCTATCTGATGTCAAATTCATAGTAGATTGGATTTTTTCCAATCGCTTAGTTATCTGACTTAACTGTGCTGCTTTGTAAGATTGTACTTTTTCATAAGCATTTTTTTGCTCAAAATATATATCTCCTTCATCATTTGGTAAAAGTTTTTTCATCCACTTATAAACTTTCGTTTCATTTCGTGTATTTTTCTTTTGCCACTTTAAATAATCTTCTACATCTATCTCTTGTTTTCTAAGAATATTTTTTACATTATTTCCTAGTTTACTATAATCGTCATCATCAATCTCAACGTCAACATAGTTAGGAGCTTTTACGTCTCCAACCATTGAGTCATATTCTTTGATAGCTTCTAATAAACTTGGATTTAACTCAGATTCTTTTTTAAACTCTGTTTCACCTGTTTCAGGATTAACAAATCCGTATTGTTTTTCATAGTTTTTCTTAACGTAATCAGGTACATTGGCGTTAACTTCTGAGGAAGTGTCAAGTATTGACATAAACTTTTTTCTTTCAGGATCATTTGCATATGCTAAATACCCTGATTCTTCAAGTAAGTTATTTTTTTTATTGGCATTGTATTTTTGTTTCCAAGCTCCTTCGCCATATTTAATAGCTGATTCTTTATCTGTTCCAAAATCAGCAACCTCGCCTCTTTTTTTAGCTTCTTCGTAAACAGATTTCCAATCTGACTCTGCTTGTTCAGACATGTCAACAAAACTTCCGTCTTCATTTTGAAATATTGTAGGAAAAGAAAACCAATTGCCTTGGCCATCAGTTTCTGTTCTCATTTTATGTGTTGACACAGAACCATCTTTATTTTCTAACACACCCTTTCTTTCTGGTGCATTAGGAAAGTCAACTAAAGGCTCTTCTATTAAAGGTACATCAACGCTTGTTGTTGTTGAAGAAGAGTCCAAAGAGGACGGATTTGTTTCCACATTTGTAGTGGATTCCGTAACTTCCGTTTGACCATTTGAATCGGTAACAATTGGATTTTTTTTTTCAGCCCAAGCAGATGTAAAAACATCTAAAGTAGTTTTTGGGCTTATTATTTTTTCTTCAATACCCTGATTGTATAATACTTCCTGAATGGAAGAATCTGATTGAGAAAATTGTTCAAAGCTAGTTTCTTTGCTTAATAATCCTTGTTCGATATAACTTTCGTATAAAGCTTTTAATTTATCCATTTTTTATTATATAGGGTTTCCAAACGCATCTACCATTTTAACTCCGCCTGACTTATATTCTTTCATATACTTATCTAGTGCATTTTTGACATTTGCACCATTTTCATCATCATCTTCAAATCGGCTTCCTATGATATTTCCTGCGGCATCTCTTATAGTCATTCTGTCGTCAAGTGTTGTATCATCTATTTCTATTGTTAGGAAACCTTCAGGGAAACCATATAGTCTTGACATTTCAGCTATGGTTCTGTCAAAAGCAGCTTTTATTTTACCTGAACTTTTTCCTGCATCTGCAAATAAATCACTTGTCGTAGTTGTTACTCCTTGATTATTTACCCCAAAAACTACATCGTCTAAATTAGTATATTCTCTTGACCTAGAACTAAAGTCGCCATTGTTTTGTGAAGCATCTTCATCTTTTAAATTTGTCTTATTTATATACTTTTCAGCTTGTTTTTTAAGTTGAGATGCAATTTGTTTACCTACATCTTTACCTAATCCATCAATTGTAATGTCAGCAAGCTTGTCTCCAGAAAAAGTGTAAAAGTTTAATATCTGTACTGCATCTTCACCTGTGCCGACAGTTTCTATAGTGTATTTTTCTACAATATCGCTTTCGTTTACTAAAGCCTGTAAACTTTCTGTATCACCTGTAGCGGCTTGGTCAATAAGTTTTACTGTGTAACTATAATCTTCATCGTCTTTATCTGCTTTAATTTCAGCAGCGCTTTTTGCACGAGCTTGGAACTCACTTCTTTTAGTACCTCCATCTGTAATATCTCTTCTTAACCCTGAATAGAAACTAGTTCCAGCAATTCTCTCAGCAGCTAACTTATCTTCAGGACTTATTACAGGAACAATTTGATTGTTCTTAGACATAACCATTTGTATATACTTACTCTTTTTCCCTGTAAGCTCTTCTCCGTAAGTATCACTTTTTGGGTCTGTATCAATATATGTATAATCTATTTTTTCATCTAAATCTATTCCTGCATCTTTTAGCTCTTGAGCTTCAAACTCATTTATTGTTTGTGATCTTTGTGATTCAGGGCCATTGTCACTTAATATACTAGCCTGTCTGTCAGTAGTTGAAGCAGCAGTAGCTACCGCATCTTTGAGTAATATGTTTAATTGTGGGTTATTTCTCATGTCATCAGTAACAACACCAAGCATTTTACCAAAATTATCCATTTTCTCAAAAATCTGACCCAATGGAGTATCTTTACCAATAACTGCTTCAGTTTCTTTTGCTAAGTCTAACTTTTCTGCAGTTTGATTTCTTTTGTTATTAAAAGCTAAAACGCTCATATCCTTAATACCATTATAAGGCTGAGGTTTTCCATCGGCATCTAAATCTAAAACCCTAGTTTTAGTTCTTTCGTCAATTTTTGTTTTGAAAAAAGTTATTTTACCCATTCCATTTTCTCCAAATGTCATTTCAGTAAAATCAGGATTACCCATTCTATCGTGTAAATCTTGAAGTGATTGGTCTACACCACCTGAAGTGGGGGGAACAAAAATTGGATTTCCAGCTGGGTCTAATTTCTTATTTCCATTCTCATCTAATTCGTAGTATCCCTTAAGTCTTTTTAGATAGTTTTCTTTTTCTTTAGCGTAGCCATTTATTTGCTGCGCAAGTATATCAAAAGATTGTTTTCCGTTTTCTTGAAATATTAAATTATCTTCAGCCTTTATCACTCCTGCTTGAACCAACCCCATGTTTCCATATAATCGGTCTTTGTAATCTGATAATGCTTTTATTGCTAAATCTCTACTAGTTTTATCACTAGGAAGATTTTCCATTGTCTTTAACTCAGCATCTCTATATTGTTTAGCTGTGTTTGTTTTTAATTCAAGGCGTTGTTTGTCGATGTTTTCTTTCCATTCTTTAACACCTTTCATTCCTCTATCAATACCTTCTAGTAGTGTCTTTTTAGTACCTACCCCTGTATTGCCTTGTTCTATCGAAAACTTTGCTGCGTCTAATGCGTTACCCATATCTTAATTATTGTGTTGCTTTTTCAGGATCAAATATATCACTCATCATCTTCGAAAATCTTCCTTGCGTTCCAAATCCATCAACTATTTTCATAAAATCGCTAACAGCACCTTCCTCTTCCTCTTTTTTCTTTCTCATGATTTCCTTCATTTCAGGACTATCCAATAACGCATTGAGGTCAAATTTTCCTCCCCCTATTGAAATTGTTTTTACACCTGCAGGTGAGTCAGGGTCTTCAAAGGTATCAAACTGTCTAGTCTTCGTGGTATCTACAACATCATTAGTAGTTGTTGTTGTTGTTGTGCTTACGCTAGGTAATGCTCCACTATCTATTATACTATCTAACCCTTTTTTATCCAATCCAAGACCTTCAATCTGTTTTAAGGCTGCTGCCCTGTCCATTCCTGTTTTTTTAGATAATGCGTCTGCTGCTTTACCCAATTTATTTTTCATACCACCCAAACCTCCAAATGCAGTAATTCCTGCACTTAAGGCACTTACTCCTGCATCCATAAATGCTCCTGTAGCTTGTCCTGATAATTGGTCTGCTTGTTGGGTTAAAGCATCTGCTTTTACTCCTGCTGCCGCTGCTCTATCATCAAACATTGCAGCTATTCTTGCGCCATCCATTTCATCAGCCGCAGCACGTTTCATGTCTATATCTAGTTTTTGTTGAGCATATTTGTCAGCAATAGCACCTGAAGTAGCGTCTTGAACTTGCTTTACTTTACCTGCAGTTGCAGAGACACCTCTTTGGTCTCCTTCTTGAGCAGCCTCTAAAAGTTGAGAACCTTGTTGATTTGCTAATTGTAGTTGTTTGTCGTAAACATCAGTTGTAGCTCTAACAGCATCATAAAAATTAGCCTCTAATCTTGCAACAGATTGTTTTTCTAACTCCTCTTGCTGTACTCTAAATCTACCAGCTGCTCTTGCTGCATCTGCAGCTCCATCTTTTGCAAGAAATCCTTTAGCTGCTGAACCACCTATTGCTACTGTTGCTGCTGCTATTGTTGTAAATGCCGCCATATTATAATCCTTTTATCATTTCTTTATTATAACTGTCACCTTCAATATATCCATTATCTTTATAATGTTCTATTAAAGAATCAGACTTTATTAAAGCATATGCGTATTTACAGTCTGACAATTTTAAAGTATGCGTTAATATCTTTACAAGCTCAATTAAAGCTTGTTTTCTTTTTTTCTTGTCTTTATACTCAAAATTGGATATTATCCAATCACACCAACCTACCTTGGAGTTAGTCATGTATATGTATCCTGCACATACAGGTATATCATTATCGTATACAATAAAACCACCTTCACCGTTGTCAGGCAAAAAATCTTTTGGAGGTGCTGTCCATCTCCAATCTTTCCACCATTTAACTAAAATAGAATCGTAGTCTAAAGAATTTAATTTTCTGATATTGAATTTCATTAACGCAAAGATACAAAATCTAAGGAAAACTTTTAAAGACATCTGAATCTACAGTAAATAATTCAACAGCCGTCTTACTATTGTTTGTTAATTTAAACTCCATAAAATATCCTGTTGCTCCATAAGACTCGGCAACACTATCTTTAGTTGTAAATATGTATGATCCTGAAGGAACTGCCTGTCCGATTGGTTGAAGGTCAACTGCATCAACTTCAATTGTTTTTCTATCAGTACTAATACCTGTTATTGGGCCAATTTTTTTAATTATACCCCCTAGTGGTTCTCTATAAAAAACAGAGTCTCCATAATTAATAATATTGCTTATTGAAATATTAAACTCTATTTGAATTAAACCTGGTGAAGCACCTGTTGATGAAGCAAATCCACCAATACCTTGTGTTGATCTTTGAGCAAAATCTTGACTACCTCCAATTCTTCTTACAAAAGCAAACCAAGCTCCTTCTTTCTGCTCAAAATAACTCTCATCCATAAATCCACTTCCTAGGTCTGTTGCTAAAGAACAATCCCAAGAATCATCACTTTCAAGCTCAATGGTTTTAAATACTTTAACAGTTGTAGGCTCTTGATTAAATACACCTGTAATTGTAGAATCATAGTCTATTCCGTAATACCTGTTTCTAACTTCATTGGTATTATGTCTGTATAAACTACCTCCTTTAAAAGTATATAAATACTGATTCATTCCTAAAATAAAATCAGGCATATAACTGTAAAAAGAAGGCCATCCTTTTACTGACTCACTAAATGTTAAAGTATAATTAAGGTTTGTTGCTGCCATATATCTTTTTTTTAAGGGCCTACACAGTTTTGTATACTGCTTACAACTCCTTGTGTTACTGTTATTACTTGATTATTATCCATTATATAGTTTTGGTCTGAAGCTCTATTTACTCCATCGTGGTCTAAAAACACAGGGTTATTTAATATAGGGAAAGGATTTCCTGCATTTAAAAATCTACCAAAATATAAGGTGGTATCTGTAGCCTGACAAAAATTACCTGCGCCTATTGCTTTAGCTTGAAAAGAAGGCAATGCTGCAGGACATTGAACAGCTATATCCCAACCTGTTCCACTACAAGGCCCTAAAACCTGTATTGTTACAAGAGCTGGTAATGCATTTGGTTTTGGAACTATTAATAAATTATCTTGATTTTCACCAAACCTAATATCATCTCCTGTATTTATAGTAATACTTTGTGGTGATGGAGTACCATCTATCCATCCATTTGAATCATAACCATTTTTGAAAACATAATTAAGTGTGCTTGGCGTTGAAGGAACACAATTGTCATTGGGGTCTCCTAATATAGTAAAGGCATCTGCAACACCACTTGTTGATTGTAAGTTACCGTCATTTGGACTTGACAACCTATTATAATAAACACCATCGTATAAAACTCTTATTCCGTCAGGATAACTTTTAGGATCAAAATAAATAGATATAGCTCCTGTATCGGCTGATGTACTTCCTGCTGTAATCTCTAATTGATATATACCTTCGTTTCCTGTTGGAGGATTTAAAGTTCCACCACATGGTAGACCGCATTCTTCACATATTGTAAGTGGCCCTAAAAGTCCATTTACTTGATTTCTATATTCATTATTATATTGATAATATCCATCTGGTGATACAGTTGTTAAGTGTATATCATCGTATACTCTAGTTGCAGTTGCAAAACTTGATGAGTCTATAAATTTATTTACTATACTTGGCATAATTTAATTTTAAGGTGTTGGTGGTTCATCACATTCACAACATGCTTCTGTTGGGCTTGCCACATCATAACAAAACTGCAATGGCGTTGGCTCTCTTAAATCCCAAACTAAATACATGTAACTTGCTTGATTGCTATATGTAAAGCTAGCTTGATATTCAGGGAACGAACCTGTTGTTGGACTTGCTGTATTTAATAATGGAAGCAATGTTGCTAAGTCAGCTTCGTTATAATTTGTATTACTTACTAAATACTTAAACTTATCTTGACCTGGAACAAACTCAAATGTTTGTCCTGCATTTTGTCTGTTTTTCATTGTCACTACAGAACCTAAAGCAGGTAGTGTACCAACTGATGAACTTCCTGTTGTTTCATTAAATAAGCTAACAGCATCTTCATCAAGTGTTACCTGATTTGTGCTATATGGACTTACGTCAGTTCCTAAAGCCCATCTATATCTACATGTGGTTGTAAGGTCTGCATCTCCTGCAAAATTAATAACAATCTCTTTTACAGTTAATTCTTCTGCAACAGGACAATTAAAGTCTATTTCATATGTAACAGGGTCAACTCCAGGAGTTAATTTAACGCTTGCGTTTGTTGGAAAGTTAGATAGTTTGTCAAAAGTTACAAACCCATTTCCTGTTACAGTTTGACTAACTACAGTCACACCATCTAAATCTACCGCAATATTTAATGGATTGTTTGTTTCGTAATCAAATTTAACCGTTCCAATTACTGTACCTAAATCAACCTCTAAGTTATAAACAGTTGTAGAATTACTAATTAACAAAGTATATCCACATTCTCTTTGAGTTGGAGGTTGAGGTATTTTTCTTGTGTTAGAACTTAATACAAACTCATTCATATATGGATCAAATCCACCTAATTTTTGAGTCTCAAAAGCATCAACAAACAAATCCCTAAACCATGACCTCATACCAACTTCAGATATAACACCTAGTCTTCCACCTGTATCTCCTCTAGTTCCTGCACCCTTTAATTGAATAACAGAACTTCTTTTTGCATCAGTAAAAAAGACATCTTGTCCATAAACTGAAAAGCTTTCAGGGTTGTTACTTATTCCATACTCTTCTACTCTAGCTAACTGTGTTCCTAAAACTTCAGGTACTGAAGTAATAGCTCCTCCTGCAGCTGCATCAGATAGTAAGTTTTTTCCTACAAGTAAAGAAGATATTTTGTCTTCCTGTAAGATTAATATATCTGTTTGTCTTGAATGCATTCTTCTTATAGGCCCATAAGATGTTTCAAGTGTTTTAAAATTAGCTAACGCTAAATTAAATTGATTTAACTTATTTAAGTTTGTTTCTTGATTAAACACTCCACTATAAGTTACATCACCAAATCTATTAGATTCTTTGTATTGTTCTTCAGATACAGAGGTTACTTTATCACCTAAACTTAACGTAGGTTTTATTAAGGCGTCTAAAACAGTATTACTTTCAACACCATTACCAAAAGTAAAGCAATTAAAAAAACTTAAATCTACAATAGCAGGGTTTGTTAATGTTTGGTTTTGGTCAGCATCTGCATTACCTGATAAATGAAATCCATTTACAATATCAAATGTTTGCTCATTTTCATAGTACAATTCATCATTTGCATCTAAAGGCTCTGTTTCAAATACCATTAAAGAAGTAGCTCTATTTATTGTAACTGCAATGTTACCAAAAGAGTTTCTCTTGTCAGGTGAAGAACAATTAGGCGTTCCGTTTCTCCAACACATAAATTGTCTACCATCATTTGGGTCTTCTGCAAAAAATACTACGTTTTGTCCTGCTCCACCAGGAAGCCCTATATTGAATATCGGAAACGGAAATGTTTGCATTGTTTCATCAAATGAAACACTATTAATAGTGTCATCTGAACCTGTTGTTGCACCGTTTGTAAAATCTATATTGTCTCCTATAGCCCAAGCATATAAGCTATCGTAATCTTGAGAAGCTGTAAATCTTTTTTCATAATCATATGTACGACTACCACATTTACTTCCTCTTCTGTTTCTATGCGCTCTTAGATAAATCTTAACAAGACTACCTGCAGGTACGTCATATGGCTTAAATTCTAATTCACCAGGGTCACCAAAATCAGGATTATCAAGAAATGTACTTACCTCTGTAACACAATAAGTTCCTCTACAATCATCTTTTCTATCAATAAAAGCATTGGGTGGATAATTCGCAGCAAACCCATTTGGTTTTAATTGCATATACGTTCCACCTAATTGTCCACATGCAGGACTTCCTTCGATTAAATCTCCATCTGCATTTTTCTCACAAAGAAAATCATCTACCTCTACGCCAAAACCTAAGACCTTTGTAGACGCACAATTTAACACAGCACCATTTGTGTCCGATTTTACAAATAACGTGTCATTGTCTTTTACTTTATCTCTGTTGTCTCCTTCAAGCTTAAAGTATATTAAACCTGTTTCTTCTTCTTGAAAAAATATGTTTGAGTAAATAGTTCTGTATAATCCTTTTGATTCTTTTATTACAAACTTATACTTAGTTGCCCAATATGGAGGGTAGTTGTTTAACTCAACTCTAATGTTATTTTTTGCTATGGATTTATCACATGGTATAAAAACTGTATTGTTTGTATCAACTAAAGCAGTAGTACTTCTTCCATACTCATCCATGTATACAATTCCTATTTCGTAATCTCTATTACTATGCAAGGATTGTTTTGAACTATCTTTAGCGTATAAACCTGTTGCATCTATAGCTCCTAAATACTCATAAGCAAATACCCCCATTGGTGTTGGAGGGTTTTGCGTTTGGTCATATTGTTCGAATTTTAAAGCTGGAAAAGTAAAAGAAACTTCATCACTACCCTGTGATGCTTCAATTAATATACCTTGTGGTGTACCTGTTATACCGAATCCCACATACTCCCATTCATTTTTAGTAATTACGCCACAATTTAAAAGGTCAGTTTGACTGCTTCCAGAAGTACAATTTGATTGGCAAACATTAAAACAGCTAGAGTCGGCTATAGGAACAAAGTCGCTAACAGCATTTATAAACTCAGCACTTGTAACTAACGCAAAAACACTTGGATAATCTTGTTGTATATTAAAAAGAAAAGTCCTTTCATATGAGTTTTCAGGTTGTGTTCCATCATCATAAGATGCATCTCCACCAAAAGTATTGCTTTCGTAAGAAAAATCAATACCTATCTGTGAGCCTGCTACTAAATCTAAACCACTAAAATCAATTGTTGTTTTTGCATTGCTTACATTAACACTACTTCCTTCTATTGTATATGTAACAGGTGATAGTGTTCCGTCAATTTCGTCTGCAGTAAGATCCGTTGATATTAAAGATAAGTTGTAATCTAAGTATATCTCTTTACCTTGTGAGTTAACAACATCGTATCCATCAACATAATTACCATACATTAATCTATTACCCATAATTGTTTGAGCCTGAGCCTTTTTAGGCACGTTATCAAACAGTCTAAGCAACTGAGCTTCAGGTAAAGTTGTAAATATTTTTTTATTAGTAAAAGGTAATGTTTGAAAAGTATCGTCTTGCCAACCTTCATTTATCTTGTTAAATCTTTCAATAACATTAACCGTTTGACTTGTGCTAAACTTAAATATTACATCTATATCTTTTACATTTTTACCACCTGTATTAAATGTAACATCAGTAGTATTAAACTGATTAAGCATTCCATCATTATCATAGGTGTCATAATTTATTTCAAACGGCCCTGGGGTAAAAGCAACTTGACTAAACGGTGATAAAGCTGAATACTCTCCATCTTCATATTGCCATCTATAAGCAAAGCTTAAAAAAAGTTGCTCCATGTAATTTTCACCACCACCTAATTGATAACTATCTAAAGTTGGGGGATTTAATGGAGGGGCTAATATAACCCCTATATCTTGCTCTGTAATTTCATCAACTGTTGTAACGTTGTTTGGCCTTAAATAAGTTCTATTTACATTTATTTTTCTAGGAGGATTTATGTTGTCTGTAAAAAACAATAAGTCACCTATTAAATTAACTCCGTTAACTAAATAATCTTCATCAAAATTTAATATAGAAGTAGATACTACGTGATAAAATAAAACAAACGTTCTTGTATTATAAGAAACAATTAAATCTACTTTTCCTGTAGATGACAAAGTATTTGCCTTGTCGTGTACAAACCAATAAATAGTTTCGTTTGCACCATCTTCATAAGCACCAATACATCTAGCGCTAAGACTTAATGGTTGATTTAAAAATTCTAACTCAACTACTAAATCATTTCCTTTTGAGTTTTCTACAGCACCTATTTCAGTACCTTCTGTAGAACCCAATCTTACATTTAATGCATCTATGTACTCGCCTTGAGGAACTAGTCGTTCATCAATGCTTTTATTCATTCTACCTGCAACAAAGTTCTTTTGAATCTTAGCCATATTATTTTATCCACTTGTTTTGTCCCCTTAGATTCATTAATAATCTCCCTGGATGTATATTGCTCAATCTTAATTTTGCGTTCCTTAGAAGGGCTGATTTTTCCTTTCTAGCTCTATTTATGATATACTCTTGTATTCCATATTTACTTGAAAGAATAACAAATTTCATATATGAATAAATAAACTCTTCAAAAAGCTTGTTAACGCTTATCTCTGAGTCAACTCCATTTTCCATACCATCTGATACATATTCTAATACACAAAGCTCACCTGCCATGTCAGAACTAAAGTTTATTACTCCTGACTTTTTGTTTATTTTAAAAGTAGGATTTGCATTTGCTGTTTCTGTGTTCAATCCATATCTTGCACCTACAGGGTACTCAAAATACCAAAGGCCATTATAAAAATATCCCTCTTGTCCATTGTATTGACTTTGTTCATTTAAGTAAATACTTTTCTTACCACCTGTAATTCTTTGTAAGTCTACAGTTGAAGTAGATGGTTTTAGTATTTTACCTTCATGGTCAAATAGTATTCTACAATTATTATCTTGTAAATACGCATCGCTCCAATTTGTTTGTATATTTTCAGTTAGTGGTAGTAATGTTCCGTTTTTGTATAAAGAAATTCTAACCCAATTTACATAGTCATGTGGCAATACATATCTTAATGTATCACAAACTTCTAATTCTAAAACTTTAATTTCTTTCATTGAATCGTAGTTCAACTCCTGAATAGCTCTTTTAGCGTGAAATATAATATTAAATCTTTCAACATTATTTATCAACTTATCATTTCCAACATACATTAAAATGAAATTATTTACAATGTCATTTAATGATACATATTGATATGAACCCCAATTTTCATCTAATGTGCTTGGGTTTCCTGTATTTTCGTAATACTGATATTCTGTTATATATGCCATAATTTATCCTTCTTGTTGGTCTGATTCCTTTTCTTCCATTTTTCCGAATTGTGCTAATTGCGCTTCTCTTATAGACACTCCTGCGTACTGAAGAATTTTGTTGACTAAATTAGTCTGGTCAGAATCAGGCAATTCAAAATCTTGATAATCAGGAGCTGTTTCATCAAAACTAGGTTCTCCTCCTGTAATGATATTAAAATATGTCCAATTAGGATCTTTAGGGTATCTGATATATTGACCTATAATTGTTCCTTCTGTTGTTAAAGTGTTTGGATATACAGTAATGGTATTTCCATAAACAGTACTATTTGCTCCACCTAAAACATAAGCTGGAAATGTTGAATTCGGCTGAGTTAAAGGTGATGAATTCAAATAAAATATTTTGTTTTGAGAAACTCTTTCAACTTCAGTTATTCTTGATGTACTTAAAATAGCATAACCTTGATTCTGAACAATACCTATATTTGAAGATATTGTTAATTGATTTACACTATCAACACTAACAACAAAAGCACTATCACCTGTAACAATTACTGAAGGGTCAAGTGGGTTTGTAACACTAACAATTAACATTCCTGGCTGAACACCATCGGCTATAAAGTCTGCATTTTGGTCTACTATTCTATCTTGAGAAACTACTGTAACTGCACCTTGCGTAATAAACAATGGATAGTAATTTATCTTGTTCATTAAATAATAATCTTCAGGCATATCGTAGGTATTTAGCCCACTTGTCACTAAAGATTTAGTAGATGAAAAACTATCAACAACTTCTTCTATTCCTTTTAAAATATCTGCGTACCCTGATCCTGAAACTCTAGCGTTTTGTTTTACTATCTGTGAATTATATTGATAAAAATAATCTTCAAAAATATCTAATTGTGCTTGCTTTGCATATAAGTTAAAATCATTAGGTGTTATATAACCGTAATTATTTTTATTTGCGATAGAAAGGACGGTAGCTCTTACTGTATTTATCATACCTATTAATCTTTTCACAAAGATACAAAAAAAGGAGCTTCATTTTTTGTGAAGCCCCTTTCAGGTAAAAGCCTATTTTTTTATATTGGTTATAGCTTGTCTTCCAATATTCTCATTACCTCTAGCCCTTCATCACTCTGAAGAAATGACGCTAGTATAAATAAAGGGTCTTCACCGTAGGGAACTGTAAGTAATTTTTTCTTATTTCCTTTTAAGTTGTAATAAACATCCTTTTTATTCTTTAAAACTAATAAACCTTCACTAAAAAATTTAGCACATTTATTTTGAAGTTTTAATAAAGGATCATTTAAAGCCTCCATAAAGTCTTCAGGATATCTTCCTGCAAACATTCTAACATCTCTTTTCAATTCAGCAGACGTTAAGTTATCAACTCTAAGTCCCACTACAATTCGTGCAACTGTTTCTAGCATTTCAATATCTAAATCTTTAGCTAAAACTTGAGCTTCTAATGCCACATCTAAGAAATCAACATCTAAACTAGCGTCTCTTTCTTTGTCAACTTCAACAAATTCTTTTCCGTTAGCTGGATGGTGTGATAAAAATTTTTGTAATATTTGGTTTTGTTTTTCTACTCTTAGAAAGCCATCTTCAAAAATAATTGGCTCTAAAATTACATTACCATCTTGCTCATCTTCAAAAATACTTTTTTGATTTTTAGCATAACGCATAGACCTGTTTGTTCCAGTCTCTTCGTCAAAATATAATAATGTACTTCTTCTTGTATTCCTTGACGGAATTGTGTAGCTCAATGGAGCTTTGTCTCTGGTAAGTTTGTAGGTTTTATCTACAAAAGATTGTTTCTTTTTTTTCATTTGATTTCGATTAAATTTTAATAAAAGTAATAATTACCCTCGTCATTTCAACGAGGGCAACTACTACATAATTATACTCTTATCTTATTTAAAGATAAAGAAGTTGTTAGCACCTAAAGTACATAAAGCTCTTTCAGATAAGAAGTTTACTTCCATAGCATCTAAGCTAGAAGTAGCTGCTCCACCTGCTGAACCTGTAATCCAAGTTTTGTAACGTCTGTCTTCAGTTTCTGAAGCTCTGTAACGAACGTGTAAGAAAGGACGCTTAGCATTCTTTCCTAATACTTGGTCGTATACAGTTGTAGAACCTGCAGGTACTAATACCCCATTGATAGCTCCACCAACGATATCACCACGCATTGTTGGGTCGTTAAGATATTTCCAGTCTGTTTTGTAGAAATCATATCCTCTACGGAATCCTGAGAATCCTAAGTTTAGAGCCATTTCTTCGTCATTGTCAAAAAGACCATATGATGTACCACCTGGGTTACCATATGAGTTTTGAGACGCTAACATATCATCAATGTCAAATCCAAACTCTCTGTTTAAGAAAATTACGTTTTCTTCAATAGAACCTTGCTTATCAAGTCTTTGAATAATTGCATCGAAATCTGCAAGAGTTGTTGGGTTACCACCACTCCATACATTTCCACGCTCTTCAATAACATAGAAAAGTCCTTCTGAACCTTTGTTACCTACACCTGAAGCTACACCTTCTACAATTGCTGCTGCACCTGAACCTGCTTCTGCTGGTACTGCTTCAACCATCGCTGTTTCTAAATAGTCTTCAAAACGAAGTCTAGTTTCATGCTCTGATTTCAAATACCATAAGTATCCTGTAGCACCATTTTCAGTTGTTACTTCAATCCATCCAATCTGAGCCATGTCAGAACCACTTACTGCGTAGTGATCTTTGATGATGATTGGTGAATTTTGGAAAATACTGTCATCAGCTTCTAACTGTCCTTGCATTCCAATAGCTCCTTTTTGAAACTCAGAACCATAGATAAATAAAGAACATTTTACTGCTGCTGCCATTGTTTGACCTGCTAACTCATAGTAAGCTACGTCAATTGTTCCGTTTGCAGTATCTACTGCCGTTACAATTGCTTTGTTACTATTAGTTGAAGCAACTGAACTGTCAGACAACATAATTGTTTGACCAACACGAATTGCGATAGAACCTGAACCAGGTACTAATACATCGTTAATAGTTAGAGTTGCCGTAGGCGCTCCTGGCGCTTTGTCTGATACAACATCAGCATATTTAGTGTGTAGTCTTCCTTGCTCAGCCCATTTGATAAGGTCAGAGTTAGAAGGCATTTCAGCGCCTACCATTCTTAAGAATGATGCTACTGTACGATTACCGTAACGTTCGAATTCTTTCTCGTAAGTATCTGGAAGATATTGGTTTAAGAAATCAAAGTTAGTAATGTAGTTTGTCTGTAATAAAACCTGTTCTGAACTTGGTTGTAAGTCAAACCCAGGTACTGCATCTACTGCCATAATAATAATTTTTTAATTTTTAACTTATTTTTTTTTACTTCTAATTTTCAACCCTCTGCCGCTTGTGTCTGAAACTTGTCTAGCTTTAAAACCTGTATCTCCAATTGATTGAGGAGTTTGCCTAATTGACATATTGACGTTTTTACTTTTTTTAGTAACGTCACCAATCGCATCTGCTTTTCCCTGCTCATAAAAATAATTAGCAAATCGCTGAGGATCCATAGCAGCACTTAGCGCTCTATGCCATCCATTAGCATCGCTTATTAAACCATCATCGCCAACATATTTACTGACTAGATTGTTTAAATCACTTTGCTTAGACTTCATCTCATTAACGTCACCATAAGAATATTTTACTTTTTTGTTTCCCACTTCGAACTCAAAACCTTTGAATTCAGGATTAAAAACTTCATTAGTTCGTTTAACAAAAAACTCATTCTTCTTATCATTGACTTCTTTAGCTGATTGAGAATTTTTAATATAACTCTTGTAAGCTTCGATTTCCTTAATTTGTTCTTCTGAAATAGAATTCCCACTTGACTCAAGAGGAGTTCTGTATTTTTCTTTTAACTCATTAAGATATGTCTTAGCTTTTGAAAGTTCTCTTTTTTTAGCAATGTTCTTTTTCTTTATATCTTTTTCATCGTCAATGTCTTCATCAAAAGAAAACTTTTCTTCCATTAAATAATGAATGTCTTCTTTGTCTAAGTCTGATTCTGTTAAAGAATAGTACTCTGCTAATACTTGATCGTCATCTAAATTATCGTAATTTTTATTTACTTTTACGAAATCTTCAAATCCACGACCTGTATTCTTTTTATAATCTAAATATTTAGATACTTCTTCAGGTAAATCATTCGATTGTTCTCTTTCAACAAACAAATCATCAACTGAAGATATATCTTTATTATATCTATTTTTAATATATGAAAGAACGTCTTCGTCTTTTATAGTTGTACTTTCAACTGCCGAATCTTCGGCTACTTGTTCTACAGGTTGTTCTTCAACAACATCAGTAGATTTATCGTTGTTTTCTTCTTCGTGTTTTTTTAATAGATTTTCTTCTACTTCCTGTGTAGATTTTTCTGGCACAGAGTCTAGTGATTTTACTTTAATTTCCATTTGATTTAATTTTTACAAAGTTACTATATAATTATAATTGATTTTCAAGCTTATCTTGGCTCAAATTCAGCAAGGTCAAACCCATCTAAACTATCTTCATTGGATTCAAAACTAACTGATGGTAAATTGTTTTTTCTTTGTTCTATAAGTTTTGATTGTTCTGTATTCGCTTGAGATATTCTAGCAGACTTAGCATTCTCTCTTTCATTTTCTCTTTTTTTCAAACCTTCTTGCTCCATTTTTTTCATATCGATATCCACTCCTTTTAATTTCATTTGAAGTGAAAACTCAAGATTCATAAGCTCAGCCTTTATTGAGGCTTCACCTTGCATTTTTTTAACTGCAAATTCAGCTTTAGCTTGTTCTAGCTGTATAGCCGCTTGATTTTCCATTTGGAATTGCTGCATCTTAGATTGTGCAGCCATTTGCTGTGACTGTTGATTTATTTGAGCTTGCTGTTGAGCAGCAGCAGCTTTTTCTTTTTGAACTCTATCCTGCTTTGCTACTCTTTTTAATTTAAGTATTTGATTAGCTAACTTTAAGTTTCTTATCTCACGTATATCAATAGCATCTTCTAAGTTTATAGAATCTCTCTGCAATGCCATTTGAATGTTTTGTTCAAGCATTTTTCTTTCTTCTTCGTCAGGCTCAATTTCTATAAATATTCCAAAGTCACTCAAATATAATTTACTTATTTCTTCAAGTAATCCAACATTAAATTTTCCAATCTGATTAACAAATTCTTCTCTAAATTCTGAATATTCTATTACATCCGCAATTCTACTAGATAATGCTGTACAAAGTCTTTGACTCATTTGAAGACCTGCGTCTAAAATATGTCTTGTAGCTGTATTACTACTTAATGCAGCTAGTTTTTGTAATCCCACCAAAGAATATGAATCAGGAGTTGAGCCATCTCTAGCTTCATTTAATCCAGTTACATCTCTTAGCATTTGCATATAATGATTATATGAACCAACTAAGCTTTGTATTTTACCTTGTCCTGAATTACTATTTAATTGTTGAATTGGTACTTTTGCTTGATTGTAATCTCCATCTTGAGTATAGCTTCTACCAATAACAGAACCTGTTTGAAAAAACATTCGTAATGCATCTTCAGGATTATAGGCTTGTCCTGTTCCTAGGTCTACTTCATTTAATCCATCAGCATCTATAAAAACACCATCAGGTACTACCCTAGATATTACTTGTTGTAATTTTAAATGTGTTATTTGAATTAAATCAGCAAACGTAATCATACGTCTTGTTAAAGATTCAAAAACACCTTTATACATTCTAGGTGCGCATGCTATATATTCAGGATAAACTTCTTGAGATGCAGACTGTGGTCTAGCCATGTTTTCAGCCATTCTCCACTTTAATAAAATGTTTGTTCCCATTACCATTACACCCTCATACCAAACATCTATAGTCTTAGAAACTTTTTTAAAGTTTCCTTCTTCCTGCATTTCCTGAGTAGGGTCAAACGTATCTTCTTTTTCTATTACTTTTTCTGCTCCAGATGAATTTACTTTTTTCTTGTAAGTAAACGTATGTGTTGTTTTATAATTAAAAAACAAAACAGTAGCGCTATCTTTACTAAATAAACTATTATTGTAATATTGAGCTGTATTATTGTAGTCATACCAACTTTGACTATACTTAGATATTTCATCCATATCCTGTCTTGTCAAACTCGTATCAATTTTTTTCAATTCAGTTATTGGTAATGTTTTAATTTCACCCCAATAAAAACAATCTTCAAAATGAGGATCTTCGGTATAACTATAAACAACATTAGCAGGGTCTACATATTCAATTGAAATTCCTGCTCCTGGCTTAAATGTATTTTTACACATTGAAACACCTAATACAGTTTGATCGTAGTACAACTGTTTTTGTATTTCGTAATATCTATTTTCAGAAAGTAATGTATTTATTGCTTCTTCTTCTGCTATTTCAATTGAAGGTTTATACTTCAACTGCATATGTAATGCTAATTCTTCTGAAGTATTAGGAACATCTTCTTCTGACGTAGCAAATGTATTTATTCCTAGTTGCTGCTGTACCTGTTTCATAACAGGTTTTGCTAGCATATCTTTTTCTAAATTTACTTGGTATTCACTTCTTTTATCTAAAGACATTCCGTCTTGAGCATAAGCTTTTATCTTGAATACTCTATCAGCCATTCCATTTACAACAATGTCTACAAATTTTGGAATAATAGGCACAGGAGTCCAGTCAAGATTAAGATAACTTAAATCGCCATCTATAGCAAGTTCGTTCTTGTATTTTTGTATTGACTGCTCACCACGAGCATATAGTCTCAATCTATGGAAGTCTGCCCATTGATTGTAGAATCTACTTTGTCCACCATCTTTTCTGAACCATTCATATTGAATAGCTTGTCCTATTTGTAATCCAAACTCAAAGGAATCCTTTTCTTTGTCTGAAACAAATTGACTAGGAAAACCTGTGGGATTTAACGTGATTTTTACATCCTCCATTTATTGTATAATTTGGCTATAACTTCCCTTATTGTCGTATCTTGCAAAGTTAAGTTTTATTTTTGATTTCTTTTTAATGGGCTGATAAAGGTTCTTTTGCGTTGCCATAATAGCTAAGCCAGAACTTATTGACGCATCAAACTTAGTTCTGTTGTTAATGTTAAACCTTGCCCAGTCTTCTAACGTTCTAATAAAATACATAGAACCTATTAAATCTGATTCCCTAAATGTGCCTGACATATCAAAACCTACGTGCTTTTCTATATACGACTCTATAGCTGCTGCGTGTGCTTGTTTTACGTCTTCTGAACTGTTAGGTATTCCTCCTAATTCTTTTTCTGTTTTTGATAATTTAGTATAAATTTTATCAGGCCTGTTCATACTAAAGCCTCTGTATCCTCTATTTTTAAAATGATATAATAAACGAGGTTTATTGTTTTCTATTAAAATTGGCATTCCATAAAATACGCAAGCCATAAGAACATCTTCAAAAAATATTTCTGCAGTTTGAGGCCTAGCAATGTATTCTAAAAAAAACTCACTAGTTGGGCCTTCATCCATATGAAACTTAGTCATTCCATGCAAAGCTCCGTTAGAACCACCACCACCTACTGTTCCTGATATATCGTAGCTATCACAACCAAACGCTCCCATATGGTCATTGCTTGGATATTTAACTCCGTTTTTATAATAATATTTGTTTTGTAATTGCTTGTTAGGAGTCCAAGAAACATAAAATCTACCTCTATCATTTGGTGAAAAAATAACTTCTGTATCTTGAACGCCATTTTTCCAACTAAAAGAACCTCTCGTAACAAACCTATCTTTTATTAAAGAATCATTGTAATCTATCTGCTGATAAATTTTTTGTAAATTAAATAATGATTGCTTGCTTTCATCTCTAAATGCATGAGACTCTGTTCTAGGAAATTGTCTATAATATTCGTTTAATCCATCAGGATCAGACTTTAAACCTTCTACTTCATTATTCCAATGATTGATGACACCCTCATCTATTACGTCTCCAAATGGCCCTTCTAAATCTTCTTTCGGCTCATCAAATACAGGATACCCATAAACATCTATAAATCCTTCATAATTCCATTCCATAGGGATGAAAAGTGAATATAGTCCACTTTTGGTTTGACCATTCTTGTTTCGTTTTCCCACATCGGAATCTGTATATAATTTTTTAAAGTTACCCCCACCCTTTTCTATTGAGTTAGATGTGCTTCCCATCATACATTTTCCGATAATTCTAGAACCTAATCTTAAACAAGTTTTTGTAACCCTCCAATTATTTAATATGTTATCAGGTCTTTCCCATTTCCCACTTTCATCGTGAGCAAGTATTTTTAATTTTTCTCCATCGTACGAGTTGTCCCCTGTGTTTTTCCAGTCAATCGTGGTGTCAAGACCTTCGAGTTCCTCAACGGCTTGATTTGCATCAAGTTTCTTTCTGGTGAGTTTTGAGGCAGGGACTCTATAGGCAAGCTCCGTCTTCGGCCTGTCCATACCGTCCTGGATGGGCTTGAAGAAGAAGGGATAGTTAAGTGATATGGGAACGACCTTATCGGTGAACATCTTCTTAGCATCCGACCCTGTCTTTGACAATATGCCAAAACGTGAGTCACGTGAGGTGGTTGCTGCATGCACGAGTTCTGATGAGGACATAAACGAAAAGCCTGAACGCCTGTTTTTAAGATAGCACATTCCGTATGAACGAATGTCTGCTTTGCATGCCTCCCAAAATAAATAGAATAATCTATTGGACTCTCTAAAGTTTGGCTGCCCAACATCAATTTTGGTCCAGCACAAGTACATGTAATGAGAGCCAGTAATATAAGTAGGAACATTTTTGTTATAAAACCAAAACCCTTCTTCACGTCTTTCAAATTCTTTATCAATATAGTCATACCATTTTTCTTTAAAAGTATCAGGATATTTATCCCAATCAAACACGTTTTTTATTTTACTTAACTCTTTAGGATATTCTAATTTATCCCAATAATTATTTTTAAAACTATGAACATCTTTTACTTTTGGTAAGGCTATTCGTAATTTTTGTATTTCATATACATCACCAATTGTGCCGTCTTTTGAAATAATAATAATGTCATATTCTTTATTATATCCATACTTCCATGCTTTCTTTTTATTGTAAGAATTCAATACCTTTTCAGGCACAACATTTTCAAGTATTTTATATAAAGTTTGTGTATACATTATTTTGACCTACCTTCTGCAAAGCCTTTAAATAGCGCTGCTTTTGTTTCTACGTTTTCTGTATTAATCATATTGTTTTCTTCTTCAATTTTAGATAAAATTTCAAAAGCGTCAAATATAGCTAACTTCTTAGAAGCCGCTGCGTTCTTTAATCTATCTGCTGCAATATCAGGAGCTAATCCATCTAGGTCTTTTTTTAATATACCTTCGTTAGCAACTTTTATAAGCTCTTTTACAGCTTTTTTTCCTGCTTTAATTATTTCTAATTTTAATTCTATATTATTCATGAAACCATTGTTATGTTATTAGTAAACATTCTGTATAATTTTTCGCCATCTAAATTATACTCATATTCGCTATCAGGTTGAAAATAAACTTTATCACCTACATTAACTCCTTTTTCTATTAAAGAATCATTAGTATATTTAATTAAACCTGCTAAAGGTTCTTCGTCTTGATGTGTTTTAAGGTAATTGTTTTTTTTAGGTAAAGGTTTTACCATGCAGTATTTTGAGTGGCATGACCAAGTGTCTTTACTTTTAAACATAAAAAATTGATCGAAATCAATAAAAAACAAATTATCTTTAAAAAAACTCTTTCCACTTCTCTCTACTCCTTTCATGTCATTATAATATTTAAAAACATTATGATGAACTAAAAGTGTGTCTCCTATTTTAATAGGGCCTGAATAGTTTATTGGTGTTTCAACAACTATTGCATATCTATTTGATACGGTATGATCTTCTTTTGATGTGCTTGTTATAAAATTAACATTCCCAATCTTTTTAGTATTATCATACCTTTTGTCATTGCTTGGTTTTACAATGAAATAAAAAGGTGATTTCATTCAAAATTTATATTATATTCGATTGATATTGGCATATTTGAATTAAACTCTTTCCAAAGAAATATTTCTCCTTGTTTGTTTTCAATCCATATTTTTATTGAATCATTTTCAGATACATATTTTATTAAATGTATAATATAATTTGCATTTAAAATTTCTTGATTTACAATATAGTGCATTGCACTCGATTTATAGTCTGCTCCGACTGATATTTTTCTTATATCCATTTTATTTTATTTAAGGTGGTGAACAGTATCCTAAATTTACCACAGTATAAGCGCCTTGCTTACTATCATAAAGAACCTCTATCCATTGGTCAAAACAATAAGTAGTATAATAAACTCCTGTACTTACTCTACAACTTGTTCCAGAGCTATTATTACAAATTGTATTTCCTATTTGAATACAGCTACTATTACTTCCAAAGTAATATAATGTTACATTAGGTTTTGTTCCACAAGATTTACTATTAAAGCTTTTTTCAGGCCCATAAGCATTAAAAGCTCTCCATACTATTTGATTTCCGTAATTTCTAAAATTTAGTAAATTATCTTTATTACCTGCATACAGAGGATCAAACTGAGCTGAATCCGCAAATTTAAAAAGGTCTGCAAGATTGTCGTAGTTTCCCACAGCAGCCTTTACATCAGACATATTAAATGTGGTTGTATTAGGTACAGCCATTACTTTTCAAGTTTTGCTAAACGAGATTCTAGCTCTGAAATTTTAGCTATTAATAAATCTACATATTTAACTGATTTAAAACCGTCTTCATCTTGACTAACAAACTCAGGATGAGATTTTTCTAAATCTTGAGCTATAACACCTGTTCTATAATCTCCTTCTTCTTCTTTCATTTCAAAAGACTTCCAATCAACATCTATTTTTGTTGGTTCTAAATCTTTTATTTTTGTTTTTAAACGCTCATCAGAAGATAATATAAAGTTAGTAGCTCTAACTGTAGAGGTAAATCTACCTGTACCTGTTACATCAAAATTGTAAGAAGCAGAGCCTGAACCAACTTTTACCCTATTATTACTTTGAAGGTTTAAAGTTGTACTTCCTGAATTATAAAAAGTAATGTCAGATGAATCACTAGAAATATATGCTTCACCACCAACTCCATCAATATCTCCTAGTTCAAACTCCCCTATAGAAGGGTCTAAATAAAAACCTCGGTCACCTCCATCAGAAAATTCAACATCTCCATCTACGACAAATTTAGAGCCAGGGGCTGTAATCCCCACGCCCACATTTCCATTATAACGAATAGTCATTCGGTCTTGTATACTAGCACCTGAGCTTGAGCTTGCAGTTCCAAATCTTATATTACCTCCACCACCTGCTCCTGAACCTGCGGTATTTTGATTTACAGACCTTATATATGAAGTTGCATAACCAGTAGTAGAATCATCTTTGTGAGCAAACTGCAGTCTTCCAATCTCTTGACCAGACGATACAGTTCCATCCATGCACATTGTCTGTATTACACCTGGTGAGCTGTTTGGAACAGGTTCAACTGGTGTGGCAACAATAAGGTTAGGGGTTATTCCAAAATTAGGCGCTGAATACATTGGAGACCCTATAGCTGCAGTTGTACCAACTTTTAATGTAGTAGATACTTCTGCTGATGTTAATAATTGTATAGCCATTATTTATTTTATATATTATATAGGCACACTACATTACATAGTGTGCCTACAGAAAAGTTTATCCTACATATGTAAGAAGTACTATGTAAGTTCCATCTGCAACTGTACCTGCAAAAGCAACAATTACTTCAGCACCACTTCTAGTTGTTTCAGCAAATACTGTTTCACCAGCTGTACTCATTATTTCAACTTTTACATCTAAAGCATCATTTGCTACCGAACCAAAAACAAGCGAAGAAGAACAGTCTACTGAAAATTTAGTTACTCCACCTGATACAGTTCTTGTTACTGCTCCTGAAGCACTAGTTAATGTAAGTCTTTTTCCTAATGCACCTGTAACTACAGAGTTTAATGCATATCTACCATCTAAATCAACAGTTACATTTCCTAAACCTTGTCTTGCTGCAGTTAATATACCATTACCTGTGTTAAAAGATAAAGAAGTTAAATAGTTGTTACTTCCAGTTTGAGGAACTTCCCATGTACCATCACCTCTTAAGAATGTACTGTTTGAACCTCCTGTAGGTACGTGACCTACATTAGAACCTCCGTCATAAGCCATTGACTGAACTTTAACAGCTCCTGTAGTTGGATTAACTACAATTGGCGTTCCTCCAGAAGTCCCTGGACTTATTTCATCTACACTAGTTACAGTTTGAGTATTTGTATTTACCCATGGTACGTTAACCACTAAGTTATCTCCTGAATCAACTTGAACCTTATATGTTCTACTACTTGTTGAGCTAGCCGTGTTTGCCGCTACTGATTGAGTTCCAGCTACATTAGCATTTATAGTGTTACCTGATAAACTTAAACCTGTTCCTGCAGCTCTCTGAGTGTTTGTGTTTGTTGGTGTTACCCATGAACCATCACCTCTTAAGAAAGTAGAACTTCCACCTCCTGAAGGCACAATACCTAATGTTGAACCACCACCATAAATATCAGAAGAAACCCATCCGTTTGATGTTACATTAAAGTGAGCTGAATTAAATCCTGCAATACCTTTTGTTGTTGCTCCATCACTTGAACCTGCTGTTGCAACACCTATGTTGTTTTGAACTACTGTCCAATTAGCTAGTGCGGTTGGAGCATCTGATTCTGCAATAAGTAAATCACCATCTTCAACTGTTTCTCCAAAGAATTGTCCTGCAGTTGTTACTGCATATGTCCAACCTTGTTTAATAGATGAACTTGGATTTGAATCTAAATCAGGTGAGTTGGTTGCTGCGTTATATCCTCCTTGGAATATCAAAGCTCCTGAACCTGCTAATGTAGAATCTACATAGCTTTTAGAAGCTGCTGAACCTGCTGCTGTTGGAGTTACTGGAACAGTTAATTGTCCTGTAAAAGAACCTGTACCTGTAACGCTTAAAACACCACCTGTCATTGTTATATTATCTCCAACTGTTAAGTCAGAAGAAATTGTAACGTCATTTGGTAATCCAACAAATATTGTTCCTCCAGCTCCTGCAGTTTCAGTAACTTGTATTTCATTGGATGTACCACTAACAGTAATGCTTGTGTCTGTTCCTGAATTAGCATCTAATTCTACTTTAGCAGTATTTGAACCACCTGCTCCAACTTTTAACTGATAAGTTGTGTTTGTATTTGGGTTAGCAGGTAAAGTAAATGTTGTTACTTCATGACCTGTAACGTGTCCTGTAGCATTTGTTGTTACCTCTGTATATGCATCGAATGTCCCTCCAAATGATAAAGAAGCAGTATCTGTAGTTTCTGTATCAGACTGACTTGCGTGAGAAATATTTACAGAACCACTTGAACCACCACCTGTTATTGGCGATGTTGTACTTACATTTGTAATATCTCCTTGAGGAGCTAAAGCAACTAAACTTGATACAGCAATTTCTTTTACTGTACTATCTGTTGCATCCTCATATAAAATTTTATCAGAAGCAACTATAGCTGTTCCATCTGGAGCAGAATCTATAATGTTATTTGCACCTGAATAATCTACAGCTAATGATACTGAACCTGAAGTTCCTCCACCTTGAAGACCTGCTCCTGCACTTACTGCAGTAATGTCTCCTTGTGGAATAGATGGGAAAGTTACTAAATTACCTGCACCATTAACATACTGAGAACTTGTACCGTTCATTGTTATATTAACAGATGGATTAATTGAAGCAGTTCCTCCAATTGCAGCTGTAAATGCATTACCTGCATGTGTAGCTCCAACAGATGTTACTGTACCATCATATTGATCATTTGTTGTAATTGTAATTGTAGTACCTGAACGTGTTACACTAGCTGTACCACCACCTGTAAATAAAATACTATCAGTACTAGATGGATTAGAAGCCACTAAATTAACAGTTGAAGTTCCGTTACCTGAACCTGTAGCAGTTAAATCATAGGTTGTGTTTGTATCAGCAGAAGATTGAAGGGCTACCCAACTTCCTCCTTCACCAACTTTCAGTTTATCGTCTGTGGTGTTGTAATATAACTGACCATCAACAGGAGTTCCTGCAGCTGCGTCATTTATTTCGTTTTGAATTTTTGCATTGAATAACTCATTTTTGTTGAAGTCAATGCTGTTTAAAAAATTAATTGCCATGTTGTTTTTTTAGTTTAAATAAGCTTTACCTGCAAAGGCTGCTGAAAATGTTAATGTTACGTTGTTACTATCTATATATTCGACTTCGCCATGAATGACAAATTCATTGGTATTTACTACTGATACTGATGGAAATCTATCTAAATTATGCTGTATATTCCATGTTACAGATGAAACTCCTTGTGTAAAAGTAAAAGTTGAATCTGTGTTATCCTGCCAAGTTGCTACTACTGTTCCGCCATCTTCACGATCTAAGGTTAATGTCTTATTACTAGACCCTGTTACTGTTGCTTTATATATTGAAGCTTCATAAGCAGTTGCCCAATCTTGGGAATCATAACCATCAGCTGTAATAGTTCCTGAAAAATCTACATCAGATGATACTTTTAAATTACCTAAAACATTATCTATATAAGCATCTGTTCCATCATGAAAAATACTAAGCTCATTTCCTGACCCCCACAATGACTTTACATTGTTACCATGGTAAGTAGGCCCATTCATTATTCCACCTGCAACAGGTAAATAAGGGCCTCCTGTAACATAAATGCTTGTGTCTAATGAACCATCTCCTTTTAAAAATTGAGAAGCATTACCACCTATGATTACAAACTCATTTGAAATGTACTTTTTAATTACAGCCATTTATTACCAGTTCTTTTGTACTATATTTACCCATGCATATGAAGTAGCACCATCTTGCATCACCATATCTATATAACTATTGTTACCACTTACTCTATATCTTATTGAACCAACAGTATTTGCAGTTGGTGAAGCGCTAGTGTCAGCGATTTTTATAGCACCAGCTACATCTAATTTTGCATATGGAATTGTAACTCCTATTCCAACTTCAGAATTTGTATCTGTTGTAACTGTACCATTTGCATCATCAAGCAAAAACCCAGTGCCACCATTACCACCAGCGCTTAACTGTAATTTATCATTAGCAGTATAAATATCATGTTGATTGCCACTTCCACTTAACTTTATATTTCCTTCTACTTCTAATTTTTCAGTAGCTGCTCCACCTGCACCTATTCTTACATTTCCACCTTTTACAAGAACTGTTCTAGCACTAGAATCATCATAAAGACCTAAAGCAGCTGCTTGACCATCTATATCTCCAATATTTATAATGTTGTTAGCCAATACTACTTCAGCAAATGCAACTCCAAATGAAGCATATCTTCCTGCGGCATAATGATTATCAAAAGCGTATGATGGAGTAACCGTTCCAAGTCCAATTCCTAGACCTCCTTCAAACATTATACTGTTTCCAACAGCTGTATTGCTATTCCATTTAGTAATGTAGTCTTGAGTTCCAGAACCTGTAACTGTACCTCCACCTCCACCACCTGTGGATACTTCGATTACGTTACCACTTGCATCAACACCTAAATTATATGTGGCAGTTCCTGTTATTGTTCCACCTCCATATGATGGTAATTTTAATTCACCATTTTTATTTAAAACTAAGGCATTACTTTTAGTATTAATATCTTGTCCATTACCGATAGTAAATAAATCATCAGTACCAACCCAAGTATTTACACTTGGACTACTTGGAGGTAAATTAAATGAACCTAATACTGTTTCTTTAAAAGAAGTTCCTTCTAATCCATTTCCAATTACTACTTGAGTATCTCCCTTAACTAGTAAGTTGTTTCCTATACCAACACTTCTTTTTAAATCAACTACTATATCAGCTCCAATTGCTACAGTATTATTAGCATCTGCTTTTGCATTATCACCCATTGCAATAGCTGAATCTCCGTTTGTGTTAGATAAATAACCTGCTGCAAAAGCATAATCTCCTAATGCAGAAGTTCTATATCCCATTGCTGTTCCTGCAGCTCCTGTTGCAGTTGATTCAAATCCTGAAGCAAATGAATCACCTCCTGAAGCAACTGTTGAATTGTTTAATGCTACTGAAGCACTACCTGAAGCTGTAGTTTCTAATCCTAAAGCTACTGCTGCTGCAGAAGATGCTGTGTTTGACTTACCAATTGCAGTACCATTGATTCCTGTAGCTTGGTTTTCTTGTCCTATTCCAACACTATAATCCCCTGTAGAGTTGTTCTTGTATCCAAATGCAATACTCCATTTTCCTACAGCATCGTTATCTGTACCTATTGCAACTCCACCTTCTTTTTCAACTTGATTTTCATAACCTAAAGCAATTCCATTTGTTGCAGGTGCTTTAACTACATTATCACGACCTATTCCTGTACCGCTAGTAGACTCAACTGTATTTTGTTTACCTACAGCAAAAGAAAATTGTCCGTTTACAACACTTGAAGCTCCCATTACAACTGCACCATTTGCAGTTGCATCAACATTGTTTCCATTACCTATAGCGACTGAATCATACCCTAATGCATTGTTTCCTGAACCTATTGCAACTCCACCTCCATTACCTGCTGAACCTGCAACATTACTTAAACCTATTACTATTGAGCCATCTTGTTCTGCAATACTATCTTTACCTAAAGCTATAGAGTTATTCCCTTTTGCAGTAACATCTGAACCTATAGATGTTGTAGATTGTCCTTGAGCAAATGAATTTTCTCCAAATGCAAAAGAAGCTTGTTGTGAAGCAATTGAATCCTTACCTCCTGCAAAAGAATGTTGTCCTAATGCTTCAGATGAATCTCCAAAAGCTACAGAATAATCTGCTGTAGATTTCGCTTGAAAACCAACTGCAAATGATGCTTCACCTGTTGAAATACTTGTGTTTCCTAATGCGGTAGAAAATTTTCCATCTGCTGTTGTGTTACTTCCCAATGCAAGAGAAGATGTTCCATTTGCAATTGAATCATTTCCTGCGGCAAATGAATAATCACCAGTTGCTGTAGTTTGATTTCCAAAAGCTTGTGAAGCTCCTCCTTGAGCATCAGTAGCATAACCTGCACTAAAAGATTGAACTCCTGTTGCACTTGAAGCAGACCCAAAGGAATTAGCATAATCTCCATTTGAAGAAACTGCGTCATTAAAGATTAAAGATTGAGTTCCTGCTCCTAGTTTTATTGGTGCATCACCAAGCTCTCTTGGTGCTGTCCATATTGCTATATTTCCTGTTGTACCTTGCCCTGTTAATACAGAGGAGTTGTCAATTTTATCCCAAAAAACATTTCCTGCAATATCTTCAGAGATAATTGCCCAATCACCTGGCTCCCAATCTGTAATTGTTCCACCTGCGGCATCTGTTAAAGGAGTTGTTCCTGGAACTGATACTACCCAATATTTACCTGTATTATCAGCAGTTAATGGATAAACCTGTAAATCAGGTACATTTGTTAAAGCATCCCAAGCTGATTGGTATTCTAATCCTGAACCTTGGAAGTTTTGCCAAGTTACTTTTCCGTTTCCATCTGAAACTAAAACTTGTTCTTGATTACCTTGAGTGTTTGTAGAATCGTAAACATCTCCAATTAATCTTATTTCTTGATTCATTGTAACTGAATCATCAAATACTGAATCTCCTGCTACATAAAAATCATTTAATATGTTTGCGTTATTGTTTACTGTAAGGTTAGCTTTAACTAAAACATTTTGAGCAACCTCTAATGATCCAACGCCTGAACCATTATCTAAGTAAACAGTTGTACCAAGAACTTCTCCAGGTTTACCACCTAGAGAAGCTGTGTCTTGATATAATAATGAATCTACTAATAATACTGACTCCTGTCCTGCAGAAGCAGCTGTAAAAATAGGAAGCCTGTATGACACACCATCAAATGCTGCGTCAATAATAAAATCAGCAATACCTTGTATTGTAAATGTTTTTGTTTGAAGACCAATTGGAGTAGAGTTAGCCGCTGTTCCAATTAAATAATCTGCCCCTTCAATCGGTGATTGACCAGGATACGATATAGTATTGCTAATTTTTGCCATCTTATTCTTTTTCTTTTTCTTTTATTTCACCTGTTTGCAAGTTAATAGTTGTGTTTTCTCCGTATTTCTTTACAAGCTTAGCTTCTAAATCTGCGAATTTTTTTCTAACTTCTTGTACTTGCTCTATTACTAGGTGCTTTTGTAATTCTAAATCACCTAATTGAGTTTTTAAGTTTACAAAATCTGAATTCAAAGTTTGTAATTCTACTAGTTCTGTCTTTTTTAAATTTTTCATTTTATTAAATTATGGTTATTATGCAAAGGTATGAATTATTCTTTAGTTTTCTTTGAAGCTTTCTCCCAACTTCTTCCAACAAAATAAGCTCCATATACTGTTACGAGCAATGTTTGAAAAATAGGAATGTATTCTTTTGATATTGTAAACTCTCCAATGTTTCCATCAGTAAAACATAATGCAGTAAATATTACTGTCAAATATATTAGTACCATTGGACGAATATTTTTGGATAAGACTGAATCTGATGCCATGTCAAATTTCCAACGTTCGGTAACTTGTTCTTGAGCTTCTTTATCAGCTTGTTCTAAAATTTTTGTAATTTTTTGTTTTGCCTGTAACCTTTCTTCATCAGTAGTTATAAGCTCATCTAATACTTCGCCAACATCTTTTATTACATTTCCGCTGAGCCATTGCCATAGTTTTTTCATAAATACTTATATTCTTTTGTTGCGTCAAAACTTGGACATGCTTTTGCAGCAAAATCTCGATGAGAATGTATTACTGCTTTTGGAAAAGCTTTTTTAAGAAATATCAGCAAAGTTAAAATACTGTCTTTTTGTTGATCAGTTCTATTATCTACTGCTTCGTATTTGCCGTCTTCTCCTCTTTCTTCTTCAACTCCACCTGCGTAACAAATACCTATGCTGTTTTTATTGTGGCCTTTTGTATGAGCGCCTTGTTTCTCTAAAGGTCTGCCAAATTCAATTAAGCCACCTCTTTTTATAAAAAAATGGTAGCCAATACCTGACCACCCTCTTTTTTTGTGCCACTTGTCAACCTCTTTCACATCTATATCATGTGAAGGTCTGGTTGCTGAGCAATGAACTATAATTTTATCTATTTTTCTTTTCATTATAATTAATCCATATTCTTTGAGCCGTATAAACTATAGAAGCTGCTAATAGAATTAATTTTAATACCATCTCTACGTGTGTAAAAGACACAGCTAAACTCACCAAATTTAAAGCATATATTTTTATATCTTGCATTGTCATTATTCTCTTATAAGTATGTAATTCACTTCTAAGTCTAATAATGCACTATTATCTTGCGTATATTCTACCATAGCGCTACTATTTCTCCTGCTGTAGTTCCTGTGTCAAATACTTGTAAAACATTTACAGGAAAAAATTGACCTGCATAACATCCAACAAATATAACATCATCTCCACCAACAGTCTTTACTCGAACATTTCCTGGAAGTCCAATATATAAAGCACATCCATTATTTGTACCTCCTGTAACACTTGGAATTTGATCCGTATCACTTGGAACTACTAATGCTGCTCTACCTGCTTGTAATTTTTGATAAGCCATAGTTTATTTATTATAAGGGAACATTCTGTTTAAATTATCACGTCTTTGACCACAACCACAAGGCTTCCCTGTTACCTTACTAACTGTATCTACAACCTTTTTAATTCCAGTTGCTTTGGTTAATTTTTCAACGCTATCTCCTAATCCTCTTGATTTCATTTCTTACAAGTACATAATTTGTTTGGACACTTGTCAATTACTTTAAAAGTTAAAGACATTATAGCGTAATTCCAAGCACATTGAAATTTACACCAAACTCTTTGCATCCACAATCCTAATTTTACAAAAGCTTTCCCCATTTATTTTTTTATTAAACCGCCTAAGTGTTTTTTTACATAATGAACGCAATCTTTATGAGCATGTCTATAAGACATACCTTTATCCGCTCCATAAGAATGTCCATAATCTTTTTTAGACATTGCTTTAGATTCGTCTCTACGATCTTTAAATGATTGTTTCTTTTTTCCGTTTCTTGCTCCTAATGACTCATCGAGTCTTGAGTTGTATCCTTGTGCCATAGTTATAAATTTTTATATTCTACAAATATACTAATATTTTCCTCTTCTATTTGAAGGGCTAGACTTTGTTGAACCGCCCTTGCCTGCCCATAAATTTTTACATGCCCAATAACGTGCTGTTAGTTTTGATTTAGCTGTTCCACATTTGTGACGTGCCTTGAAGCTCTTTCTTGCAGCTGCTGAATAATTATGTCCATATCCTTTTGCTCCAAAGTGAATAAGTTTTTCTTTTCCTCCTTCGCAGGCTTTAACCATTTTCTTTTTACCTGCTCTGTCAGAGCGAGTAGGCTTGTTGCAAGACATTTTACTTTTATCGGCCATATCATTTAGTGTATTTCTTAGTTACTTTAGCGGCCCTAGTATTTGCTACAACCGTTTTTCCTTTTCTGCCTGCTGCTTTTTTCTTTCGTGCAGTTTTTGCTCGTGCTGCTTTACTCATACTTTTTGCTTTTGCTAATGGCAAACATCTATCTGGATTTTTTTTGTTTTTGCTAGTACCGCACTCTCCTTTGATTGAACCATCAGTTCCAATGCGTACCCACTTTTCTGCTCTCCATTTAGCTAACTCACCCATCTATATAAATTTATGAACCACAGCCTACACACTCTACATAAGAATCTGTTGGCTTAATCCCCTTTAACTTCATCTCATACTTATGAATTACATCAGCAAACATCATTTGCTCTTCAAAATCATCAGATAATTCTTTCATCATTTTTACTGCTTCAATATATTGAAGCGTATACTTTATAGTATCTTTATCCATTACTTTCCGTATTTAGGGTCTTTACAATATTTACTTGCTGCCATATTTGCATATGCAGATGGATATGTATCAAACTTTTTTTTAGCCCATGCTATTCCTGCAGGGCAAATTTTATTTCCTTTTGTTCTACCTTTTTTTGCCATAATTAAAATGATGTTGTTTCAAGCACTAAAGTTACTTCTATTTCTGAATTTGAAGTAGGGATTGTTGATCCTGATGTCTGTACTCCTGATACATTAATAATTGTTCCTGCAGGTAAAGATACTGAAGGGCTAATTGCATTTTGAGTTTTAAATGGATAAGTTCCATTGTCAGAATCTGTTAAATCAATTCCGTTTATGTCTTGAGGCGTTGTGTAATTTGCAGTATCTGTAGTAGCTCCACTTGTATTTGACATTGCTCTTAATTGAATTTTATAAACTGCACCAACTGGAATACCTACTACGGCATCATCTGATATCCATTTATAACTTACACCAATTAATTTTGCATCTACAGGAATAACTAATACTGAAGAATGATCCGCTGCAGGAACTGAACTAATTCCAAATTCTAACGTATCTCCAAAAATACCAGGGTCTCCACCAAAAACGTTTTGAAATGTTCCTGTAACCATGTACACAGAACCTCTTTTTGTATCTATTTGAACTGCATTTGGTGTGCCAGGGGATAAATCTGTCAAAACAATGTTGTCTCCTGCAACAAGAGTTACTTTGTCTAATCCTCCATTATTGTCTGTTAATGAAACTGCATAATCAGTTACATCGCTTACGTTTCCTGATAAGTCGTATCTTAATCCTACTTTTTCAGATGCTATTTGAACATTTTCTGTCCCTGTGTATCCTACCAAAAAGTCTACATCCGCTTGATTTGTCTTTAATTCAAATTGTGAAAATTTCTTATTTGCCATTTTTATTTATTTTAAGGAGTTACGCATAGTTCTGGAATCATTCTGCTATCTCCAATTACTGTTTCTTGCTCACAAAAATCATCTAACTCTGTTATAATAAAACAGATTTCAGGTATATCTTCGTTTCTTTTATCTTGAAAAGGTATTCCGTTTCCTATAGCTGCTCCTAGTCCCATTGTTTATTTTTTTATTTACCTCCTGTATTACCTTTATTTTTTCTTCCTTTTCCTTTTTTACCTCTAGCTCTTCTATCTCCTGGAGTATTTGTTTTACTTCCTCTATTTTTAGATGCCTTTTCTAGTACTACCCTACCTTTTCTGTGAGAAACATCAAGTCCATCATAGTTTCCGTAAGTTCCAAAACGCCTATTAGCTTTGTTGTCAGCTACACGTTGTTTTATTGATTTTCTTTTTTTATTATACTTAGCTTGGTAGGCTCTATGTTTTTTTCTAGCCTCTGGGTTGTCTCGGTAAAATTTAGCTGTTCTACTTAATGCCATAATAAATAAGTTATCTTTGCAAAGATACAAATTTAATTAAATGAAAATTCGAAGAAAGATTAGCAAGGTATATGCTAGATATCAACCTAAAAGTGATTATCTAAAATATTGGAAAGTCGTAAAACAATGGGCTAAGATCAAATACGGATTAGGTACTGCTGATATTGAAATGCTTTTGTTTTTATATAGTGAAGAACTATTTACTCAAAAAGACTTTGAGGAATTCAACGAGATAATGTCTTGGGATAAAAACAGATTTCACAATCTATTAAAAGATAAACTAATTGTCGTATGGCGTAAACGTAAAGGGCGTGAGTCTACATTATATGAGCTTGGGTTTTCTGGTAAGCGCATATGCGCTTCGATTTATAAAAAATTAAACATGGAAGAAACTGTCTCTGAGGACAGAAGACGGAATTCTATGTTTGATCCTAATGCTGATTATTCTCAAAAAGTTTATCGTAAGATAATTAAAAAAATGAATGCAGAGATAAAAAAAAATCTGTAAAGATTTTTCGATTTTCTTTACAGATTAATTAGTATATGTATAAAATATTAGAGAACTACTACAATATCTCTTTCATATATAATTGTAACTACCTCTTCTTCTAACATCATCTTGTGACCTGCGTTTTTATCATAATAAATAACGTCACCTTCAGATACTACAGACACTTCAGTCCCTGGAATCTTTATCAAACCTTTTTTGTACCTTAGCAAGTTACTGTCGTCAGACGTTAGTAAAATACCTGACTCAGTTTTCTGCTGTTCTTTGATTTCTGTAATTACAATGTATTTACCTATTGCTTTCATTTTTCTTTTTTTTAAAATCTCTTTACCTTCTGCTAACCAATGATTCATTTTCTTTTCATTGTTACGATTGCATTAGTACTTAATATTGTTGTCGCTACACTTACTGCATTTTTCAACGCATTCTTTGTAACTTTTGCAGGATCTATAACTCCCATCTTGTACATGTCGCCAAAAACTTTATTTTTTACGTCATATCCAAAATTATGTGGAGCATCTGCACAACTACAAATTTTATCTCTAATTTCTTTTATGTTTTCACCTGCATTTGTAAGTATCTGCTCTAGTGGTGAAATCAAAGCTCCATACATAACGTCATTTGAGTCTCCGTCTCCTAGTTTTTCTGCACATCTCAAAAGAGCTACCCCTCCTCCTGGAAGAATTCCTTCTTCAATCGCTGATTTAACTGCACATACTGCATCTTCTACACGATCATACTTTTCTTTCTGCTCAATATCAGAATCAGCTCCAACATAAATCACACCTACAGCTCCTGACAACAATGCAATACGTTCGGTAATGAAATCTCTTTCTTTCTTGTCCTTATTGTTTTCTTTCTGAACTTTCAACTCAGAAATTCTAGACTTAGCATCTTGAACTTCGTCATTCATAATTACAGTTCCATCTTTTCCTACAATAATTTTATCAGCATGTCCTAAATCTTCCATTGTCAACATCCCAATGTTGTCGCCCTGCGACTCGCTGAAATATTTTGCACCTATTGCCAAAGCAATATCACTCATCAGTTCATTTGTTTTGTAACCAAACGATGGTGGTATAATATTACAGAGCTTTAAATTATTCTGAACTACATTCGCTGCTAATGTGTTTGTCACATTTTGAGAACAGTTCCCAATCACCAAGAGTTTTTTGTTTTGGTTTATTATCGGCTTTAATATATTTTCAATCTGAAGTATATTGGTAATCTCCATGTCCGTCATTAAAACATATACATCATCTAGTATACATTCATCGTTTCTGTGATTATTAATAAACAGCTTTGAAGAATATCCTCTGTCAATCTTAATTCCTTTAGTTACCTCGTAGTATGTTTTGTCTGTCTTACTATTTTCTACTGTAAGTATTCCGTCTTTACCTAACTCTTTGTACGCACTAGCAATCATCTTTCCTAAAACAGGATCGTTGTTTGCAGATATTGTAGCAACATCACGTAATGTTTTACCAGTTACTTTTTTTGATAAACTGCTTAATGATTTTATTACCTCATCTGAATGAGACTTGATATCTCTAATTAATTGTGTGGTATTTATTTCAGGGTTTCTCTGAATCAATTGCATACCTTCCTTGACAATAGCTTCGGTAAGTACAATAGCCGTAGTTGTTCCGTCTCCTGCTGAGGTTGCCGTTCGGTCTGCAGCTTCTTTCATCATAGTAATTGCTAGATTCTCTACCGAGTCTTCTAAGTCAATTGATTTAGCTACAGTCACACCGTCTTTTGTAATTGTAATTCCTCCTCTGTGGTTTGGTGATTCTATTAATACTGTTTTGCCGAGTGGCCCTAATGTACTTTTGACAGCTGTTGAAATTTTAGTTATTCCATTTAGCAACTTGTCTCTTCCTTCCTGGTCGAAAGATAATTCTTTTGGATTCATATTGTGTTAAATTAGATTTAATGCAAATATACAAAAATTAAAGGACATGACGAATGTCGATTTTATGTTTCTCTATATATATATATAGTTATTATAGTATTTATATTTTTTATTATCTATATAATTAGAATAAAAACCGACATAATCGACATAAAAGATAGTTAATAACTAGAAATCAATTAGTTATGGAAAAAATAATCGACACCAAATCGACATAGGCCGACATAAAACGACACAAAAAAGGGGCTAACCGAAGTTAAACCCCTCTTTCTGAGAAACACAATATAAATTGTGGGAAGAAATTATTTGTATATACTAAAGAAATTCTTTTTAGCTTCTGCTAATTCAATCCCTTCAGCTATCATACTAATATCCTTAGCACGATCTTTAGCTTTTTTAAAGCTAGCTAATTTTTTAATCCCCATTTCGTAATACTGTCCATGACCATCTAGTTCATGTTTGCTACGTGAAGACATATACTCTTTCATAATCGGTTTTTTACTAATCATATCATTGCCATTTAAAATGTAAACTTATTATTCCTAGGTAAAGTATTAGTTCACCATAATCATAGCTTTCATCTTTATTAAAAAAACTCCAGCCAATTGCAACCCCAACAGGGATTCTGTTTTGTATCTCTATTTCCCATGCTTCCATGTACAAATATACAAAATTAATATCACTTATAAAGAGGCTCTGGGTAATAATATAAAATACAGCGATCATCGATCATTGGAAAGCGATTTTTTTTTCGATAGGGGGGGTACTTTTAAAAGCCGTTTTTGTTGTTGCATCTTTTTAGCTTTTTGCTACACCCCACACCCCCACACCACCACCACCACCCACGCCCCACGCCCCCACGCCATGACACGCACCCCACACACACACCCAAAACAACACCTTTGCACCTTTGTTTTTGTTTTACACAATACTAAACAAAGGGTTAACAATGCCCTAAATTTTTAAAAACTCTAACTTTTTTAATACTAAACCCACCAAAAAAACCACACCAAAACACAATAATAAACCAATGAAATAAATTTATTTTAAATTATTTTAAATTTTTTTTTTGCGATTTCCAGAATTACTTTCACGACTTAAAACGCTGATAATCAACAATTTAAGTATTCATTTTCAAAGCTCAGTTTAAAAGATCAAGAATTTATTTTGCTTTATTTTTGTTTTTAATTTGTTTTATAACTTTTAAAAGCCTTATATTTGTAACGGCAATAATGCTAAACAATTTAAATTTTTATTTATTATGAGTAATTCAATTAAAAGTAATTCAGTAGTTAAAACAATTTCAACGGCTAAAAAAGTAGTTACAAGGAAACCACTAACAAAGGCCCAAAAATTAGAACAAGCGAAAAAACGTGCATTGAACCCACAATTCGCCAACGTGCAAAGTGCTAGAAGAAGAACCGAAAAAGACGCATACAAAACAGATGCAAAACTTTGTTTATTAGAGGTTAAAAGAACGGCAAAATTAGACAACGTAAACACAAAGTCACACGAAAATATTGTTTATCAAAATGAATGTAAAAAAGCTATAAATTTTTTACTAAAAAATGAAACAAAATTTTTGCCTTTACTATCTGAGGCCGTTGGAAAAATCAAAGGAAATTTTAACGTTTACCGATTTGAACAATTAATTCAAAAAATTGTAAAAATGCAAATTGATAAAGGGCTAAATTTTGAAACCTCTTTAAATGCGATTATATCGGCTAAATTGGTTAATGCATAGGTTACCACCTTGCCCCCTCTTAAAGTGCTTCAGGCACTTGTAAAACTCATATTTTGGGGGGGTTCTATAGACAAAAAAAGTCTTTAAAATTGCACTTCTTAAATGTATGGCAAAGCCTACATTTTAGTAAGTAGGATTTTTGAAATGTTTTTTTATGGCCAAGCCTATTAAAACAAAAGTTTTAAAAATCTCGTTCTTTGAAATATTGGATAATTGAGAAAAAGCTAATGTTAGTTATTAGCTAAGGGGGTCGGCACTTATACGACACAAGGGTATTTTATGCCCTTACTAAACTCAAAAAGAATACCTAAACAATTATACAAGCACGCAAAAAATTACAACGTAATACAAAGCACCTCAAGGGGTAACCTATGCTTAATGCTAGGCTATCAAAACACCTTGTACACGTATGGCAATGCCTACGGCTGTCGTATTTAGATAACTGATAACCCACCAAATTGTATGAGGTGGAGGCTATGTAAGGGTAAAGTATCAAGACTACCTATAAAGCATAGAGTGAACTATATTATTTCGATATAGTAGAGAGCCGTAAAATTGCCTCTCGCAATTACTAAGACAGACAGACAGACACACCTAGCAAGTGAAGAGTCTGTGATGTAAACCGAAAGAGAAACGATATTACAGAGATACAATATTGGGAAGACAGGAATGTATCAAGGTAATATGTTTGGCATGTAGTTAGGACTGCTGAGGGTTCGAATCCCTCCATGCCATCTAATCAATTAATAATTTACAAATGAGAAAACGTATCAAAACCAACTCGGTTACTGTAGTAATCGAACAAGTGGCAAAAGAAGAAAGAGACAAACAAATTCAATTTAATAAAAACTTTGGAGAGGTTGTCAACGATATTATGCAAGAGGTCCAGTGTTCCTGGACAGAGGCAACAAGAATTTACAAATTTAGAAGAGTCGAACGAGCAATCGCAAGAGAGCTACAAAAAATCTAATCAAATGAAAAAAGTACAAAGAGTAATCATTACACTATTCACAATATTTGTTTGCGTGAATGCGTGGAGAGCAGCACACCAAAGTTTAATAGAGGGGGACAGATCTGTCGCAGCCTTAATGTTTTTCGTGGGGTGCTTGGCATTATACGTGCCACTAACAATAATGGATTTAAAAGAAAAGAATAATAACAAATAACAATTAATAATTATGGGAACAATCATCAGAGAATTAGCAGAGACTACACAAGTAAGAGACAGACAAGGACAAGTTATAACAACGTTCAAGGGAACATTGTTCACACTCATCTTAAGAGTTTTTCTTATGGGTTTATCACTACTATTTGTAGTAGGATTTGTAACATTAATTTATAATCTAATGGCAAACGGACTTGATAACGATGTTGCGTTTGGAATTTATAACTAATAAATAAAAAAGATATGGGATTCGGAAGACAATACTCAATATGGAACGAGATAAATTCTTGTGCATATGCAAACGGAAACAAATCATACGGAGTGCATGACCACTCAAGTATCAATATGAAAGTAGGGAGTGGAAGCAGGAACTCGCACCACTTCTGTACAATCGAACAGACCAAAAAACAATTTGGAGATTGGCTGAGCTTTAGATTGAAGGTAGATGGCAAAGTAATAAAGCAATCATACTACAACAAAAAAACCAAAGAGTACACAGAAAGAAAGCCGATAGAATTAATGATAGAGAAAACAATGTTTAACCTAAATAAATAGAAATGACAGCAGACAATTTCAATTACCACAGAATTCAAGCGATGCAAAAACACATCAAAAAGTTGGAGGCAAAGCTAAGGGGAACAGATGACAAATTAGAATGGTTTGAATCATTCGCTGATTACATTGCAGAACAACACGCCAATGAATACAATCAGGCGTGTCATTTTGCAGATGAAAACCTAGAACTGGAAGACAGGTTGTGGAAAGAGAGAGAAGAATATAATAATCAATACATAAAACCACTAGAGAAATTATGAGAACAACAGACGAGAAACACGGACTAAGATTTGAGAAAATCTTAAAAGGAAAGAAAGTAGACTCTTGCAGATACATGACAAGAGAAGAGGCAGATGCATTTGGTTGGTACAAAAGACCACTAGCAATAATGTTTACAGATGGAACATACCTAGTATTACAATCAGATGATGAGGGTAATGATGGAGGTGCAGCATTCATTGGAGGTGGAGATGATGAACATACAATCTATACGATATGAGTAAGTTCATGATATACAATGCAGATGAAGTAACATTCATACTAGCAAAAACCTTAGACGATGCAAAGCAATGGGCAATAATGTATTGCGACCATTCTTATGAGATTATAGTTAGAGAGATAAGCGATATTAAATATAAATACTAAACAGATGAATATCAATAGCAAAGGTACGTACACAATTAGTGAAGACCATTACGAGATGAGTATAGACTACTCATATTACTACACATCAGGTTCATACGAGCTTCCACCTGCAGAGGATATGGAGATTGAATCCGTAGACTTAAATGGAATGGATATCACAGATTTCTTTTGGGATTTTGTAGAGGACAAAGTATATCAGCAAGTAATAGAATACGCAAGAGAAAATAATTAAATTATGAAAGTAACGCACACACACACAATGCAAGGAACTTTATTAGTAATAGTAGATGACAAGGACACCTATGAAGTATCAAGGACACATTGGTCATCTCACTTACAAATAAAGGGAGACCCTGACACTAGAGTATTGTCAAGAAAAGAAGAGGCAGTACTAAAAAGTTTATTTTGGAATAGCGAAGCAAGTAGATACTAATCAATTAAATAAATAAATAATGAAAGTAAAAATCGAACAACGTAGTGTATACCACAAGTTTGTAGAGTTGGAGATAGAAATCCCTGACACTATTGAAGAAGACAAGATTGATGAATACATACTATCTATTGAAGATCAGTGGATAGAAGACATAGACCACAAGCTAAACGAAACAGAGTTTATTCTTGGGACAGGATTATACGACCACCCTGGACACGAGGATTCAGAAGCAGAGCATGAGTGGAGATACGAATGCGAAGAGTGGGGAATAGGAGGACATTTATAAACAATTAACACAATTAAATTATGGGAAAACAAGTAAAAGAGATTACCGAAGAGATAATCTCACAGGAGTTATTCAACAGAGATGTGTTGGCTGACTATTATGACAATCCTGATAAAGGATATGCACAACTGCAGATTCATTTCGGATTTGAATTAGTAGAGGACGATGCATACAGACGTGACTTTGTTATCTACCAACAAGACACAGCAGATGGGTACGAGGTATGGATAGCACACGAACCTAGTAATAGTATAGATGTAGGTTCAGACGTACATTACTACGATAACAGTTTATCAGATGTATTGATGGAGGCAATGCAAGAGACTAATATTAATACCATATATGTTGATGACA
>Ga0206682_10000471_pt1 | contig 43896 bp, 35 predicted proteins | sample M240m12015metaG_FD_155444 | JGI IMG/M metagenome (GOLD analysis project Ga0206682, IMG submission 155444) | Ammonia-oxidizing marine archaeal communities from Monterey Bay, California, United States - M2 40m 12015 | ecosystem: Environmental > Aquatic > Marine > Intertidal zone | place: USA... | reverse complement strand
ATCATCGTGCACATATTTTGTTCAGTGCGCTCGATGCTGCCGCCAATTTTAGTTTGTCGTCGATCCAAACACAACTGCAAGCGCCGGTAACAACGTAGCTGCATCGCCTGTCAACGTCACCGAAATATGAGATGATCCCGGCAAAACAGAACCCGAGTTCCCGGCGGTGTTCGGAACCGAAACAGTTGGCAGCTCAGTCCGTGCTACATCGCGTTTTTTATTAGCAGGCCCGTAAACCAACTCGGCGTCTCCCTTGCGTTTCTCTCCGGTCGTAAGAGTTGTAGCAACAGAATCACACGGAGCTGCCGCACGTTTGTGTTTAGCCCGTTCATTTCGGACGCGGGCGTCGTGAAGCTGCACCGGACACGGTGTGCCGCACCTGTCAATGCAAGCCTGATCATCCGAAGCACTTGGCCCGTCCACACCAAGACTACGGCCCAACACAGACTTTACCGCTCGTTTAGCTTCAGTGACCGTCATTGCAGTATGCTTTACCGGACCCGACAATGCCGGTGTTACCCAAAAGACCCCACCACTTGTGGTACCCTTTGATGCAACATTGACAGCACGAATGTTGGCACCAGGATTGTTTGGAGCAAACGAAACAAGTACTCCCGACAACTGCTGCTTGTTGTACTTAAACTCAACGGTCTGCTCTGCCGCTGCAGCTTTGGGTGGCGCCACGGCAGGTCCTGTTGATGCAGCTTTCATCTGCACAGGAAATCCGGTGCCAAACGCACGAATGCACGCAGCAATGTCGGCGTCTGTTGGCGCATCGGACTTTGCCCCTTTACCAAGAACCTCGACGGCAACCTTGCGGCATTCACTTCGAGAGAGTGAAACAAACGTGCCATCGCCGGGGTCGCGACACCATACTGCAACACCGTCACACGTCTGCAGCGGTACAATATCCGACGGAACTTCGTCTGATACAGGTGCCACCTTTCCTTTGTGCACCGTACCTTTGTACGTGACAGTACCTGCAGTTCCCACCTCAGTTCGCTGCACAAGTGTTTCGGCATCAGACGTGCTCCAGTCGGATTCGTCGTCGGAAGCTTCAGAAGGCGGCATTGCAACAATGAGCAATGACAATTGTGGAATTATGAAATGCAAAGTGGCTCTTGTCAACTTTCTTGGGTGGACAAGTGGTTTAAATACAATTTCCGCGATGCATGCAAGTAGACCGAATGACCTATATCCAACATAAATCAACAGATATCACTTTAGTCATTATCCCAACTGGCCGAGTGGTTGCAATGACGTCAGGCTCGAGTCCTCGATACTTTCCGTCTGCACCGGCAGCAGCTATCGAAATTACGGCGCGGCGGGTGCTCATGGTCTCGTGCCACGCCAGTCTGTGGCTCGGGTCAACGTTTGCAGACTACCGTGACACACCCGATGCAAAGCGAGCGCATGCATTACTTATGTTTGCCCTTGAAGTTGCGATTCGGAGCAGGTGCGTGTGCTGCTTTGAAACGGTATTTGACAGCGTATACACCAAAATTGATCTCAAGCGGCCGGTCTTCATACGGCTATGGATTTTTTTGAGTACGGACGAACGCATTGACGCGTTTAATGCCACGGCGCAAGAGATGGTTATGTGTCCGGCAGAAGCTGAGGAAGTCGGGGGACGACATGCAAAAGGTGGCAAAAAGGTGGCAACAAAACGGAAGCGTGGCAAGGGCGCGGACCCACGTGGGCCCATGGGACCCCATTTAATCACAAATGTGAACGATCTTTCTAAATGTCTTGTGCAACAACGCATGTCACATGCGGACGAAACAATGGAGGTCACGTTTGACCACGCTGGCATCGCGTCCGATCTTGCGATGACAGACTTGGTGGATGAAGACGGCGACGACGGCCCAGCTGGGGACGACCTTTCAGACGATCCACCAACGTCGTTTATTTGTAAGCTATCTGCACGAGCACACTTTGAGCACGCAGTTGTCCAATTAGCCGCAAAATCCAACCGAGTGTCCGATCCAGATGCGACGTTTGCAACGTACGTTAAAAACGATGCCGACGGTAACATGACGTTTGCAGTAACTGACGCGGAGCGGTTGTCGCGACTTCGCCTGCTTGACATGCGCAGCGACAGCGGTGGCAATTGGTTGCAATCGTCGATGCAGCTCTTAACGTTTATGCATCCGTACTTTACCCCGTCAGCACACGACCTTGAGCAGTGGCTGCAGGCGCAAGCAGCCGTGGTTGGACTTTCTGCTAGCGATCTCGAGGTCATGACACGCGAAGAAATCGAAGCTCAAATTAACGAGCTTATGTTGTCGCCAGCACTGTATGCTCCAATCACCGCGGTGTCAATTGGTGTTTCGAGCGGCGCAGCGACATGGAGTGACTGTCGGTACGAAGAGGTGTACCCTGAAAATGCAGCGTGGATGGCTGCGTGCCGTCGCGACACTCTTCGAATCGAACGCGCGATTGCATTGGGACAACTCCCACCCAGCGAAACGCGTCACAATGTGGAGCACATTGTGGCTGACCTTCGGATGTGCGCCGCTGAACCTTTAAAGGGGTGGCCGCCGGCGTACTCTAAAGTTAGACGGTCAGTGGCTCGCGACATGCTTCAATTTAATCGTGTACTGCAGGGATCGGACGAATTTGCACGAGAGACCAGTCGCATTACCATGTTTCCGTTTGAAACCACTGAGGATGGTGAAGGCGGCGTTCCTGAAAATATGACACGTCAGACGTTTGTGATGGTGCAATTCGTAGAACTTCAACGGTGTGAATTTGGTCTTGATCGTCCGCAGTCACACATGAATGCCGTCATTTATCCGTGGTCGTTTGTGCTGCTAGTGCCTGCGTTTGGATATCCAGGGTCAATTCAAGCACGTGGACCGCCAGGAAGCGGGAAGGGGGAAGCAAAGAAACGGCTGCAGCCGTGCGTTAACATCGACATGTGGTTCAACGTCGATTCTATTAGCGAACAGGGAACAACGTACACTGGATTACCAGAACAGTGTTTTTGGGACATGGATGAAAATATGTCGCAAGGAAAATCGGGTGGGTCCACTCTTACGCAGCAAACGACTGATTCAAACGGCATAAGTAAACGCGCCCGTGCGAGTGCGGACGAAGAAGTTACAAAATGCATTGCGGTTGCGTGTCGCCACGTTAACCTTGGATCGTCGAACTTGGCTCTGAACGAAGCGATGAAAGACCGGGCAGTTGATATCGACTTGCCTCGTGCTATGGGCGAAATTCGTACGGCAGTTACGCCTGGTGCCCCACACATGGCCGCAGCATTTCGAATTCTAACCGGACTGAGCGTGTGGCCGTGGCTTTTTGCAATGGCCGGTCTTTTTGACTGGGAGGAAACGGTGCTGGAAATGTTCGTCGGGATTAACGCTGTCATGCTTCCGAAAAGCAAACTAGCTGGCCATGCACGAACGAAGGAATCAATTCGGATTTTAGCTATTGGGATCTCCGTGTTTGAGATTGTCAGCATGTACTACCGATGTGAAATGAAAGAGTTGAAAGAGGACGGTTCGTACAACTTTTTAACTTTTGTGCGCGCAAATGCGATGCTTTCGCCGACCGCGGTGTGGGAAGCGTACTTGCTGATCACAACTGGCACAGACCCGCGAAGGGACTCAAAGGTGCTCTCGATATTTAAGCAGAATCTGAAGCAGTTGCCAGGCGGCATGTACGATACGATGGACGATGATCTTTACTTTGCCTCAAAATTTGTAAAAACAAATGCAGACACTGAACCAAAAGAGTTCAATGTTGCAGCAAACGCGTGCGGGTTAGGACAGGCGATTGCGGAGGAGGGTCTTGCAAGCATGCTTGCGAAGAAGGACACTAAATCCGGCCACCCGATCTTAAAACTCGTGCAGGAATCCCCTGGGTCAAGCAGGTTGCGGTACGCTGTACTGGCATCAGCAGTATCAACGTTAACCGTGCTGACGGCCGCGGAGAGTGGAATCTTGGATTGCTTGCTGGATGTTGTCGCGAAGAAGCAGGCGTACATCTCTGCCGACGAAACCCAGTACATCTTTAAAGAATCCATTCGTTCTCGGTTGTTGGCGCCGACACCGAAGGATCCGATGGGCAAGTACGGTAGCCGTGACATTATGGCAGCAAACGAATTGTTAAAACGGGTGGACGATCTTGGGTACGAATCAGAGGCGGGCCTTTTAAAAAATATCGCGGTTGTGCATCCAACGGAACTGCCGTCGTCGCAAGTAGCGATTGATGGTGGTCCGCTTGACCCAAATGGTGTTGGCGTGCTTTTTGGCGCTATGCCGTTTGGAAACGTCATTGCGGTGGACATTGAGGGGCTGCGTAGTTATAAACGGATGCGGGATGGATTAACACCTGCCGAAAGCGACGCAACCAACATGACGCGTCGAATGGGATCTCGTTTTTTTAGAGCGTGCGGCGCCCCGGCGGGCGAGAAAGTCTTTGCAGGCGTCGGCGATTCCGACGAGGTTAACTCGTTTATGGTTATCGATGACGCTGACGACGCGACCCCAATTAACATCGAAAATCCTCGGTACACCCATCGTGCAAACCGGCTTACGAGAAGCGTCAAAGATCCGAACGAATCCGTGCTCTTTAAACGGTCTCAAAAATCCGTCCGCGTTGGTGCAGACCTGCACTTGTGCCGAAAGATAAACGCTTTCAACGCAAATCGGTACCCAGATACGGGTACCCTCGCATACAACTACCCATAATGTTCTACAGTGTGTTTTTTTTTTCTCTTTTTTTTTCTCTTTTTTTTTTCTCCCCCCAAGTACACTTTTTAATTTTTTTTGTTGTTGTCTTTAATACGTTCATTAAATAAAACTGCAGCAACCCGTTTGTGTCTACAGTCCAGCAACAATTCGCAGTCGTTTGGGCGACGGCGCAGTTGCATCATTATTTGGCATTGCAACGGTAACGACAACGTCGTCGCGCACCAATGTCTCGTGCCCAATCCACGCAGCAGAAGTGCACGCATCCAACTTGATCAAAACATTTCCGTCATCGTATACGCCAACAGTCGTTGCAATCCGAATTCGGTCATCCGGGGTAACGCACGCTGCCAACAACTTGCCCTCGACCACTCCCCACTTTTCGCGGACCCACTCGGATGGAACTGACCCAATGCCAACAAACGGGACTTGCAAGCGATAGACAACTGTGCCTAGCTGACAAGCGACCATTGTACTGCCGCATTTTACCGCTGGGATCGGCGTACCAGCGATCAATCCCATTGGCAGAGAATCGTATATTTTAAATGGTCCAGGCGGAGCCCCGGCCGGTCGATTGTACCGCCCCAATGCCCGACCGGCCATCTGCTCGCTTGAAATTGGAGTTTCTGCATTCCAAGTCACTACGGACACCCGCCGTGCACCTGCAAGCTGTGCCTGCGGCCACGCAGCTCCAAACTCAGAATTTACAAAAAAAGCAGTGTGGCCCCCATGAAGCATGACAACAGTTGAAGTACCCGGCAACGCCAGCACTGTTCGCGACAAGGATGCCGCGCCCTCGTAGCGGGCTCCAAAATGAGACTGACAAATTGTGTTGTTGTACGAATAAAAAATACACCCTTTGCCTATTGCCGCCCCCGCGATGTTTGGCAGTGCGTCAGCCCCAAGCTGCACCGACGACGCAGCTGGTATAGCTACATTTGTTCGCCACGGCAACGTGCAGACCGTTATCTTTCCAACCGAATGCGCAACTCCTACACCCGTTTCAGCGGCAAGCCAAATCATCCCGGCAGGTGCAGGGTACGTAGAAATCCGACGACCTGCATGCCCAACCGTTGGGTCTCGGCGAATTACCGTAAGGTGTGCAGTACCAACCCCGGTTGTGACAACGGTCGGTACCGTCACATCAACGCGACGTCCGTTGATCCTGGCAAGGGCTTCGGCCTCGAGCCGGCCATGTATCGTCACCATGTCCTCCTCCCACCGGTCTTCCTTCAGTTGCAACGCCACGCTCGCCTTTCGCTCCAACTCGTTCTCGGATTTAGCAGCGCCGTGCACACGTTGCTTCCACATCATCGTATTCTTTACGGAAAGCAACCTGTTCTTCAGCAATTTCATTTTGCCATTCTTGCTGTCGCAAAAGAATTTCACAACTGCAGTTGCAACAGCAAATCGATCGGTTTCAACGACGTCAACAAGTTCACGGTGCGGGGCGGAACACCGAGCACATTCTCCTGCGGTCATCCCCCCCATGCCAGCCACCAAAAGGCGGCGAACCTCGGTCGCAACTGGCGGGTGGCAATAAATCGCCGCACGAACATCATCACGGCTAACGTCCGAATGGGTTAACACCTTTGAGTGCATGTTGCCTGGACCAGGCGCGTGCAACGTCCAGTCAGCCGCACCACACGCAAGCAGGGCATTGCAAATGTCAATGCACGACGGCTTGCTTCCCGTACTCTTGAAGCATGCAGCCGTAGCAAATCGGGGACCGAACGGCTTTCCGCTAACGTGCAAACCGACATCAAAAGGTTCAACCACAGTACGTTCGCACTCAGGCGGTGGCTTACTTTTGTCCATGTTAAAACTACAATGCCAAATTTATGCAAATATTACACAATTGTTTTGAACAACAAAAAGGCGAAGTCTGTGCAACTAGGCGGATACAGTTGTGGGTCGGTACACAAAGGTCTCGTGCAATACATCCATGCATGCAAACTGTGTCCAGGCAACACTGTCGTCGTCACTGCGCGAAAGGGTAATCTCCGGGGGGCCACCCCATTCTGGGCGAAAAGAATCGTAGCCGGCAAAATACGCCACCGTCCAAAGTACATGTTCAAGCATGGCCGTCGCGGTTGCATGCCCTACGCCAACAGGCCATCCTGGAACCACGTCCAAAAACACGCGAGGTCGAAACACAAGCGTGCGAGCCCCGGTCAACGCGCATTCACGCTCTGTGATTGCAGCCACCCCAGTTTTCATCGCAGTCAAAAAGTGGGCAACGCGCGACTTTGTCGCGCGACACAGTGATTTAGAATAATCAGATTTAAACGCGCAAAGCATAAAAAACGCAGCCGACAGTCGAAGAGAGCGGCTGTCACCGCCATATGTTTGTATTAACCGTCCTACGTCAACAACTTCAGCTTTAAATCGCAACGCCCATGCACACGACGTTTTTGTTGGACATACAAGCGCCTGCAGCACTTGGTCGTAGTCCACGGTAACAACCTCGACAACTCGTCCCACAGCTGCAAACTCGCTCGCACGCAGCGCCACCATTAAATCGGCTTCGCCGTGCGAAGTCGCTCTACGCACTGGAAGGGCGCCGGCCAGATCCCGAACAAACACGGCATCAGCCGTCACAACCTCAACAATGCAACCGTCGTGCGCGCACAATTGCTCAAAAACAGCACGACCAAGCAGTTCCCACACAGCCATTTTGGACGTAGCGTCCGAAAGCAAAGATTCCCAGTCAAACGTCGTTTGCAGGTGGCCGGGCGACAACTTTGCAGGATCAAGTCGGACTCCTTCAGAGTCAACCGGTTTAGCGCGAGCACGGGAGGCAGCAACTAAGGCACGTTGTGGCGGCATTTTTTTTGCTTTGTCAAACACGACTGACACTAAAACGCCATCAAGGCACTTTGACGGCGTGCGGGCGTGCAGCTGGCGCACAAAGAGTCGAGCTACCGCCACTGCTGTTTGCGGACGCAGCATCAAACGCCGAAACGCAGCAGGCCCATCCACGACCACTGCGTCTGCCAGCGATTTCACGTCGCCAGCACCCAGTACTATATCATTGTCTAACACGGTCGCACGGTGCGCAACAGTCCATCCGATGCCCATAGTGCAGCGGTAGCAAAACAAGTGTGTATGGTTACACTCTTTCCATAATTCACCATATACCACTATGCAAGTGGACGAAATAAACGACGCACCAAAAATATGAGATCGCTTTACACGTTTGTCCAGTAGGTCATAATTATATTTATATGATTATGTTTTTTTATTGAGAGTACCTTTCTTAAAAGCCAAAAGGTCCAGTTGGACTTTTCCGTATTGTGCGTTGCGTGTCAGGCGGGGTCAATGCTGGCAAATCGGATGACGCAATTAGCCAGTGCTTTTCGCAGCACCATTCGTCTTTTGGAAACGTGCCCCCCGGAAAGACAGCGTTTGAACCGCATAGGTCAGGCCACATAATAGCCACAACGGCCGTCACGTTTCCCGCCAGCAGCCCCCTCCGCGTTTGCCCCACAATGTACGTGCCAATTGCAGCAAGTGCATGCTGCGGCCATTTGTTGGCTTGTGCTGCACACATGTCAGACGACGTAAATTCAAACGTTTTGATCGCAGCCATTGCCTTTACCGCACGTACGCCTTCCGGCGTGGGCGCACTCCCAACTAATCGACTGATAAACGTACGAACATTCGGATCAAGGCCTAGGTAAATTGCAGACGATCCAGATTGCAGCAAGCACGCAGGATACCGTACCAAAAGTAAATCGTCAAGTTGCACAGCACCGTTGCGCGTTAATGATAGCGCAGAGACGCCCGCGTTGACCAGGGTTGGCGTGGGTTCGCTTGTAGTCGAGCCGTGAGGGTCTTCCACGATTGCAAGCATGTTTGCAAGACGACGGTGCCGCGCATGCATTTCAATTTCAATGTACGCGAATGACATGTTCGCAACCTTTTGCAATTATGATAAAAAAATGAATTACGTTAAGTACCGCTGTCGAGTGTAAACATCGTTGTCGCAACACATTTGCGGTCTGCTTGGAGAAGGCATGTGCAGATGCAGTTTAATCTTAGGCAGACGCACCTATTGCTATGACTCCAAGAACAACTGCGGCAACAATTAGCCACACCCATTGTTGCTGCAGTTGTTCGTAAACGTCGCTCGGTTCCGCAAAGCATGACTCGTGTAAAAGGACGCGGTCACGTTGGTCGTCAGTGTCCGGATGAGTCGACAGGTACCACAGCGCCCACTGAACAACCGGAAATGCAATGCCGAGGGTAAAAAATATCTTTGCTTAACCAAATGTTTGGTTCAAACCCGCTCGCGTTGTTCCACGTAAACGCTTTCATGTTTGGACCAAAGTGATATTGCACCTGCATATCTTTGTCGTTCTCTTTGGTGTGGGTTATCTTATTAAAATGGACCGCGACGGCGTGACTATTGACTTGCAAATGAAGGGTTGCTGTCCACCGCGCGTTGGGGTCCCATTCAGGCACCTCGTCTCGCTCGTAGGGGGTTTCTGCAATGTTGTACTCTGTAGAATTGATACGCTGCACTTGGCGCACGCATCCGTGTTTGCCACCGTGCATCATGTCAACGTAACATCCGGACATGTCCGGCAACGCTTCTAAACGCAAGTGCACGCACGCGCCTTTCGTTGACGCATTGCCAACGTGCTCCGGCTGCTGCAGCGTCGCTGTCTGGCATTGCACCGTCAGCGGTACTTGAGATTCGCCGCACAGCCAGGCCATCATGGTCGTTGCAGTTGAGTCAAATACAATCGTCACAGTTGCTTCGGAGGTTCCTGCGCTCGTTATTGCCCTGAACCCTTCATGCCGAACGCACTTTACCTTGACGTCGTCGTCATCGCCAAACTGCTCGAAGTGGAGGTACGGCCCCGTTACCGCATCGCGCTGTTCAGTTCGGATCTCGCACACACGAAGCGACGCCGTAGGTGTAGGTGTAGTAACCGCGCTGTGTCCTGCCAGCTGCAAAAATACGTTTGCGTGAGCAAACGTCACTGTTGCTCGTATCGACGGCATCGCGTCATCGGACCGAACGTGCATGCCACGCGTACGATCTTGAGCTAACGACATGGTTCTCTGCATGCATACGTGCACGCAAGTACTTATTGGAAGTATATATACGCTACGACGGCACGCAAACCTTTTTTTTTTTATAAAATCTGATCACTGTTGCATAACGGCAATGTGGTGCGTGATTGAAACGTGTTTGTAAAACGCTGTCGTTTGATTTACTGGTGTTCATTATGTAAAAGTGCAGTTGACCATCAAAGTTCAAAAAATAAACGAAATGTTAACAAAGCAGACCGTTTTTGACGTGATTGCAGGACACCGCGTCGAATGTGCCAAAACAACTATGGTTTGGTTACGATGTCCAAAAATCCCGCCAATTAAAGATGTTCCGTACATCGTACAGCAGGGCGATCGCGGCGATCGGCACCACGACGGCACTGTACACTTTTACGGCATCGAAAAGGACTCTCGTTTCTTTTACAACCCTGACACAGAAAGTTCTAATACGTTTGCTGATCAAAAACCAGGCGAATACTACGTCGCCACAAAAAAAAGGCAATGCCTTAAAGCAACGTGCAACCAACTCTTTACAGTTTCCGTCACAGTTCACGTGTGCATTAACACTCGCACCATCCAAATTCAAACCGACAGTGCTGTTGTTTTTGTGGTTCCGTGCACAGACATACATAAAGAAATTTTGAGTACGGAATGGAATCCCGCCACCTTGGCTCAGATGCAGCGTGATGCAGCCCGTCTGGACGCACTGATGACAACACGTTCCTATCGTGAACTTCAAGAAAAATTTGCGACCTTTCAACTACTTTTTGCTTTTCTTGTTACAGTTAAAAATAAATAAACATCTTGCTTTATTGCTGTTTAAAGTTGATGCATGGTTGCGTTTTAATACGTTGGCGGTCGTACAACTACGTTATTCATCTTTTGCGGTTAAAGCGTCATTTTCGACAACTGACGCCGACGTGACACGGTCCTTGCTTTTGGTGCGTTCCCTAAGTGCAAATTCCAATGGAATCTGCGCGTCCGACAAACAATGAATGCCAACAAGCCCCCTGCCAACACGAAGGTGCCGCACCCGAATTGATTTGCAGCTGTTTTCTGCTAATCGCACTCGTTCAGCCGCTGCAAGTACTTCGGTTGTAACCGCCGATACCATTTCGTACACAGTTTCAAATGCGTTTCTTGTCATTCGCGCATCCCCCTCTTGAGAATGCTTTGCTAACAACGCTTTTACGATGCGCCGAACAGGGGAGCGTGGCAGCAAGTTGGTTGTACTTTGCTGGTACTTTCGAATCTCTCGTTGTGCCACAGTGCCAGGACGCCAACGACGTGGCTTCTTTGTTGCGTCCGTAGTGGCAGACTTATTTTGTTTTGCTTTGTCGGCGCGGTTGTTCTTGATGGCGAAAGCCTTTGTTCGTGGCATGGTTGCAAGGTGGATCAATGTGTGTTGTGAACCGTGTGCACGCACGGTCCTTAATATCAAAGCACGGCAAATAGCTTGTTTTCATAGATCCACCGCGACGTTGGGTGCAACTAAAATGTAAATACCCGCAACTGCCGACACAAACAAAAATATTGTCAGCAAGATCCATGCCAACACCACCGACCGAACGTGAGTCCGAAAGAGACGGTGCTCGAACCGGTATCCAAACAGCGACGTGTATTCCGTCACATTAACAAACTCGCACACGGCACCAGTGGTGTCAGAGACAGTGTCCAGCAGTGTGCCATCAACGCAGTCCGTGTTGTTCCCGGTCAGTTTCAGCATTGGCCTGTGTTGATCTAACCGGTCAGCGCACCCAACGCCCTGCAACAAAAGCCGAACGTTGGCCGCACCGGCAACACTGATTGCCGCGTCACCGTTGACGCTGGCAAAGGCAACGTCAAAAGACCCGGGCTCACGATTGAAGTTGCTGTACGTCACCTTAATTTTCAAATTGTTCGCGGTCAAGTTGGTTGTCGCCGGAAAAAACTCTGAATCCTTTCCGACAACAGCGACAGCAACCGAATGGTCCCCGGTGGTTGTCACCGCGACATTTCCATTGCTAACATCAGTTCCAATAAACTGTATCGGCGTTTTTAAGAAATCGTCGTATTGTTGCAAACATCCGGCCTGGTCAAACGATGCCTCTGCCGCAAACGCAGTGGCCGCTACAACGAACCTTGAACACGTCGACGCCGCAGCAGTTTCGCCCCCAAACTGAAGCGGCAAAGTTGTGCTGGCCGACTTTACCGTAATGCCAGATCCCGCCACCAAAATGGCCGACTCGGGGTTTGGCGGGAACAGCTGCGCCTTGTTGATGCACCGCTTGGTCTCGCCCCCCATCATGTCTGGGTTGGGCACAATAAAAAGGTTGCTGCTCACGTCGGATTGAGGGTCAACCTCAAATCTCGGGGCCGCACTCGTTGAGCACAACTTGTCAGTCGAAGCGTTACCCGGAGTTCCCATAAACACGATTTTTACAGCGTTGTCAATGACACGTTGAATTGTGATTGCAGCATTGTTGGTCGACTGAGGCTGAACCGCTGCAAGATAACGATCGAGGTCCGACATTAGCTTAAAGAAGTTGCGGTCCTCGCGGAATCCGGTTAGCGTGCTGTCGGTTGCATTCACTTCCTGCACGCCAGCAGTGTCCACCGCAACCGTAAGTGGATTTAAAAGCATGTATTTTTTGCGCGCCGGGTCTGGAAGAACCATCGGAATCTGGTACCGGTGCGTCAGCACGCTCTGGAATGTCGTACGGTTAAACGGTGTCACCAAAATCGTGTAACCCGCAAACTCCTGCGTCGTGTGTGCCTTGATAAGCCCTTCCGACGGGTCGCCTTGCACAAAGTTAAGAGGATTTGCGGGATCGCCAACCGACCCCGGCACTATCACGCAGATCTTCCACTTAGAGCTGCAACGCTTGTCTACCGGCCGGTAATCAATCCGAACCCCAACCAAAAAATTCGAAGCAAGCATGTTGTTCCTGCAAAATTCTTCCCGTTGCTTCACGGTCTTGTGCGGTGCATTGGGACAGAACCGGTACATACCGTTGATAAGCTCGCAGTACCCCTGCAGTGTTGGTGTAAAGCCGGGGTTTACCGCAGGTTCATCACTACTCGAAAAATTTGTGATCTGACTCTCGGCGTCGTTGTACAGTGCGTCTCGCACCTCGTCGGACATCTGCGCACGGTGCAGCACGCCAATCGGAAACCGCACGCATGAATTGGCCGTTATTGTAAGGTACTCCTTCACGTACTCGTTGTTTCGAAGTCCGCGAAAGTTGTTGCTGGCTGCTTCATCTGAAGTTACAGTTGTATTTCTGGGCTCGCGCGAGTACACCATGCCAATAGCAGCATTGGCCGATGGTGCATGAGGCGCAAGAAATCGGGTGTACGTCTCGCCTGGGCCGACGGGGTCTTTTCGTCGGTCCAGAACGTCACGCTCGATCCATTCCGTTGTACCCCGTGTTCCCGCCATGTACAGCCCTTTCGTGGCCGTCACAAGGGGGTTCGGGTTGGCCCACGACATCGATATCTCAACAAGTGCGTGGACTTGCGGGTCGTAGAACGGTACCGTCGTAGGCAGCTGGAAGCGGTCACGGTCCTTCTTCTCCGACAAGATTGAGGTGTACATCTCAATACCGCCTTGCTCTCCGCACGTGCATGCGTAATTGTCGTTGTCGTGCCGCTTTTGCGAATAACCGGCATCCCGGGGGGTCGGTTTGAATTCAGTCTTGTTGTTGCCAAACGAGGCTGGAACCGCCTTCTTGTAATCCGCCGCTGCGCCGCGCCACGACTTGTCGGCGCCCTTGGGAAGCGAAATCTTAAAGTAATACTTCTTAGCATCATAGAATGCTGCCTTAACCCAGTCGTCAGCTGGCTTGAGCGAGTACCAATCTACCCCCTCGCCCCCGTTGGTGGCGCTCTTTCCGTACGTTCCGTCGCCAGTTCGTGTGCCCGAAAATTTAGCCGTAAATTCGCCTTTCTTGCCAAACTGAGCGTATGCGTAGCCCCGGGGCACGCACCGGAAAGGTGCATCCGAGTCTATGTCAAGCTCTGATGATGCAATGTCGCAAATGGCAAGGTCGCACAGTTGTTCGTTGACGCCGGTCTCGTCGTACTCGTGGCTCTTGGTGGCCGAGTTGGTCGTCTTTTGCGAAATAGAGCCAGCATCAAACGCTGAACCGGCCGCCGCAACATTAACGGTTGCGTCAGTCAGAGATGGCACCGCAGCACTTGCCCCTGACATAACAGCATCGGCTGTGGTCGCGCCTGCAGCAAACGAAGCATCGGCCGCCGCAATAGCCCCCGTCGCAGCACCCGCTGTTACCGCGATGGCAATAGCACTCCCAACCGCAACGCCAACAGCCTCCATCGCTTTCTTGCCAAACTTGGCACTCTGCGTCCGCTCCTGGTCGTTGAACCGGCCGTCCATGTGCAGCAACGCCTTGCCATGCACGACCACATCAAAGTCAAATGCATCCCACACCGTCGCCAGATTCGTATCTTCCGTCTTGCCGTACCAGGCGGACTCGTCCTTTTTCTTTTTCGCGGCCCCCCCCAAGCCAACCTTGTCGGTGCGGTCCCACTTCTGTGCATACATTCTTGACACCTCCACTGGGGGAATCAAAAACTTCATCCACATGCACCAGCAATGCACCGCGCACGCAGTTCGGCTGCTACCTGGGTACACCTTGTAGTTGCATGCCGTTTTGCACTTTTGTTTTGCCGTACTGTTGTCGGGCGAAGACTTTGGTACCGCGCAACCGCTGGATTCAAACGCCCCTGGAAACTGCACAAAAGCTTCAAGAATGTCAACGTCGGTCTGCGTCAACACGTGCGCTGTGCATGTTGATGCGCACTGCCCCTTTTCGTACAAGGTTTTGCGGCCGTATTTGCACTTTTTCTTACCATACGCTTTGGTCGTCGACGCTTCCGCCAAACACGCAGAAACCGTTTTAAGGCATTCAGCGACAGTACCGGCGGCGGCAGTAGCGTTGCATAGCGTTTTCACGTCTTCTATCAAGGCTGATACGCTCGTAGTGTCTGAAATCAGGCCTGAAAGCTTGCTCGCGATTATGGTTTTGCAAGTCGGATCGGTAAAACCTTTTTTTGGAACCATGATAACGCAGCACGAGTTACGGGTTTTTCCGTGCTTAACCATGCCTTGCACAAGGCATCTCTTGTGCATCACGTTCATATTATCGTCCTTGCCGCCGCCCTTCAGATCGTTATCTACCGCATCGCCGTCGACCTGATCTTCTAACGAACTATATCGCCGCATTGCCTGCTCAATGTTAATAAACGACGCTGCAAACGGCACTTCGTGCACTTTTGGCTTGCTGCGATCTACGTTTCCAAAAATAGTGTCCATGCAGCTGTACTCGTCGGCTTTGTCCGAGAACGAACACTCAAAGTACTCGGTAGACGGACCAACGCCGCCGTAATATTCAAAATAAGGATGCATGTACACTCGATACCCCAACGCATCAAATCCGCGTGCAGAGTCCATGCCTTGCGGCGTGAATTTTTCAAGACGGCGTTGGCTGTGCCATGACCCCTGAGTATGCAGCTTGCCCCCGTCGGGGGTCGGCAAATTGCTGGCGCTGTGCATGCGCATTTGCTGTGGCGAACTCTCCTCCGTGTACCCCGGGGGCAGGGTTTCGGTAAACATAATTTCGGTTGAAACATCCCCATCAGGTGACGCGTCAAACGTACGTGTAATCCAGTTGGTGGCAGTGTTTGGCACCGGAAATCGGGCCTGGGTGCTAGCGTACGCGGCCTCGAGATCAGAGCTGTTCACGCTTGTCCAGTCCTCATGCCACTGTGAGTATCCGTGCAGACCGGCGTCTGGAAGGCTGTAGTACGGAGCAAGAAAATACGCCGCGGCTTTCGCACCAACAAACTTGGCTTTGTGCAACGTCTTCGCTTTCTCTAACAGTTTGGTACTGTCTAAGAACTTGTCGTTCTCTGCGTCGTACACATCAACATTTTCTGTGCTGTTTTCTGTGCTGCTGCTTACGTACACGCCGTTCATGCCCGTGGTTTCAGAGTCAACAAGCGTGTGCGTCCACTGGTCCCCGCTACCGTGCGTTGCATAGTTAGAGTACCCGTTGACGCACGCCTTTGCATTCCCGCTGATGCAAGTGTTGGGCAGCATCCACCGCGGCACTTGCCGACCGTAGCACGGCGCACCCGACTCTTGAAGCGGACCGTTCTGCCGCCACCCCCAGTATCCTTCGGCAAAGTACCAGTTCGGAAACTTGCTGGGCTCTGCAAGCGGAAGAATTATCCCTGCGTAGGCGTTTGGCGTGTACTCGCTCGGCACCTGCCGGTCCTGCGGAAATGCTTGCGTCAAAATTTCGTTCACGTTGCCAGAACCGTACGGCGCCGTAATGCCGGCAGCAGGACCACAGTACGTTTGGCCCCGCAAAATGTTCCACACGTCACCGTTGGAATCCTCTGCAGATTCAATGTGCCGTCGGGCAGATGCAGTTCCAAAATAGTTCATGTCCAGGACCATGCACGGACCCTTCGGGCAATATTGTCCATTGCAATTTGGGTCCGCCGACGGCATAAGTCGGCTGTACCCAAGCTTGCTAAGCGACCCGTCAAAATTAGCCGGCACTGCAGACTCGTTGTACTCATGCTTGAGTAAAATGTCATGCGCAAACACCGTAGGGTTTGAAGTGCGCCACACATTCTCAAGCATGGCCTCGTTTGTAGCAAGGCACCCCGTCCCATTCTTGAGTTCGTCCACGCTTTTTTGGTCGATCCTGCCCCCGTTTCCAGAAGCGGTTACTTTGCACGTGTACCCTTCAAAGTTGGGATAGAATCGCTTTGGAATGGTAGTCTCGTTTTCAAATTGCGCTAGGGTTTCGCCTGTCTCCCTACGCGACTCGTTGCCAGTTGCGCCGCTGTGCAACATGTCAACCTTTCCCGGGCCGTACGCAACCACTTGTATGCTGTACGATTCGTTAAAGATCAGTGTTTCCCCGGCTACGCCAACCCCGAAAAGTAGGCACATGCTCCACATGTTGCGGAGTTGATCTTAACGGCTACACCGGCCTTATACCGTCCGGGGTGAGCAGCGGTTGTACTTCTGTAAAACGGGGGGGGCGAAGAAGGTAGAACGGCAAATCGTACACTGACAACGTCAAGATTGCACCGCAATGCGGTGCGATGCTGACTGCGTGGCCCGCAATGGCCCAGTGCAGCGAAAGAAACAGTGTCCCGTACGTAAGCAAAAACGATGTCAGGCACGTCCATCGCCCAGCAACGTCGCCGTACAGCCGTTCAATCTGTGGGACGGCTGCGCGCAAGAGGCACGCCAACCCAAGCGTGCCAAAGTACGCAATGTAAATGCCGGGAAGTCCGTACCCAGTCATCCAAAGCAAATACCCACTTGCTCCGTACAGCAACGGCGGGCAAAATATGGACCAAAGCATAAATCTACGCCCAACCGGGATGCGCGACTTCTCGGGGACTGCGTTTCTGCACACGTCGAAGACAGAAATGGCAACAGATGCAGCAATGCACACTAAAAGTACGGCGGGCGGGCCAACCGCACTGGGATCCATTTTGCAATTTTGTTTGTGCTGCCTGACAAAAGATATACGCGAGCACGCGACTTAACCAGTCGTTGCAACCAGCATAAGCACTTTCCATGCCGCGTCCGCGTCAGCGTGAGCGCGAGCACGGCACGTGTGCAGCTCGTGCACCTTTAGCGCAGGGAGTGCCCACGCTGCGGAGCCGTGTACAACATGCGCGTTCAAAATGTCCTTTAATGGTGGTTCCATGCTCGAAATTTGTCGTACAAATACATCGCTGCAGTCGCCGAGCAACGGAAGCGTCATGATCAAGGGGACGTACCCTTGAGTTTCAGCCATTTTCGGCTCAATTTGCGCGAACCTGTGCAACCACTCAATTTCTTCGCGTGTCGCCCGTTCCGGATGCATTCTGCAAGGCCCCCCTTAAGCTTTGACGGAATAACCGAAATAATGGTAAGCGAACTCGGACGCACAAATACGTCGATGGCAGATCGGTCGGACATAATTTTGGTCAGTGCTGTTGTGTTGATGTGATTTGGGAGTGCGTGCACAGTAGTTCGTGTAGCAGGGCCGGCCACAACGTGCGTGGGCGAGCTAAGCGTTATTGTCGGCGCAGTAGCATCGCCGGGGTTGTCCTCAACGTCGATTGAGAGTTCGCCTTTGTCGGTGGACGAAATGGAGATTAGCTTGTCGAGTTCTTTGGAAACGCTGCACAAAGCAGCGCCAGAAAGTTGTCGGAGTCCTGTAAGTCTAACACCCCCCCCCGAAAATTCACTCGTCTGCACGTGCGAGCCACCCCGGTGTTTTGGACTACTCGAAACAACTGCATTCAAAATTTTAACTGACGCGGTCTCCATGGCAACACCGTTAAAGTTGCGTATCGATTTTAGGAGGTGACTTTGACGGTGCTTTATAGGATAACAACAAAACAATGCAATCCGGGCTGGATGTGTGGATGTTGATGACGGACACAAACGCGGCTCTTGACGAAATTACGAAAGCCGCAGAACGCTACGCGCCAGAGTCTGAAGCCGACCGTCTGATTGATCGCGGGGACAAAGTGAAGCCCGCCACGGACTCATCGCGCGACAAAAATCGTCTGCGCGCGTGCCCAGCCGCGTATGCGAATCCAGACAACACGAGTCCGCCACAATGCCCGACTGTATTCCAAACAGTGTGTGCAGACGAGGATCGTACTTCGGCAGACGTACAGTGGGCCGTGATGACACTGTTGGCCATAAACGTGCAATTCCGAGAACGCATCGCAGCGGCGTCGCCCGGTCCGGCTGCATCGTTGGTTCGCGAAATGCCACAGCGGTTTGAGCGGTATTTGCTGGGCACAAAAACCACCGAAACAATGACCGCGTACGAGGCCGTCTGCGATTTTACGAACCGCGTGCAATTGGTGTACGCTGGCATTAAAGTGCACACCCCAACGTAGCATGTCCGCCTGCGCAACGGCGTGGTTTACAGAACGTTTGCTCGGGGCATCCGTGGTGGCATCGGGACCAACGTACACTAAAATGCTGGTCGGCGCTACGGCTACTGCAACGCTTTCAGTTTTGTTGCGTGATTTGGCGTCGTCTTCTGCCGCCGGCGTAGTGGCAACGCTGCAGTTTGCAGAAAGAGGGGGGCGTGTGGACGAACACGTACTCAAAAGCAGAACCGCAGCAGCAATCGTGGGTCAGATTGAGCGCATTGCCAATTTACGCGGCGTTCGTACGAAGTCGTGCAGCAATACAACCACCCCGTTGCCGCGCAGCGGGTTATCGCTGCGCGCTGCGTTAAAGTTTTCAACAGAGTATGCAGCGTGGGCCGCAAACGTCAAGCAGATGACGGTCAAGTGCATCGGCAAACGACCGGCTGTTGTCGTTGTGGTGCCGGGGGGGACCATTTGGGTCGACTTTGGTCGATATGCGTGCACAACCACCTCGACGGCTTCAGCAACCCCATCCGTCTTCAAGTACGCACGTGGGGTCACGGTTGGAGCCAATGCATATAAATGGACCGGCTCGTCAGGTCATAACGAAACCGTTATAGCATGTCAGGCAATGATGTTGCAACTTTCCAGAATTGCCCGGTAACAACCCACGGGTCCGGCGTGTTCTGCGTCACGGTTTTAGGACCAAGTGACGGCGTTGACCAGTCGGTCCTCATTCCGGCGCCGGACAGCCCGAAGCTAAACTTTGACGACGTCGTGAAAAAACTGCCAGGCTGTTTTGTCGACCAAACCACAAGGTGGTACGCAAAGGTAACATACTTGGCGTACAACACGAAAACAAATCGGCTTGAAACCAATGGTTCAGTAGAATTACACGCGAAACACGGTAAGTCCGCTTCGGACGTTAAGTTACACCTGCACCATCCAACTACGGGCGCGTTGATGACGGGCGTTACGCCGGTTGCATCCGGTATTGTTGAGATAGATCAAGCGCACACCGACGCGGTACAACAAAATGCAGAGCAGCGGTACGAAATCGTAAACAGTCCGAAGTTTACAAATGAGCTAGCGATGAACGAGCGGCGGAACGCAAAGAGACTAAGCAACTTTATACATTGGTTCATAACAGGGTTGTGCGATACCGCGATTCACATCGTAATCTACGGACAACCTTCGATTAATGCCTTCCTGGGCAGCAAAAAAAAGACGATGCACGACTGGTGGCGATCTGCGACGATGCTTGCCGAGGTACTTTTTGTTAGCCCTGGCAGCAAAAAAGTGTACTCGGATGCAGAATTGCAGTCACTCGGCGTAAGCGCAATCGCACTGCTGGTCGGACCGTACACTATTCCGCCAGATGCTATTGATGGCCGGAATACAAAGTGGGCAACCTACAATGAAAACGGCGACTGCGACAAAGATGCGCTAACTGCAGCGGCCATTTACACAATGCTTCGCTGCAGTGCAGATGATTTTGACTGCGGGCACTTGCTGGGTAACCGCATTGTATCCCATTGGAAACAATGTTGGGGGGCGGCTGTAATGATGCACGTGACGGCAACTTCGGAGACAGCGCTGGGCCAGGACAGCGCCCCCGAAGGTCATCGTCAACGAATAACGTGTGGCCCAGAGATGGGACACTGCATCTGGGGCGTTCTTCCGCAGGCTACAGGCGGTATCATCAATCCCACCATGTCGGGGGAAGATCTTGCGAAAGCGTACAAAAACGTGCAAGACACAAAAGACGCATACATTTTGTTGGGGGAGGCAACGCGGCCAACAACGGCGAATCCGTTTGTGGTTGCGCAAACGGCCGACGGTGCCGGAATGTTTCGCGACCACTATCCCAACTTGAAATACGGAGCTCCGGGTGCGGGGGGGTGGGGTGAAATAAAGCTCTTGGATGAAACGCAGTACCCACACTTGATGCAAATGTACACAGCGGGCGGGTGCTGCTTTTTTAAGGCATCAGGCGAAGGCTTCCCTAGCGTGTGCGAAGCGTTAAGAGGCAATAAATCTGTCGAATTGGAAGACATGACGACGCTGTTGCCGCCGGAAGGATTAAAAACAAAAGACAGTGTGTGGAAGAAGGGGACCAAATTTGAGCCGCACCGCGAACGGCAAGACATTTCCGAGATTACATTTCAAAATGATTTCGTGGCAGAAATCCCAGTAAATGCACGGCTGTGCAACCCACGCAATACAACCTTTAAACAAATGACTAACCCCAATGTCATCACAATTGGGGCGGCCAAATTCGGCGTGGTGTCGCCCAGTTTACTTGAAATACCAGAAAAAAAAAAAACAGCTTATGACTGGGGAAGGTCCAAATTGTAATCAGCCGGTTGTCGAAGCTAGCAAACGGTGAATTGCAGCAGTTTGCGGCTGGTGCAGAAATGGATGCTGCAAAAACGCGTGCGCTACTGGGATTGGAAGTTCGGACGAGCGCGGGACACGCTCGCCCCACCCAAGCGACTTATCCGCGAACAAACACATTAGCAACACAAAGATGGCATCTCGACGACGCACAAGCTGAATGTGAAAGCCGTAAATACTAAACACGTTGCACGCCGTGGCAGACGTGGACTTCTGCACTGCATACTCGAGTTTGTACTCAGTGATCCATCGACAGACAGCAGCGGGCCACGCCACCGCGTGCGTGCACACCCAGGGTTGTGACAATGCAAGCTCCAAAAATGCATCGATCGATAAACTGGACCCGCGTGCATGCATCCGGGCCCCAGCGGCCTCCACAAACTCGCGACGCCACGGGGTCCCCCCAAGTGCGGCAGAGTACACGGCGATGCTCGGCGCCACAGCAAACGACAGCATCTTTGAAACTTCCGCCCAAAACGGCGACGAAGCCGAGTGCTGCACCACCCCGCGGCGACAAAAAGATGCCATTGAAAGCGGGTGCATTCCAAGCCAAAGGCACAGCAGTGCAAGCGACGTGAGCCGGTGTGGCTGAATCAGACTGGTGCCCGGAGAGTCGTCCGGCGTGCACGTCAGCGCAGTCACCTTTCCTCGGCACCAAAATACCGTAAAGTTGGCAGTGGTTTTTGGCTGCAGTCCGATCGCACAAAGGGGCACGATCTCAGCCGCCGGCATTGTTGATAGCCATGCACGGGCAAGTACAGCCAGTTTGCCGTGGTCGAGGTGCGGTGGCCACTGCGTCATTGCTGTATGTTGTACGGCGTTGAACGCACACACATTGTCTTGGGTTTGCACTAGTAGCCCGGAACAGCATGCATCTTCTCGCGCAGCTTGTCGTCTTTGCGGTCTGCTAGGAATGCGTCTACGTTCTCAATGCAATGCTTGTGCATGAGCACGAATTCCGCATAATTGGGAAATGCTTGTTGCACTTGCGAGACTCCAGTTATGGCGACTCCAGTTACGGCGACTCCAGTTGGTATGGCACTGTCCTCGGCTACGGTGAACGTGGTGTTGCTGGACATAGTGAGTGTGCGCCCCTCGCTCGTAAGAGTAATTGGATCAAGCCAGGCCGGTGCATCGTATGAGTCGTCGTCATTTTTTTTAATCGTCATGGAGGTTTCCGCAAACTGCGTTGCAGTGGCAAGCGGCGCGTTAAAAACCATGTTGGTCAGATTTTCCTTGTCTAACGCGTCGTACACCGTTTTATAGGGGGGATTGCCGTGCGCAACAAAGAATGTGTCTTCATTCCCTTTAATCTTCTTAAGAAGTGTCACAATGTTGTGTCCAAACGAAGAATCAGTCGTGAATTTGGTGAATTTTGATTGAACGTCGTTCCAGAATTTTGATCGAACGTCGTCCCAGCCCGATTCCGATGTTGAATTGGTGTCCGGCGTTATTTTTATGTCTGAATCGTACCGACACGAAACAAACGGCAGCAGCGTCGTTTGCAGGGTCAGAAATACAGCGTTGATCCAGCGCGCGTCGTCGTCTGCAGAACGAGCGTACGCCAACTGCGATGTGCAGGCTGACGCAACGGTCGCGCGCAGACATCTTGGTGCATCGGTTGGCGTAATTTCGGTAATACCAAACGAGTCTAACTCTAGTTTGGCTGCGTCTTTCTGCGTGAAAACCCACAGATAGTCACGCAGCATGCTGCAAAGTGCGCCAAACGCCGCAGAGTCTGCCGTCGATGCACTGAGAAAGTAGCTGCCAGACGACAGGTTGCGAATTTCATCATCGTACGCTTCCTGCTGCGTCACAACTTTGCAGAGCCTTGGATTTGCAGCATCCGAACTGTTTGCGTCGTACTTGACCCGAAGTGGTGCAACGGCACTCAAAAGTTGAAGAACAAGCGTTGTCGCGTCATTGCTATCTCCAAAAACTTTGGGCACAACAATCGGCGTGTCATCGATTGTTGCAGTTGCTCCAAGCAACGTTTTGCAATCCGTAATCTGCGACAACCCGTCGGGTGAAAATTGCACCGTCTTAATCACAATCGTATCAGTGCTGCTCCTGTACACCAAACGCAGAGTACCTGCCTGGTCTGCCGACGGTCCAAAAGGGTACCATGGCATGGTGCGCAATGCAGTCCGCAGCTCGCGTCGCCATATAACAGTGGGACCGACTGGCCCAACACTCAATGTTGCACTGTTTGTCGTACAAAGTGCACAACTACCGCTGACCCCTACCTCCTTTGCGTGGTCGCATGTCAACGATTACCATAGATGACATCGTGCCGGCAACCGTCACGCGTGCAGGGGGGCAGCACGCAAAAACGTCCGAAGGAGCGCCGTGCCCGCACAGTTTAGCAAAAGCAATGGAAGACGGCGCGTTGTACTTTACAGCTGGCGGGCAGACGCCGGTTGCAGTATCTGCCGCAGTATTGTTGAAGGCCGTGCACGCAGTTGTGCCGGGCGACGGAGCGGCAACAAAGTTTGACGCCATTCCAAACGTCCTTGACGGTATGCCGCCACCAAAGAAAGGTAAAAGTAACCCGGTCGATTCCCTGCATTCCCTGAGGGTCCGAGAACTTCGGCTTGACGCGCACACAACTGACATGTTTGTTCGAAATCTTGCGTTGGAGCCGCGGCGGCGGATGCCGTCGAACGCAGCCGCAAAGTCCAGACTCTTGGCACATCCATCGCTGCGAACGTGCCAGTCCATGTTCCACGACACGAACGTTGCCGCCAACAACGTCAGTCCACTTCGTCGAGCTGTCATGTGCAATCCGTGCTGGGAAAATTACCGGTTCAAGCGTGCCGGCAAAGGGCGGCATTACTACCGCGGCAACAACGTTCGAAAATCTGCTCGACTTTTTGCAAGCTTGCGACCGTTATTTTCTGCGACGGCAGAGGCATTTTGCGGCTACATCGCGGTGTGTTCTGCTCAAACCTCCGAGTTTCGGGCTACAAAATCATTGCCAGTGCCTGTATTGGAAGAGGTGGGCCTTGCAGCCGCCTTGTACTTGTGGGCAATGCCGTATGCGTTGGGATCCTACAGTGCACTCAGGTTGCTGCACACGACGCGCCCCGAACGAGCAACGGCGTTGCAGACTCGCGTCAAATTGCGTCGGCCACCGAATGAATTAATGTGGTGGAAACGCGCGGAAGAGCATGGCTTTTCGACGCGACCGCTCACGCAGCTTCGACGTAGTGGGTGGGCGGCACCACTGTACGTTGCAACAAAAGAACATGCTATTGCATGGAGCAAAGACACTGCGTTCAGCGTGGCGGCTCTCGGCATGGTGGCGGCGGTTGCAGGTTACCACCCTCGCCTTCAGTGCGTCATAAAGGTCCGGGTAGGTGCGCGGCCATCAAGACCAGTGCGACGGCTTCCTGAAATTAAAATGACGCGGGCGGGCGTTGCTACGGTTCATCTGAAAACGGCCGAAAACATAACGTGGGCGTACGCCTGGAGATGTCTTTGCAAGGCAGAAGACGTGGCCGACTCTATCGGCATAAAGGGCACAGTGCAAATTATTTTGGAACTTGAAGGAAACCCACTTGCAGTTCCTGTGACATCGACGCCGCATCCGGCATGGGATGCAATCAAGTGTACACCGTATGCAGTGCTCCTGCCTTGCGCAACCGGTCACTTCTTCAAATGGGCTTTGTCGCAGGCAACCGAACGGGACGAAATGGCGTCGCTGACAACTGCCGACATGTACCCAGCTACTGCGGAACAGGTTGCGGTTTTAAAAGAACACGTGAAAAAGGGATTTCCTCCTGCAGAAGACGTGCCGATGAGAGATGCGGCAAAAATTGTCTTTGGCGACACTAGTCATGATACAGACGAATTGGACAGCGTGCAGTTATTGGGCGGCGACGCACTATAAGCCACGGACGCTTAGTGCACGTAACACTATTGTGCAGACGCATTATGCCACGAGAGCGAATTCCAGATTTGCTAGATGCTGCTAACTCATTGGAACATGGCGTTAAAGAGGCTATGTTTTCACTTACAATGGCCCCAACTAACACCGACATGGCTGTGATTACGCCAGCGCAGCTCCTGATGAGCTGTGGTAATAAAGACACGGATCATTTAAATATTAAACAGCTTAAAATTCACGACTTGCACATCACCGGGGACCCACTGGGCACTGCAGGTATAGTGTTTCACGGAAAGAACCCGATTGCAACCGCGCACCGAGCTACTCACATTGATGCAACGGGTTCTTGCTTGGATGAGCAACGCACTGATTGCGTTCACGCCGTTGCCACCGCCGCGGGGCTTAATCATCCTATCACCTTGGACATTGGCCCGTCGGCAAACGAACTAGGCGTCAAACAGTCTGACATTGTACGGCTGGGGGTTGCACGGGCCGCTAGATGGGAGGGCCTGCACCCAACCGATGTGGAGAAACATCCAGACATTGCTGCATTTGAACGGGATGGCGAAACGCGTCGGCTAATACCATTGGACGTGGGTGCAACATCAAGTCCGATGGCAAAACTGTGGAACTACAACGAATCGAATCGAGACTTTATGGGCGGAAGATACTTGAAGCAAAACAGAACGGAAGTCAACAACGGCGTCGTGGTCTCGGAGGAGGACTTTCTTGCAGGCCAAAAATTGTTAAAGAAAAATTTGACGCCTTTGAACAACTACGCCGATGTCGGGCTTGTGATTCGTGCCATCCCAGTTGTAGGACAAGAGCATACTTCCGGCCAAATCCACATGAGATTCGGCATTATTCGCGAGCCACTTACGCACGAACAGTTGTCTGCAAAAGGGACGTCGACTGGACTATCTTCACACCCTGGCGTCATTTCGGTCTCAGCCGCACAACTTGCTATTGGCGAAACCGCGGCCGAAATTGCAAGGGTTGCCGCCGCAAGCAACCGAAATGCCGCGTCGTCCGAAACGGATGCGGAGATCTGGAAAGCTTCCCTATAGTAAGTGGACACCAGAATTAATTGCATTTGCAGTCTACGGCGAAACTCATGGAATGGTTGCGGCGGCCGTTGCGCGTGCAGGCGGAGAAACAACGCCCGCGCATGTAGCCGAGACAACGCACGTCTCGCCGATCGATTTGCACCATGCAGTGGCAGATATGGTAAAAGGAAACATGTGCTCAATCGGCGACGGGACAATACGCTTGTTGCTGCCGACTGCGATGCTGACAACGTTGGCCGACAGCATCGACAGCCGTTACGTGCACAATATTTAACGCGCAGTTTTATTTTTATTTTTATTTTGTTTTTTTGTTTACAATAAAAGTGCCATTGAACCCAGCGTGCCAAACACGTGCATGCAGGCGTGCACAGCGTATCGTTGCAAAGACCGGTATTTCAGACACTTTGTCCACACTTTTGCACAAGCAACGCATACTGCACACCCAACAGCAAACGCAGAAGAGGCTGGTCGTTCGCACGCCAAAATATAAGTGTTGTAGCACACCCACATTGCAACAAAAAAGTGATCAAAAATGTCGCCAGCGTTATCAACGGCTGTACGATTCGGGCGGTGCACGTAGACAGAGCACACTGCATTTCCGCAGTGCACGCTGACGCCAACAAGGCGGCCCTGGGCAACGCACACGGCACCGGGAACAAGAAACGTCGCAGAGGTAAGTTGCAACAGGTTGGGCGCAAACCGAACAACCGGATCACTTTCGTCGGCGGGGGGAACCAGTCGGTCGCACATTGTATTTTGGTTACGCTGTGTTGAAACGCCCGCAGGTTTATGGGCCCTGCCTGTATCGGGCAGGCATGCGCCGAGAGCGAACGTGGCGCTTGAGAGCTGGCGCTCTCCAGTTTGCACTAACCCACACCATGTGCCGACACCCACTCTGAGACGCAGCAAGGTCGTTGTCGGTCTCCGTGTTGTACCGCCGAGAGTTTAAAGTGTGTCGGTATTCGCGGGTAAAAGTGGCAAGGTTCCTGTTCTTCGTCACCGCTCGGTTACCAGGCCCACGCGCAAGCTTGTGGCGAACCCCGCGCCACTTCCAGTCATCGCAAGTGCACGCAACCGGCACAGTACCAAACATCTCGGAAGTGTCGTCTTGGGCGTCGTTTGCCCGCAATGCGTCTGCGCGTCCTTGCGCATTTAAGACAAAAAATGCCGACACGGCGTTGTTAACGTCCTGGTAAACAGACTGTTCTCCGAGGCCAACGTCGCCAGTATCGTCAGAGGTCGACAAGAGAGTCATAGTGGACTCCGTGTTCATCTGCAACGTGCTGGCGTTCGTATCCCCTGCAAAGTTCGTGCCAAGCAAAACAGTGTGCTTAGCCTTGACGCCCTTGCGTCGGCTGCACCGACAAATGACAACACCCTTGCGGTCGCCAATGCTAACGGTTTCAACATATTTGTATTCAGACGGCTCAACCGCGGTACGATCTACCGGCGGCATATTTATGGTCGGCATGCACCTAACCGATATAGTATGGCCGCACTGCTGCTCGCAGGGTCGGCCGCGTACGCCGCGCTGAAATGGCGCACGTTGTTGCCGGCACTGACAACCCACCTCGACAATGTCATAAACGTACCAAAGTGGTCGGCAGAACCGGTCGTTGCAGCGCTAATGACCGGTGCAATTGCGGCGTACGCTGTTGCGACGGAAGACGAACTTACCAGCAGAACAACGGTTGAAGAAATCGCGTTTGCGACGTTGGCATCCGCCTTGGGAACACTGCTGTGGCCTCAGAATGACCACTGGTCAATGTCGGCGCTGACGCTTGCTGCGGTGCTGACGGCAGAGCTCGTGATGCGCGATGCAACGCGCTGGTGGGCAGCGGCGACTGTCGGCTGCGTAGCGGCATACCTGAAAATATTTCAGTCTTCCTTGTAGCGAGTAAGCTGGATCAGGCATACTTGCACAACGGGTTGGTCGTATCAGCGTCACCCGCAACAAACGCAGTCACAATAGACGCGTGCCCAGATCGTGCAAGCGCCGAGACCCACAGCGAAACGGCATTGCCAACGCCAAGGCCGTTGCACACAGTCAGGGTGGTGCCGTCTACAAACCCGTACGCATCGCTGACAAGGCCAGCAACCGGAAAATCGCAAAGCACAAACGGCACCGGGATGCCAGCACGTGCGAACAGGATATCACGGTTGTACCGCACCCCGAGTGCGGCAGACCCGCAAAGCTCGGAAATCAGCGCTGCAATAACTACAAAAAGTACCACGTCGTCAGACGCGGCATCGCGAGTCCGCATCAACTCGCTCACCTGCACATCAACGTACGGCCGCACAAGATCATTCACCGTTGTCGGAATAAGCGTCGACAAATCACGGTAGCAACCGCCAGGCGACAGCATGGTGCACCACGAAGGCAAATGCATGCGAAGGCAAAGATGGATAAATCGGTCGCCAGTTACCGAAAATGTGCACTCGGCGGCGTACTTGGGGAGCACAGGTCCAAGAAGAGAGTAGGCCCCGCTAGCGGCAGCGGCGGCAGCGCAGCCTCGCGTAATGGTGCACGTTGACGAAAGTCGTTTAACCGAGAGGTGGTACAACAGCAACGAAGCGGCACGAATGTCGACCGCGCAGCTCGCACGCCGAAGCGACGGAAGCAAAGCGGAAGTGCTGGGCGTGGGAGACTTGACTCGGATGGCGTACGGAGGCACTTCGGCCACGTAGTCACTTTGGGCTGTTGCGTAGCGGCCGACCACAACGCACGCCTCGCTGAACCACTCAGCATCCAAACGTTCGCACTGTAACACAGAATCAAAAAACAACGCAGGGACAACCCGGCTCATCTCACGAAAGAGAGCATCGTCGCTGCCGACCGAGTGCAACCATACCATGGCGGCGGCGGGAATAGGATGCGCTTGCTCGCCCGACATGTCAAAACTGGTCACAAACCTTCTAGACGCAAAGATGTGCGTTGCGTGCAGCGCCTTACGGTGTGCACGGTGCGTTCGGTCCCATACATGCTGCACAAGGAAGCAACAGGTTCCAGCCGCAGCGATCATTGCTAAATTTGTAGGTTTAGCGGCAATGCGGTGCGGAGCCGGGTGCGCAGGCGGCAAGCCGCATTCAATGCACGCGTGCTCACGGCTTGAGACGTTCAACAAAAAACGTAAATTGTGCGACGCGGGCATCGAATCAAACATCGTTCGCAAAAATAACTTTGTAGTTGAAGCAAGAAGCAACGAAAAGCGGTGGCGAATAGTGGCGACACCTTTGCATCGCGCAGAGGTCTGGCGTGTTAAAACAGTCCACCCGGACGGCGTGCCGGCAGTGCACACCGTTTTAGTCGGACCGGCGTTTCCCGGCACGTTGCTTCCAATACAAGGGTTGGTCGAAGCAGGCACGCACATCAAATGCGTCGCTTCAGTAGCCGTCGACCTGCACGGCGGTGGCTTCAAGCCTCGCGGCATTGCGTCATGGAACGCATTGCCATCGGCCGTGTGGGAAAACTGCGCGGCCAGCCCGTGCGCGTGGGCCCGCATTTTTACGAAAGTGTCAGCCCCACGTTCAAAGGCGACTGCAATGGTTGAACCGCACACGCAACTCTTTGTTGATGCCGACAACCCGACGGTGACGCAACTTCCGCCGTTAAGAGCCACGCGAAACGGTGTTACGAGGTGTTGCTATTGCGGAACTGCGTATAGTTCGAGGGAACAATACCTGGAAAAGTGCGTCCCGGATGCGGCACACTTATATGACACAGCCCGACAAACTGAATGCCCGCCATGAACATTGTTCTCTTGCTGGCGGCGGCCGCACGTGCGCAACTCGCATTGGAGGCTGCAGCATCGCAGCTGGCGGACGGATCGTTTGCATACTACACGCAGAACGTGTTGGCAGGGGGCGCGCCGACGGCGCCGTTCGCGCTGTCGTTCGACCATGCAGCAGCGTCAACCATTGCGTGGGGCACCAAGATCAACGAAACCCATGTTGCAAACACGCTCACGACCCCAAGAGAAATGTGGCAAGGCGCATTTCTTCTAACCCCCCAGGCGGGGGTGCAAACGTTGGCATTTGCGCAGCTGGCGTCAGCAGGGACAGACATTGCTTGGTGCGACGGCGTTGTGTACGTCAAATCCCAACGGTGGCCAGCAACGTGCACGTCAAAAGCGGCGATCCACGCAAGGTGCACCGCTCAAGAAGGGTGCAGGTATGCAGCATCCGTTGACAACGACGCCAGCAGGCTGCTTCTTGCAAAGGCCGACCCTCATGCTGCACCCCCGGAAATGGAATGCACGTTGCAACTGACGCTCGAAAACGGGGTGCGCGTCTGCTCCGACGCCGCCGGCGTCTTTAATCCAGTAGAAGCAGGGGCAAGCATTGTTCAGGCCCAACACTTTCAAAGTTTGTACTTCAACCGGCGAGCTGAAAACGGGCCTGCCGGCGCGGTATTCGCGATTGCCATCATCCTGTGCTTGGTCGTGTGGGTCAGGAACGTACCGGTTTTTGAACGTGGTGTAAGGCGTCATCGTTCAGCCACCATTTCATGGGGTGTGTCCGACCTCTCGATCACAGCTGCATCGGCATCCATTTTTGCCCTTGCAGACGGGGGTACAGCATACGTGCCGCCAGAACTAGAACTTATTGCACCATCCATACATCCGGACGTTTGGCTTGCAACTTACATCGTCGTCACCTTGGGGGGGAGTGCAATCGCATCAGCCGCAGCATTGGCACGGTCGACGCAGTCAGGCACCAGCCCGTTGTCTGCAGTTGTTCGAATTGCAATCGAAATCCAGCTGTTCTCCGCCCTCCACTTTCACCTGCCAACCACAATGGGTCTCGCACTCAGGCGCACGCTGGGGTTCTTTTGCGGCGTGGCAGCTCTGGTGGTCATAGGCCGAGACTGCGAACGAGCAGTTTGTAACATTGGCCGCCGCGCAGCAATCGTGTTTGTAACGTGGCTTCTTGTGGCCGTGGTACACATTGTAGCAAACCTCATTTTGCCAACAATTGCGCAAAGTGCTGGCATCGCCGACGAAGCCGCCCCAGAGGTCGCGGTCGCGTTGGCAGCAATGGCTGTCGCGTTTGCAGTCGTGCGGCTCAGTTAGGGTGCATCGTGTTGCCGCGGGTAGGATACGTAACGTACCACGCACGATACAAGCACAAGCGTCGGCAAGGCGCGCACGATGGCATTTTCAGGAATTCGGCACCCATAAACGTCGGACGCGTCCATCATACTTAGGTACACAACAGGAAACGACAGCCCGTAAAACGTGCCGTTCCAGAATCGGTCCGGCTGCTGCGACGGACGCGAAAAATACAGTCGAAGCATCGGCCAGTAATGCACGCCAAAATTACCAAGCAGGTAACCACTCCCCCCAAGATCGTTCAGCGCGTCTTGCAGCAGAGAGCACCGTGCAACAGACAGTGCAAGCACGCCAAACAAGATCACGCACGACACTGTAGCCGACACACCCCAAAGCAACTCTGCACAGCGCGGGGGAAAAAAAACGGCCGCCCCCGCGTAAATTCCGTACGCAACGAGGCCCCACCAGGTAAAGTGGTTCATGTGAGCAGGATCAACTGCAACTACAACAATCGTCAGAATAAACTCTGCACACAAAAGTCCAAGGTGAAAACTTGCTGGAGCCGCAATGTGGTCTGCAATGAAACGCCAAAAATGCCAACCGCGGCGGCCAGACGCCAGGTCAGCTGGGGGCGCCATCGACAAAACCGATAAATCTTTCGACGTCTTGTTGGGCTGGGGCGGATCGGGAAAATCGTTTAGGGGATTCAAGCGCGCCGCTGCGTTCGACCGAATTGGGTTTCTGGGCCTTACAGCAGCATTGCTTGACTCTGTACCGGAAGAGCTAGAAGAAAAAGTAACGTTCAAAATGACAATCGCTGCATTTGTTGCACGGCCGACACTCAGGCTCGACACTTCGACGTGCTTATACATTGATGAAATCTCAATGGTCCCCCCAGTCATGCTTGACGTCGTGTTGAAACGCGCAAGGCAGTGCGCTGTCATTTGCACAGGCGACGTCTACCAAATCCCGCCAATCTTGCCAGACAGTGCCGTAAAAAAATGGTTTTTTGAGTCGGCGGAGTACGCTCGGCGTAATCCAGATGTTGTAGCGGTCGAGGAACAACATCGTCTTACTGGCAGCGAATGCGCAGACATTCGCGCAGTTCTTGAAGCAGTTGCGTACCAACACAGAGCGGCCGAACCAAAGCACGCATGGAAAGAGGCGATCGCCACGTTTGTAGAAAACCGAAGGCTGCCGGCAGCACCCCCGGGCGCAACCATCATCGTCTTTACAAACAAACAAATAAAAAAAATCACGCAAAAATGGGCGCTTGAGCACGACCTCACGCTCGACAGGCACGGCCTGTGCAAAGGGCTGCCAGTAGCCATAACGGCAAACGCAATTAAGCAGGCATCCGAAACAAATGTCGAATACGCGCACAGAAATGGACAGCGCGGAACAATCGTATCGATCGGCACAACGTCCACAACAGTCAGGTTGGATGCAACAGGAAAATCCGTCGTCGTTCAGAACACCGGGCCGGGAAAGGTAATCCCGCAGGTAAAATCAGCAATAGCACAAACGGTCGACGCAGCGCAGGGAAAAACAATCAAAGAACACGTTCACGTTGTTATTCCAAAATCGTTTACGCCGCACCCATCAAGGCTTATCGTCGCGTTTTCAAGAGGAAAATCAACGTCAGTTCAGATAAATGACATGGCTGCCTACACAAGGGGCATTCACGAAGCAGAATTCGACAAAGCTGCAATTATGTACGCCGCAAACTTTACACTGTAAAATCAATCGTTTTTTTTAATGGGTTACAATAAAATTGTCAGTTTTTTTCTTTGTACACTTGGAGGCCGTTAACACACTCCATGTAGTGCGGGTCGTCAAGGTGGCCAAGCGGACCTGCGTTAGGCGTCGTGATCTCATAATGATTGCCATTTTTTTTGGCAACCGTCCCGGCGTAAGCATATCCGCTTCGAACCGGAGTGCCATCACCTTTAGCCACTTCAATAAATTTTACGCCTCCAGATTCAACCACCGAATTTCCTGGTTGGTCTAAAACAGTCGCAGCAAACCACGAGCCGTGCTGCGCAATGCCTTCAAAGGCAACGTGTGGAATAATGGTCACGTTCTCAGGCTTCTTCAGAATAGCACCAAGGTACACTCGCAACGCAATCGTCATCGACTCCGTTCGTTGGTTTGTAGAAACCCCAGTCATAGGGTACCCAACAAGCAGCTCCCCAGTGTCTGAACCACACTTGGCAATAATCGCTGAACTCATGGTAACCTTAAATTCCCGGACCAGTATTGTACGAGCCTTTTGGTAATCTAGAGGCGTGGGAACATTGGAATTGGAAATACTGATTGGTTTCCCAAACACTGACTCCAATGCATCTTTCCATTCAATTGTACTCCCGAGCGTGCTCTCAGACACGCCTTGCACAACTGCATTGCGCATGCTTTTCGCAAGGGAAACACGAAGATTTCCTTGTTTCCACCTTCTCCCTGTCTTATTTGCAGCCTTTCTTCTCTTCTTCGCCAATTTGGCGTTTTCTTTCCTCGTCGGCAGTTTTTGTTCACCTTTTTCAACTTCTGCAACTTCTTCAACTACGTCAGTGTCCGGACCGTCATCCGCACCGTCTTCAGAACTGCCCAGTCCGTTAGATTCGTCGTTCGAAACTAACCCAAAAAAATGGCCCGCCACTTGCTTTGCCCTATTCGCCCCTTCACTTACTTTTTCAAGTAGGGTGTCGGCAGCACTGTCGGCAAAACTGCTAAAACTACCGGTAAGGTTGCCCAAATACCCTGAATTGGCCAGCACTGCAGCTCCAATCCCAACAACAGAAATCCCGCAGACAAGCTTTGTTTTCCAGTCGCTTCCAAGTGTTTTGTCTAAGCAGCTCGACAACCCACTGCAGTACCCCATGCACGTCTCAACGTAAGAGCCGCTGACAACCTCCAGGGCATTTGCTTCCGCATTTTGTCCCCATCTTTTCATGTCTGCTTTTGCCGCGGTTGCCGTTGCAAACACAGAAAGCATTACACTGTTGGCCAACAGCGTAACCCCGGTGGACTCAAAGATTGCTTGGATCGCGCCCAGCACGCCAGCGCTCTGCTGTTCTTCCTCCGGTTGAGTAGTCAGTTTTTCTGTGATTTTACGATAGGCATCGGACGCGCGTGCAGCGACGCCATCGGCCAGTGTTCCAGCACCGAGCGAGTCAAAGGCGCCAACAACAGCGTCCGACCCTCTCTTTAAATATGATGCCCAATCACGAGCGTTTATCGCATAGTCGTTCGGAGCACTGCAAAGTTGGTCTATGATCAACTTCATGTCAACGCACCTTGACGTGTCAGACGCTGCTGCATTGGACGCAAGTTCGCCTAACTTTGTAAACACCTTCAGCAGTGCGTCGACAGGCGAGTCGGTTTCGCTGTCGATGCCAGTTGCAACGTCAGCTGGTTGCGCACCATTAGATGATACCACAAGAGCTTCCATCTGATTTTTTACTACCTGAAGCTGCCCCAAAAAAGCGGCAGTCAAGTTCCCCTTGCTGCAGCGGGGATTGCTGCGAACAGTCCTGTCTGCAGTCATAAAAAGTTGCAGCAAGTTCAACCATTCATTGGTAGCAACCCCGACAGTCTTTTCGTGTGTGAGCTTGGTTTCTTTGTACGTACTGTCATGTCCTCTGTACAACGCATTTAATAACGTGCAGATCTTTCCTTCGGCATGGCTCCCATCTATAGCTGCGACGATATCGTGGTCTCCTTCGTCGACGTGAATGATCCTCCGGTAGCTGCGTTTTATCAACCCTACGAGCTGTTCCAGCGAAAGCAATGAAACGGCAGCCCGTCCATACTCGAGCAGGTCGTTGAAATGGAAGCAGTTATCGAAATCGTACGTTGCAAGGCCTTTCTTAATTAAGATAAGCAATGCGTCTGCTTCTTCGTCATCGCCAAATAAGCCCGCCGTCTTGCTCTGAGACAACCCAGACGGACTTCCAAGGTTAACTGTTATTCCACCCTGTGTTAATGCTGCTTTCAAAGCGTCTTTCGCTGTGGCAGGATCTGTCCAGCTACGATCTGCGGAGGCATACGTGTTTTGGTAAAACTGTGATCCCCACGTCCGCATCTGTGCGCTCATTGGTTGATTACTTTCCAATGCAGTCAGCGCGGTTTCAAAACTGTCAATAAACTCGAAGTCCCTGTATTTCTTCCCACCGGGTCCGTCGATTGTTCCCGTGCTTTGGTCTCTGGTGCCGGTAAAGATCTTTTGCGCAGCATTGGGTATTTTCATCCAGGACCCATTTTGAAGGTCCGGAATACGCCCATCGGAAAAGTCTCCTGGGTCGTACGTCATGTAGAGCGTAACCTCTTCCGAAAGCAATCCCTTAGACACAGAAGGCAGTGCAGCGCTCCGGGCATAACTGCTCGGGGGAACGTGCACCATAATCTTAACGCCAGACGACGGGTCCTCTGCAACGTTGTCGATTGTCATGTTTACCGGCTTTTGGTCCGCAGTTCGAAGCCCGGAAATGGAGTAGTTCATTGAGCTCGCCTTTGTGTAGCGAAGCATCTCAGACGACCCGTGAGGAAGCACAAGCACCGTTGCAGGGCCGTCAGCAGACGTGTACGCGCCAGACGTCTTGCACGATGCAAGCAGGTTGGCGAGAGGGAACTCGTGCTTTGAAAACGCACCAAAGCACGACCGAAAGTACACCGTCCGTGCGTACGCACGAGCAGCCGGACTGTCGACGTCAGCCGACCCGTACATGCTGAAGGCAGGGTTGGCCCGTACAGCAACGTCGGGAAGTCGGAGCGCCTTGTCAAAAATCTCGTTGTACCCAAGTTCAACCAGCTTGTTCTCAAGCTGCTTCTTCTGAGCATCAAGCTTCATCTTCATCTCAGCCTCCGCGTCAGCCGGCCGGAGGAACAGGTTGGTGTTCATCGTCACGTCCCCGCCGTAGCGCTGCAACTCAATGCTCTGCACATCCTCCCGGACCTGCACCGTACGCGCAGGCGCACGCTCAGGCGTAATTGTAGCAGCACCGCCGACCACGTACTTGCGCTTGACAATTACCGTTTTGTCGTGACAAATCGAGGTGCCAAAAATAGCCTTGATTGGATCCTGAAATCCTGCAAGCCGCTCGCCAACGCCAGCTTCAATCACGGTGGCCCGGCCAGAAATGTTGTACGCAAGACCAGTGTCAGACATGGCATCGCCGGACCAGTACTCGATAGAGCGCCCGGTGGTGGCAACTTGGGCACCGTCGCCAATCATCTGTCGCACAAAGGCAACCCCGTCGGCGTGACCAGGATTTGCAGATTGGTCGGCGTACTCGCCGCCCTCGGCTGCAGGCGTGCGAGAAACATTTTGCTCATTGGGACGCGTCCACGTTGTAGCCATGGCTCAATTACGATCGTCTACGCGCAATGGCTTATATACACACGCCAAAGTTGATCGAGGTTCACAGCACCTCTGCCACCAACGCTTGGCCACGAGAAATAACGACTGCGCGGACGTCTGCAGACTGCCGCATAAGAGCACGGCAGGACGACCGTCCAATCCCGATGGCGAGGCACCGCGTCGCCTTGCCCTGCTTTCCTCGCTTGTACACGCCAACCGTTCCAGAACTCGCTCGCCGGTGCGTCCGCCAGTCGAATCCAAGCCGGGCAACAAGCCGGCGAAGCTCCGCGTTGCGTGCATCCCAAACCCCCCCGTCTTGAGGTGTCACAACCGACGTTGCCGGCGGAAACGACGCAGGCGACGCATGCTTTGCGCAGTCGACGCTGTAGCCAACGGCGCCGTCCGTGCAGTTGACCACAACTAAGGCGCGAACGTGCTGCGAAAATCCCGGCAATCCTTGCTTAAACCCAAGAACCCCAAACCCAGCTTGGAGCGCGTGGCGGACACGCTCCGTATTCTGCTGGCCGTTGCTCAAAAATTGGTTGTTGGGGCACGCAACGTCGTACAGTGCGTGATGCTCAGCGAGCGTGCGCTGAGTGTTTTTAAGCTCAATAATCCACACCGTTCCAGAGGCGTCAACGCCAACCCCATCAAGCGCAGTCTTGACTCGCAAACGACGCACGTGCACAACAGGCTGCGACCCCACAACCACAATGCCGCGCCGGCGGAGCACGGCCGCAACAACGCTTGTAAGCGACCCGCTCACACCAGTCTCGGCGTACCGCCGAAACGCAGAATCAAGCCGTCGCCCAAGCACAAGCCCATGCTGCGCCCGCTGCGCCCGCCGAGTCGGCCGTCGAGGTATTGCCGTGCGAACCGCAGGTGCTCTGTATTGAATGCCCCGCATAAGCACCGTCCGAAGGTACGTCGTAAACCCAGTAAAGTGTGGCGGGCTTGGCGAAAGGCCAGCAACTAGTTCACGAACTTCAATCGCCTGAAGCACCATTTGCACTAACATTAACCCGTGTCTATATACCAGCACGACCACCCGAAACAAACGCAATGGTTAACGTCACCGAACTTTTCGTTCTTGTAAATGCAACGTGGTCCGCCCTGAACGTGCCAAACGCACAGCTGGACCCGGTCTCAGAACGGATTGTTCGCGAGATTGACGCAGTCATCTTTGACGGGGGATGCCCCCTCAACTGCTGCCAAGCGCCCGAAACAGCCTTGGCGTACGTTGGCAGAGTGGTTGACCTGCCGCCGCCGGCGTGCAAGGAGGCCCGTCAGGTGGACAAATGCATGTCGGCGTGGGGTGACGAAGACGCCTGCGTCGGCATTGTCACTGATACAGTCGCAGAAGCACGTCGCCACAACAGTCGGTTGATAAAAAAGGCAGCAGCGGCAAAACGCGCAGCATTAACTCAGAGGCTTGAATTCTTGCTAGACGATGTAGCGCGTGAAGTCACGGCATACAATGTGGTGCCAGAAGCAGGCACTCGCGGAAGCGGGACTTTATTTTAAAACAAAAATATATATATATAAAAAAAAATTGTATCTACATACATAATTACGCCGTAAAAGTGTTTGCAAGTGCGCGTTGAAGCGGCGAGAGCTTAGACCGCTCGTTGGGAGGCGTTGCCACAACCGCATCTGTCACTTCTTCAACACGGCTTCGCTTGGCTGCCGGAGCTTGGCTAGCATTTCTGCTCGCCGCAAGGTGTGCAGACGCGCACTTCACAACTTGACCAACGTGGTGAAGCACCTCCGGCGACGCATCACGAAGAACTTCGCACGTCTGGCCAGTAACAGCGTACGACCGTTGCAAATCTGTCGGAAGGAACGACAAAAGGTGCGAAAATTGTTCCTCGAACATCTTCTTGTCCGTCTCTTTGATTGCAACAAGTTGCTCAAGCCGTGACTTAGCGCTTGTTTCCGCAGCGCACGCATCATCAACACGCGCCATCATCTCAGAAAATCGAGCTTGCACAAGCGTCGCGTCCGCCGGCGCAAGCGACGCAATAACAGCCTCCAAACGGGACGCATCAACAGCAGGCGAAGAAGACATGGCGCTGGGAGCAAGGGACGAATACTCGCCGTTATTGACAGCAGCCTTATAGTGAAAGGCTTCCTCGAACGTAGCGCACACGTGCCGTACAAAGCAGCACGGCCGCGCAGGAACAGAGCACAGCGCAACTTCGACAGCGCGGGGCGTTGCACCAGATCCTTCAACATGCGAAAGCGAAAGCCCTTGGAGATGACCATGCTTCAACAGCCACAACACAAGTTCGTACTCATCAAACACTTCAAAAATTATCCACAAAGAGGCGCGATCGCGCGCGCAGTACCACCCATGCCGCACAACGCCTGCATGCGCAAGCGCTGCACGCATCCCGGCCCCGCTGAGCCCAGCAGGCATCGCACCCGCCACAGACACTGCATTAACCACGCCAGCGTGCTGCACGCTGATCGGAAGGCCACGAAGCTGTCCGGAGAGTTGTCGTCGGTCAGAATCAGACAACCCGTAACCAGCAGGCTCAACAAGGCCAAAGCCGCCGCACACAACGCCAACAAAGAACACCATTCAGACTAACAAACGTTGACATCCCCCGCATCTTTATACGCAGCGTCGCAGAACTAGCTTTTTATTGCAAAAATGGACGAACGCCGCATAGCGCAAACAGCTGCAATCGTACTGCAAATGTCAAAAAAAATCACATCTAAAATCGCATGGGCACAAAAAAAAAAAACATTCCAACCACTAAAAAGATGGAAATCATACCCGTCAAACTTGACAGCGCGATTCATAAGCACAGTCCAACGTGCAGCAAGGCACCGTGAAGAAGCCGAGCGTGCTCAACGCTCTCGCGATCGTGCCAATCGTACACAGAACGAAGAAGACCAGCATGCGTCGTCGGACCACCCCCAGCACACTCATCTCGGAAAGAAAGAAAAGGCCGCAACAACAAAAAACACACCGCCAGCAACCGAAACCCGCCACGCCGACTGCGTCGAACTTTCGTCGACGTCGTCACTGAAAACGTCGCGTCGTCGCCACAACATTCGTCAACGCGCAAAAAAGACGTCCCGCGACGCACATGCTTCGAAATCCACTCACGCTGGCATTGCGGCAAATCGCAGACATTCAAAACTCGCTGGCAAAGCTCAGCGTAAGCGGCATCGCCGCACGCGTTAGACAAACTGCTGCTGTACCCGCAAAGTGCACGAAAATCAGCAGCAGTGTCGCCAGACGACGCAGTGCGCGTGTCGTGAATCGTGCGCAATCGAGACAGAAATGCAGACGCTCCAGCCCCACGCACGCAACTCCAGGAATCGACAACGTCGGTCATGGCAGAAAAATACAAGTTTGAACGCTCTGTTTTACAAATCCCAACAATAACTTAAAACAACTAGACAACATAAAAAAAAATAAAAATAAAAAAAAAAATAAAAAAAAAATGGTTGTATTCCGACCCCCATGTAACGCATTAAAGAAGGCAAGGGGTCGTCGCGAGTGTTGCAAGGGACTTTGTAAAGGGGGTGGTCAATTTATGAAGGTGGCCATAGCAAAAATAAGTCAAACCCACAATCGTTGAAAAGGTGGTCTGACCTATAACATTTCGGTTTTTTCGAAACCGCATGAACTTTTACCAAGTTATTTACGAAGTAAGTTTAACAAACAAACAAACAAATGCACAACACCTAGCACACCGGAACCTCAATGCACATTCTTTAATAAAAGAATAGCCCCACATAGAGTGGGTGCGGGTCTCAACCAATCAAACTGCAAGTAAAACGGCAATTGGCGAGCGACATGCATGGGCCCCCCCCCCCCCCCCCCCCTTCTCCCTAACCCTAACCTAACCTTAATCCTTATTCCTTCGTCTTTTTACATCGCCCCCTTCTCCCTAACCTAACCTTAATCCTTATTCCTTCGTCTTTTTACATCGTGTATTATTTTAGGTACTTTACAATGCCACGAACATCATCCAGATCTACTAACTCTAAACGCAAGGCGGAAGACTTGGCAAATGCACCGATTGCCGAAAAGTCTAAGTCTAAGAAGACGAAGACACGTAACTCTAAGGCTAAGGCCAAGCCTTCTGCGCCTAAGGCCAAGGACACGGAGCAGCGTTTATCCGTATCACCAGTACCATCGGACCTTTTAAATGGGTTTTCGAATGCTAATTTTATGCCCATGCTTTGGACACCAGTGCCACATGCGTCAGAAGCGTTACCAATGCAATTACCATATGTTGACCCTTCGCATTCGCAACCAGTGGAACCATTTTTTGTCGAACTCCCCTTGGAGATCACTGCTGCTGCTGCCAAGACTGCTGCTGACGAGGCTGCTGCGGCCAAGACTGCTGCTGACGAGGCTGCTGCGGCCAAGACTGCTGCTGACGAGGCTGCTGCGGCCAAGACTGCTGCTGACGAGGCTGCTGCGGCCAAGACTGCTGCTGACGAGGCTGCTGCTGCTGCCAGGAAGGTTCCGGTTACTATTGAGGAGGAGGACTCTGACGATGATGAAGATGATGGTTTAGAGGTGCAGGATCCTACGGGAAACCTTGTAGGCGCCAGTAAGAAGAGCCAAAAGTTTGAAGAAGGTACTGCACACATGTTCACTGCTTTAAAGTTGGCCAGAGTAGCTGAAGCAAACACAGCCGCTTGGGTTGAACACAAGGACACCTACATCGGCAAGTTTGGCGGCATTGTAACCAAGACCGTCGACGGCGAAGTGTACACTTACGAGTTTGGGCACTCGCGTATGTCAGAAGATGGAAAAAGTCTGAACGGGTTTAATTTGGGCCACATGTTTAACCCTAAAGATCGTTCGCAGCTCCCTCCAAACGACCCTAATGCTGTTGTGGAGAACGCCGACCTCAAGTTTGCAATGGAGTGCCTTGGCAGAATGTACGCCGAATTTCTCAACGCTGATGGCACTGTCAACGCTGCCGAGGGTTGGAGCATCGAGTGGGGAAGACACGCGGTGGCTGCACACCGACAGGCAATGACTGCACTCCGGCAGAAGACCAACCCAAAAACGCCAAAGGCAAAGGCTTCCCCTGAAGTGCAGGCGATCACCAAGAACTTGACCGATGACCCAGCATTGGTTGCGGCCTTTACAGTGTGGTTGAAGCAGAAGCAGCAGCAGGATGCTAAGGACAAGGCTGCTGCGGCCAAGACTGCTGCTGCTGCCATGGATACAAACGAAACCGAAACCAACGCATAATCAATTATTCACTCATTCATTTATTTATTCATTCATTTAACCAAATAAACCCCGGCGTGTGTACCCCCCCCCAACGGATAACTTACAAATGCACTGCACTTTGGCAGTGCATTTGTAACCGTTGGGGTTTAGTCTAGACCTTAGAACTAGACCTTAGAACTAGAACTAGAACTAGAACTAGAATCATTGACCCTGCAACCCTGCCATGACTAAATAAACTTGCGTCCTTGCCACCGCACTCACAACTAAATAAACTTGCATCCTTTCCTTTCCTTTCCTTTCCTTTTCAAGATGTCTGCTCCTTCAGGTGAATTTGCGGTGCTTTGCTACACCTTTTGTGGCCCTACAGGCGTCGTGCTCCTTCGCAGCCCCCCTGCTGGCTGGATCGGAAAAGTCCTCGTTGTTTTCATTGACGTCTCAGGGTCGGTCAAACGCATCTTTAAAACTTACCGTCAAGTCATCGGCCAACTCTTGCATGAGTTTGGAGTGACAGAGGCATTGCCCCCCCTTCCGATGCCAGACGGAAACACCCCACTCTGCGATGCCTTAGCAACGCCAGGGTCGCTCATTGAAGCCAATCCGGGATGGGTTGTCACAAAAGTCGCCGTAACCGACGGCGGCGACAACTGTTCAACCGTGCTTCCCGACGGCAGTGCCGGACCAGATGCAGTTGGCCAAAGCGGTGGCACCAACCTTGCGTATTGCACTGCCGAACAACGGGTCGAGTACGTTGCCTTGACAACACACAAATACCAAGTTACCCTTTTGGTTGTCATTGGTGCAGGTCTCCGAGGCCTTGTCGACAATTACGCGAAAGCATCAAAGGACTTGACTTTAGCCTACGTGCCAATCGACAAGGAGGACCGCCGTGCCGTGTCAACCGCCGCAATTAAAGAAACCTTGCGCGGGGCAGTAAGCAACGTCACGGGCACAGCAACCAGAAGATTCAGAAAGCCCAAACTCTTTGCGGCACCGTTTGATGAAGACATCCAAATGCCCTCGTCAACCACCCAAGAGGCTGCATACGTACAAGCCGCCATTGCCATGGTTCCTGCTCCGCAGGCCACCGTGCCCCCCCCGCAGGCCACTGTTCCGTCGGACGTCATCAAGGCGGCTGCTCTTGCCTCGTCGAATACCTCAAGCACAGCATGGAAGCGTGGTCAAGATCCCAAAATTGTCGCGGACGCAGTCGTTCGCATCTTGGCGCAGGCGCAGGCGCAGGCGGCAAAAGACAAACGCACAGCAATCAAACCAGGAGAGTTGATCGCCAAACTCTCGAAGACGAAGGACACTTTCAAGGACTTAAAAAGGCCAATTAACGCCACCTTCTTCTGCTTGGCCAAAACCAAGTTCAAAGACACAAAGTCAGGGTCAGAAAAAGTGTGGCTCAAAGGGTTGCCGACGTCGCCTGCTTCGTACACCATCAACGCTTAACGTTGCCGTTATCTTTAACTTAATCAAATAAAATCATCGTGGCCAACCCCCCAAAAGAATTGATTCTGCATTACATTTATAATGCAGCATCAATTCTTTTGGGGCTTAGCGCTAGGGTTAGAATTAGAATTGCAATTAGAATTGCAATTAGAATTGCAAACTTTCACCTCTTTGACCGCACTCCAAACTAAATAAACTCACTAGCTCGCCCCCCCCCCACACACACACACACACACGCACACCCCTTGCTGCTGCAGGAACGTACCGCCATGACCCCGCCGCACACCATCGACAACACGTTTCCGCAGTGGGTTATTGTTGTTGAGGAATGGTTCTTACGCAAAGAGGCCCGACTTTTCTCGGAGAACAGAAGTAGCCCAAATGCTGCCAGGGATTTCATCGTGGCCGAGCAAGTCTACTGGGACACGCTCAAGACATGTCAAGACAAAGTAGATAAACTCAACCGTGAATGGACAAACGCAAACGACAAAGCCGCATCCCACATCAAGCACGACCTTCTGGGCATAACGCCCCCCTACTTCTACACTTAACTCAAATAAAACTATCATGACTGCACCCCCCCCCCAGCGCCTTAAAAGATGCGATGCGATTGTACCGCATCTTTTAACGCGCTGGGGGCCTAGTTAGCATTAGCATTAGCATTAGCAGTAGCATTAGCATTAGCATTAGGGTTAGGGTCCAGTCGCCTTTGCATGCTGCCATTACATTAATCCCCCAATGCTCCATCATCGCTGCTAACCCTAACCTGCACTTGCACACCCACCCACACCC
>Ga0206682_10000469_pt1 | contig 44084 bp, 37 predicted proteins | sample M240m12015metaG_FD_155444 | JGI IMG/M metagenome (GOLD analysis project Ga0206682, IMG submission 155444) | Ammonia-oxidizing marine archaeal communities from Monterey Bay, California, United States - M2 40m 12015 | ecosystem: Environmental > Aquatic > Marine > Intertidal zone | place: USA... | reverse complement strand
TGGCTTTTTTTGACCTTAATCAAAATGGTGGAAAAGTAAATTTTCAATTACATTTTTCTCCAATTTGTATTGATGATAAATATGGTTATGACGCCTATGATTTATATGATTATCCAAGAGTAGATGGCTTTACTATATTACCTACTTTATTACATCCTAAAAGTAGAGGAACTGTTAGTCTTTCTTCATCGGACCCCAAAGATGCGCCAATAATTCAACCGAACTTTCTAGAGGAAAAAGAAGATCTTGATCAGTTAGTTAAGGGTGGGGAATTGGTATACAAATTAATGAAAGACGAGGCATTAAGAAAACATACACTTAGGGATCGACTTCCATTTGATCGTAACTCTCAGGATTCACTCATTAAACATATTAAAAAGACACTTGAAACTGTTTATCATCCAGTTGGAACTTGCAAAATGGGAGTTGATAGTATGGCTGTCGTAGACCCAATGTTAAAAGTACATGGGATATCTAATCTAAGAGTTGTTGATGCTTCTATAATGCCATTAATTGTGTCAGGAAATACAAATGCACCCGTGTATATGATAGCAGAAAAAGCTTCTGATATGATATTAAACAATTTTTAAAATTAACATCCCATATAGAATGTTTTAAATTTTTTTTTATATTTATAATTAATAAAATTAAATATCATGAAAAAAACTTTTTTAATTATTACACTATTTATTTCTTCTTTATCCTACTCGCAATATTGCGCATTTTTTGATTTTAAAACTGAAAATCCAGAAATGGTTGTTTCATCTTTGAAAGGAATGATGCAAACTGATTGGGCTAAAAATATTCAGGGAACAAAATCATTATTTGCTTACCAGTTTAACGGAACTAATGGAGCAACTCACTCTGTTCAATTTTGTTTTCCTAATGAAGCAGCATTTGCAAGTTTTAGTTCTTCTTGGAACAGTTCTTTAGTAGCTCAAGTCTTTGGAGAAAAATTAAATAAGTATATAGAGCCAGTTAATCAAGCTTTAAACACTCCAGTTTGGTTTCAAAATGATTGGACACCAGATCAAGTATTTTTTATATATCAAATGGATGTCTCTGATCCTGCAACGTATGTAAAAGAATTTGCGGAATTTTCAATGAGTTGGGCTGAGAAAACTGGAATTACTAGTTCATATGGTGTTGGTTTTCCAATTAGTGGAAAAAATGCTGAATTTTCACATTTTGTTTGGACAGGTGCACCAGATATAGAGACTGCGTTGACAACTACTAAAAATATGTTTAACGATCCATTATTTGCTAAATACTCATCTAAAGTTGCTAAAATTAGAAAACTAATTAACACAACAATGATGGTTAGAGTTATGGATTTTTAAATTATAATTCGTTTAATTCAATACTATTTTTTAAAAAAATTAAAAACTACCCTCATTTCTGAGGGTTTTTTTTTATTTTATTGTAAATTAAAATATGATTTATAATGTATTAGTAGTCGGTGTCGGTAATATGGGTAGTTCTCACGCCAGAGCTTATGATAAAATAGATAGATTTAATCTAGTTGGACTAGTTTCACGAACTCCAAAAAAACGTATAAAACTTTCTGAAGAACTAAATAATACTCCGCATTTTGATAATTTTGATTTCGCATTAGAACATACAAAACCAGATGTTGTATCAATAAACTCTTATACAGAATCTCACAAAGAATATGCTATAAAAAGTCTTAATTATGGTGCTCATATTTTTATTGAAAAGCCTTTAGCTGAAAATATAAAGGACGCAGAAGAAATAATTGATTTAGCCAAAAAAAATAATAAAAAGATAGTAGTTGGATATATTTTAAGATATCATCCAACTTGGAAAAAGTTTATTGATTTATCACATAAATTAGGTTCACCACTTGTTATGAGAATGAATTTGAATCAACAAAGCTCCGAAGATCAGTGGGTCATTCATAAGAATTTGATGAAATCTACTTCTCCTATTGTGGACTGTGGAGTTCACTACGTAGATATCATGTGTAAAATGACAAAATCTAAACCAAAATATGTTAACGCTATTGGTTCTAAATTATCTGATGAAATTAGTAATAACATGTATAATTATGGTCACTTACAATTAGTTTTTGAGGACGGATCAATAGGATGGTATGAAGCAGGTTGGGGGCCAATGATGAGTCAAACTGCTTTTTTTGTAAAAGATGTTATTGGTCCAAATGGATCAGTTAGTATTGTTGAACCTTTAGAAAATACTAATATTAAATCTTCAAAGGTTGATAGTCATACCAAAACAAATATGCTTTTGATACATAATCAAGAAAGAGATGATAAAGGAGCTTTTTTAAATCAAGACCAATATATCAATACTGAACATGAACCAAATCATGATCAATTATGTGAAATAGAACAGAGATATCTTCTTAAAGTCATTGAAGAGGATTTAGATATAACACAAGATATGGTAGATGTTATTAATAGTATGAAAATAGTTTTAGCTGCTGATAAATCTATAAGATCTGGAAAACAAATTAAAATATGAAGCAGAGTCTTTTTGTTTTCATATTTAGTTTATTACTTTTTTCTTGTGAAACAAATAATGACCTAACTACTTGGTTAAATGATGAATCTTTTTTTGATTCACAAAATCTCTTTTCAAATGAAAGATTTCCAAATTTAGTTATTTCAAATAAAGGCACTCTTATTGCAACTTGGGGATCAAGTAAAGTAATTGCGAAACGTAGTACGAATGGAGGAAAATCTTGGGGGGATGAAATAATCATTGCTAAACCTGGTTTTCATGGAGGAGGAACACTGGTTGATGAAGTCACAGGAAACATTTTTGTTTTTGTTGAAGAAGGTCATCCAATAAGCCCAATTCAGATTTATGTAAGTAGTGATGATGGTCAGTCTTGGAAAAAACACGACACTAAAATTAGTCCAGACGAAAAAGGACATTTACCATCCATGCACATGAACGAGCATGGAGTTACATTAAAAAAAGGAAAATATTCTGGACGTTTAATTAGACCGTCCAGATATTATGGTGAAAATAATAGTAAAGAACAATACTCTAATCATTATTCTAATGCAATATACAGTGATGATAGAGGAATATCTTGGAAGACGAGTTCTCAATTTCCTGCATTTGGAACTGGAGAAGCAGCTTTAGAAGAACTCTCAAATGGGATGATATATTATAATTCAAGAAGACATTATTCAAATGACGGATTAAATCCAAAGATGAGACATGTAGCTTTTAGTTACGATGGCGGTGAGTCATGGGAAGATTTAAGTGTTTCATCTGTTCTTCCCGATGGTGCTCAATTTAGAGATTATGGATTAATGGGTGGTTTAACTCGTGTTCCATTAAAAGATTTAGACATATTATTATTTAGTAATATCATATCATCAAAAAAAGAAAATGCTAGAACTAATGGTTACGTTTGGGTAAGTTTTGATGGAGGTAAATCTTGGCCTTTAAAAAAATCAGTTGATAAAGGTAATTTTGCTTATTCTTCAATGATAGCAGGAAGACCAGGAACAATAAGTGAAGGAATGATTTTCTTGTTATATGAAAGTGAATCTGGTGCTAAATTAGCACGATTTAACTTACAATGGCTGCTTGATGGAGTTGATATATCTACCTATTTGAAATTATAGATTTATGAAAAATTTTTTAATCATTTTAATTCTGTTTTTTTCTTGCTCTAAAGAAGATTCCAAATCTGTAGTTATAGAAAACCCAAGTTCCAATGTTTTTTATTACGGAGCAGATCTCTCATACGTAAATGAGATGGAAGATTGTGGTGCTGTTTACAAAGATTCTAATGAAAATATCAAAAGTCCATATAAAATTTTTGCAGAAGCAGGAACTAACTTGGTTAGAATCAGACTGTGGCATAATCCAACTTGGACAAACTATTCTAATCTTAGTGATGTAAAAAAATCTATTCAACGTGCCAAATCCGAGGGGATGAAAGTGTTATTAGATTTTCATTATTCAGATACTTGGGCAGACCCTTCAAATCAAGAAATACCTTTAGCTTGGTTGACTCAAATTAATAATACAGGACCATTAGGAGATTTACTTTATAATTACACATACGATACACTAAATGATTTAGCTAATTCTAACCTTTTGCCTGATATTGTTCAAGTCGGCAATGAAATTAATGCAATGATTTTACAAAACGGAGAATTAAAATGGCCTATTGACTGGACAAGAAACTCATTATTAATAAATAAAGGAATAAAAGCTGTTAGAGATATTAGTTCTTCAAAAAATAAAAAAATTGAAATAATGTTACATATTGCTCAGCCTGAAAATGGACTATGGTGGTTTGAACAAGCGAGTGCTGCAGGTGTTACAGATTATGATTGGATAGGGTTGTCTTACTATCCTATGTGGTCTGAATATGATTTAAATTCTATTGATACACCCATTAAAACACTGATTGAAACATATAATAAAAGATTAATGATAGTAGAAACCGGATATCCTTTTACATTAAATAATGCAGATTCAGCAAATAATATTTTTAATGAAAATGCATTAATTACTGGCTATCCTGCATCTGAGCAAGGACAATTAAATTACTTGAATGATTTAAAAACAAAAATATTTCAAAGTGGAGGAGAAGGTATTGTTTACTGGGAACCTGCTTGGGTTTCAACAAATTGTTCAACGCTATGGGCTACTGGTTCGCACTGGGATAATGCTACTTTGTTCGATCATAACAATAAGTCTAACTTAGGAATGCAGTTTTATAATGCATCTAAAAATTAAAAATTATTTGAAACAGTTATTTAGATTAATTAGTTTACTGGAGGGAATATCTTATTTGTTATTGCTTTTTATCGCAGTTCCTATAAAATATTTTGGTAATGATGAATTTTATGTAAAACTACTTGGAATGCCGCATGGACTTTTATTTATGAGTTATGTCGTTTTTGCAATTATTTTTCGAAAAAAATTTAACTGGAGTTCTAAATCTTTTCTTATTATATTAAGTGCTTCTGTAATACCTTTTGGGACTTTTTATATTGACAAAAAATATTTAAGAAATATCGATTATAAATGAAAAATTTGACCATTCTAATATTATTAATTTCTGTCATATTACAATCAAATGATTGTATAGCACAAAATTCTATTGTTGAAAACAAATATATTTTTAAGGAAGGAGATTTTAATGGGATTGGAAAATGGTATATGGGTAGAGAGATTGCTTATGTTATGGGTTATCAAGGAATTGGTTGGCTAGAAAGATCCGAACGTGAAAAAGAAGAAAACGTTTCTAAATTGATTAAAAATATGAGGATTAAGCCCAATGATGTTATCGCTGATATTGGAGCAGGTTCTGGTTATCATGCATTTAGAATGGCCTCTTTAGCTCCAAATGGTTTAGTTTATGCTGTAGATATTCAAACTGAAATGTTGATGGCTATTGAAAACAAAAAAACTTTTAGTGAAAATAGTAATATTGAAACAATTCTTGGAACTGAAAAAACAGTTGAATTACCTAAAAATTCAGTTGATAAAATTTTAATGGTTGACGTATATCATGAGTTTAGTTTTCCAATAGAAATGATTGCATCAATGAAAAGTGCGTTAAAATCTAATGGAGAATTATTTTTAATTGAATACAGAGCGGAAGATCCATTAGTCCCAATAAAAACTATACACAAAATGAGTGAAAAACAAGCTATTAAAGAAATGGAAGCTGCGGGTTTTAAACTTCGAAAAAACATAGATAATCTTCCCTGGCAACACTGTATGATTTTTGTAAAAAACAATTAACATGATTTAATGAATTTTTTAGAACAAGAAATTACTGTTACACAAATTGATTTAGATGACTTGAATCATGTTAATAACGTAATATATGTTAAATGGATACAAGAAATAGCAAAAAATCATTGGAGAAATCTAGTTTCTAACGAAATATTAAATAATTACTATTGGGTTTTGTTAGAACATCAAATTCAATATCATCACCCTGCCTTTTTAGATGAAAAAATCAAAATAATAACCTATGTCGATAAAACTGAAGGAGTTAAATCAAGCAGAGTAGTGGAAATATTCAACAAAAAAACTAATCAATTATTAGTAACTTCTAAAACGATATGGTGTTTAATAAATGCCAATACAAATAAACCAAATAGAATTAATGAAGAAATTAAAAAAGCTTTTAGTTAATGTTTTGAATATAAAAAATCTTTTACTGTTATTTATTATTTGTTCGTCTTGTGGTCTTGAAACAAACAATGAATATCCTATTATTGAAAAAGTTACTGTAAATGATATCACCCTGCCTAAAGGGTTTACTATTTCTAAACTTTATGAGCCAACAGATAATGAACAAGGATCTTGGGTTAGTTTTGCTAAGGATGATAAAGGGAGTTTTTATGCATCTGATCAATTTGGAAGTATTTATAAAGCAACAATTAAGAAATCTAATGGAAAAGATAGCCTTTATGTTAAGGAATTAAATTTGAATGTTGGTTTGGCTCAAGGTTTATTATTTCATAACAACGAATTATTTGCCTTAGTTAATTCTTATGATGATAAAATTAAAAGTGGTTTGTATAAGATTATAGATTCTAACGATGATGGCGAATTAGATACTGTTAAAACATTAAAAACAGTAATAGGTAATGGTGAGCATGGGCCACATAGTATTGAATTGTCACCTGATAGAAAATCAATGTACATGGTTTTTGGTAATCATACTGATATTCCAAATGACGTGCATGGTCGTGTGCCTGAAGTTTGGGGAGAAGATAATTTATTGCCAGTTATTAAAGATCCAAGCGGTCATGCAAATTCAAGAAAAGCGCCAGGTGGTTGGGTAGCTCAGACTGATTTTGATGGTGTTGATTGGACTTTGATTGCCGTTGGAACAAGAAATACATTTGATATAGCTTTTAATCGTGATAATGAATTGTTCGGTTTTGATTCTGATATGGAGTATGACCTTGGAATGCCATGGTATAGACCAATTCGTTTAAATCATGTAACTAGCGGAGCAGATTATGGATGGAGAACAGGAACTGGTAAATTTCGAGATTATTATCCTGATAATCTTTCGGGAATCGTCAATTTGGGACAGGGTTCTCCAACTGGTTTATTGGATGGAAGTGGATTAAAATTTCCTGCATATTATCAAAATGGATTGTATTTGTTTGATTGGAGTTATGGAACAATGTATCATGCTAAATTAAATCCTAAGGGAAGTTCTTTTGAAGCTGAGGTTACTGAATTTATTTCTGGTGTTCCATTGCCATTAACAAATGGAATAGTAGGAGATGATGGAGCATTATACTTTTTAACAGGTGGAAGGCGTCTTGAATCTGGGTTGTATAGAGTAACTTATGAGGGTGAATTACCGTCAGAAGTACTAGAACTTCAAGAGCGTTCAAAAGGAAAAAAAGATAGAGAATTAAGACATGAACTTGAACGATTACATGTTTCACCTAATCCAGAAAAGGTATCTTTTATCTTAAAGCATTTAGATTATAAAGATCGTGCTATTCGTTTTTCAGCAAGAGTAGCCTTAGAGCATTTAGATTTTTCACACTGGAAAGATGAGATTAAAAAAAATAATTCTGTTGAAACAATCTTAGAATTAGCATTAGCAATTGCACGTCACGGCGATGATCACACTAGAACTGAAGCGCTTTATACTTTAACAAAAATTAATTGGAATAATCTAAATGAGACTAATAAATTAAATTTTATAAGAGCAATTGATTTATTAATGTTAAGATTTGATGGTAGTTTGCCAAATGAAATAAAAGAAATAATAAAAGAATTGTTTTTACCAGCTTATTTAGTAAGTTCTGAAGCAGTGAACATGGAATTATGTAAGACTTTAAGTTACTTACAGGTTGAAGAAATTATTGATTTAACATTACTAGAAATGGAAACGAATACCTCTTTAGAGGGTATGAAAGAAATCTACTTATCCAGTGATATTTCTAACAGAAGTGAACAATACGGAAAAGACGTAGAAAATATGTTAGCAAACATGCCAAATCAACGTAATATAAGTTATGCTCATAGTTTAAGTTACCTTAAAAAAGGTTGGTCAAGTACAGCTAGGGAGCGTTATTTTGAATGGTTTGGTAGTGCGCTTCAAAAAGCTGGAGGTAAAATGTATTTAAAGTTTATTAAGGCTATTCAAAAAACAGCATTGGAAAATGTTCCAGAACAAGAAAGAGACTACCTTTTAAAATTAACTGAAATTTCTTCTAAACGCAGTTCAGATGATATGAAGGATATAATCCAGCCACAAGGTCCGGGAATTGATTGGACAGTTGAATTATTGATGTCTGCTTATGAAAAAAATTATAAAAATGCCAGTTTTGAAAGTGGTAAAAATATGTATAAAGCTACATTGTGTATTTCATGCCATAGTATGAATGGAGAGGGTGGAGTTTCTGGGCCTGAATTAACTCAAATAGGTTCAAGGTTTACAGTTGATGCCATTGGAGAAGCAATTATCAATCCGTCCGGAACAATAGGTGATAGGTATCAGTATTCAAACTATTATTTGTCTGATGGTTCTGTTGTTACGGGAATAGCCATAAATGAAGATGAAAACAATATCGAAGTTAGTATAAGTCCTTTTGCAACTGACATTACAGTCAATGTTAGAAAAGATAAATTAAAAAAGATTGAATTATCAAAAATTTCTCCAATGCCTTCGGGCCTTATCAACAGACTTAACGAACAAGAGCTAGCAGATTTAATTGCCTATATGCTTTCAACTGGAGATCCAAAAAAGATGAAAAAATGAAACATTTCGTGGCGTTAAGTAAACAAAATAAAATTAAAAATTTAATTTTATTTATTCTGTTTGTGATTTTTGCGATTTTACAATTAAATGATCCTGATGGTTTGTTGTGGTTTTCTATATATTTTATTGTGTCACTTATATGCTTATACAACACCTTTAGGGCTATTCCCAAGTCTGTTTTGATTTTATCAATTACAGTTTTAATAACCTACTCTGCGTTTCATTTTTCATTATTCATTGATTATTTATATACTGAAAATAAAGAAGAGATTTTTGGGGAAATGGTCTATGACAAACCTTATTTAGAGGGTGCTAGAGAGTTTATTGGGCTTTTGTTAGCTGCCCTTGGGATTATGTATCAAATAAAGATTAGAAAATTCAAATAATTTTTATAAACTTTTAATAAAAATAGCGAAAGTAACAGGGTAGTGGATTACTAATTAATAATTACAATTCAGTTTTTATAGGAAATCCACGGTCTTTCATTAAGGCTTCAATTTTAGCATCTCTTCCTCTAAATAAACGGTAAGCTTCTTCTGGATCAATTGAATTTCTAGGGGAAAATAAATAATCTACTAATTTTTTAGCAACATCTTTATCATAAAATCCACCAGGAGCTTCAGCAAATGCTTCAGATGCATCAGCAGTTAATACATCTGCCCACATATAACCGTAATAAGCAGTTGCATAACCTTCTCCTGAAAAGACATGTCCGAAGTGTGGTGTTCTGTGTCTCATAGGTAATTCAGAAGGCATTTTTAGATCAGCTAATGTTTCTTTTTCAAATTTATCTACATCTATATTTGTTGGATCAGCTAAATGAAATTTCATATCCATAATCGCTGAAGCTAAATATTCTGTCGTTTCAAATCCTTGATTAAATGTAGATGCTTTTTTTATTTTTGCAACTAGTTCTTTAGGCATCGGTTTACCAGTCTGATTATGAACTAAAAACTGATTTATCACTCTGTCTGTAGATAACCATCTTTCAAGAAGCTGTGATTGAAATTCAGTATAATCTCTCACACCACTATTTAGAGTAGGGTATTTGACATTAGAAGCAAAAAAGTGTAAGGCATGACCAAATTCATGGAAAAAAGTTGTAGCATCGTCCCATGAAACTAACAACGCTTCCCCGGGTGCTGGTTTGACAAAATTAGAATTGTTAGAAGCTAATACATTAGTTTTTCCATCCATCGTGGTGTGACTTCTGTATGTTGTAGCCCAAGCACCAGATCTTTTTCCTTGTCTAGCGTATGGATCTAAGTACCATAATCCAATATGTTCTTCGGAGGACTTGTCTTTAACTTCCCAAACGTTTACATCTTCATGAAAAACAGGTATTCTTCCTTTTTCTAAAGCTATAAACTTGTAATTAAATAATTCACCTGCAACATAAAACATGGCGTCTGTTAATTTATCTAACTGTAAATATTGTTTGACTTCATCAGAATTTAAATCGTATTTTAATTTTCGAACTTTTTCTGCATAGAATCTGTAATCCCAAGGTTCGATAGTTGTTTTAGAATTAGTAAGCGTATTAGCAACTTTTTGCATATCAACTACCTCTTCGTCAACTCTAGCTATAGCTGCAGGCCATACTGCTTCCATTAATGCCATTGCATTTTCAGGATTTTTTGCCATCCTGTCCTGTAATCTCCATTGAGCATAATTTTCATGACCTAATAAACCAACTCGTTCTTTTCTTAATCTTAAAATTTCAGCAATAATTTCATTATTATCAAATTCATCCCCATTATCTCCTCTGGAATAGTAATTTTTCCAAACAATCTCTCTTAAAGCTCTATTAGTAGAATAAGTTAAAAATGGATCCATTGATGATCTTGTATTAGTTATTGCATATTTACCATCAAAACCTTTGTCTTGTGCAATTTTTTGAGCAGATTTTATAAATCCATCTGATAAACCATCTAATTGAGATTCATCCAAGTAAGTAACATAATTTTCTTCGTCGTGTAAAACATTATTAGAAAAGTCATTGTATAGTTTTGATAGTTCTAGATTAATTTCAGCATATTTCTTTTTTTTATCATTATTCAAAGCAGCTCCATTCATAGCAAAACTTTTATAAGTTAAATCTAAAACTCTTTGTTGATCGTCTTCAAGAGGATTGCTTTTAGATGAATTGTAAATAGCGCTTACTCTTTCAAATAATTTCTCATTTTGGTTGATTAATGTTGAGTATTCCGATAGCTTAGGTGCTAATTCACTTTGTATTTCTCTAAATTCTGGACTAGACATATTACTAGATAATATTCCATAGTATGGATAAACATCACTTAGAAGCTTTCCAGACCTTTCCATTTCTTCAATAGTGTTTTCAAATGTTGGTGCATCTAAATTATTTGCAATTTTATCAATATCCTCGAGACTCATTTTCATTCCTTTGAGCATTGCTTCTTTAACTAGCTTAGGAGACATTTTGTCAAATGCAGGAACTCCACCATATTCAGAGTTTTTGTCTGACCATTGTTCTATCATTGGATTAGGGTTATTACAGTTAATTAAAAATAAAGAAGTAATAATAATTGTAAATAAATTTTTCATAAAAGAAGTTTCTTAAATTAATGTTTAATATCTATAAATCGTATTTTGGATTCCATGAAACAACTTGTTTCAAATCCATTGCACGTATTCCCATATCAACTGCAAAGGACACAGCAGCACCACTTTTTAAATTAGATAGTGGAATAGTATTGTTAATAATTGAGGATTTAAAATCTTCAAGAGCTTGGCGTGTTGGTTCTAGATGATTAAAATTGATTAAATTACCTTTTCCCTCTGTCCAACTTTGCGTTGCACCAGAAACACCATCAAAATCTCCTATTACTTTATTATATTTTCCTTCAGGATATTTCCAAGCCTTATCATAGTTAATAATTACTGTGGCTTTATCACCCATTACTTTGATTTGATAATCATCTTTAGCATTTGAGGTTAAGCAAGTAAAATTCGCTTTGATTCCATTTGCATATGAGTAAATTAAATTAGTGTTGTCATATGTTTCACGTCCATCTTTCCAATAATCTATTCCGCCAAAACCTGCTACTTTTATAGGATTATCTTGTAGCAACCAATTGCAGAAATCAATTTGGTGAGAGCTCAGTTCTGCAGTAAGTCCATAAGAATATTCACGATACATCCTCCAATTAATTTGACGTTCAAATTTTGGATTTGGAACGTGTCTTCTCCAATTTCCATTACGATTCCATTGAGCATCAATAGCAATTACTTGACCAATATCTCCTGCTTGAATCATCTCAACAACATGCGAATATAATCTTGAACTGTGATATTGATGACCAGTTTGAAATATCTTATTGTGACTGTTTTGCACTTTTTGAATCAAATCAAGTGTATCTTGATCACCTTTAACCATTGTTTTTTCACAATAAATATGGACTGAAGCATCAACAGCATCAGATGCTATAGCAGCATGAGTATTTAAAGGAGTGCTAATTATTACTGCATCTAAATTTTTTAATAAAAGCATTTCCTGGTGATTTGAATATTGTTTTGCTTTAGGGGCCAGGGATGAAGCTTCATTCAATCTAAATTGAAGAGTATCACATATTGCAATTAACTCTATACCTTTTATTCTGTTAATTATATTTATTAATCCTTGACCACGAGCTCCTGTTCCAATAACTCCAATATTTAATTGATCTGAAGGAGCTCCTTTCAAAATGGAAAACAACTCTGTATTTGGAGCAAATACTGGAATACTTGCTGTTAATACACTTTTTTTAATAAACGATCTTCTTGAACTCATAATAAAAACTGGTTTTATATTTTTTAATATAGTGAAAATTTTATTTCTTTCTGAAGCTAATTATCGAAGGAAAGAATCCTATAAAAAATAGATGATTTTTTCTATATAGATGATAATTATCATATTTTTGAAATAATAGTTATGTCAAAATAATGTAAATTGTTAAATGAAAATTTAACAACAATTATTACTATTAACCAAACGACTATGACAATAGAGGAAAAATTTAAATCTCTTGAATCAAAAAACGCTCCTGGACAGGAAATTAGACAAAATTTAGATGATCTTAGTTCTATTATGCTTGGTGATAAGCTAGATGGCATCTTAGTAGATTTTTCACATGGAGATGTAGATGCTTTTCCTCCGATACCAGATTCTGACATTTCATGGAAAAATGGTTTCAATAAAGGAGCCTCTCAAGCTTATACTGAATACAGAGGATCGGCCGAAATTCGAAATAGACTAGCTATTAGTTTAGGAAAATTTACAGGAAAACATATCAAATATGATAGCGAATTAATTATCACACCAGGTACTCAAGGGGCATTATTTTTGGCACTTGGTGCAACAGTTACCGTGGGTACAAAGGTTGCTGTTATTGAACCAGATTATTTTGCTAATCGTAAACTTGTTAAATTTTTTGGTGGTGAAGTAGTGCCAATTCCTCTAAATTATAAGAATAATAAATTTGATAATACTCCAGATCTAAATAAAATTGAAGAAGCATTTAAAAATAATACTAAGGTTTTTGTCTTTTCGACTCCAAATAACCCAACAGGAATTGTCTATTCAGAAAACTCTATAAAAACAATTGGAAATCTAGCAGAAAAATATGGAGTTACAGTCATTGTTGATCAGCTGTATTCCAGGATGCTGTTTAGCTCTGAAACTTATACTCACCTTCGTTCATATGATTTTAGTCCTAAAAGCCTTATTACCATTATGGGACCTTCAAAAACTGAATCTTTAAGTGGATTTCGTTTAGGAGTTGCATTTGGTTCTGCCCATTTGATTGAAAGAATGGAAAGTCTTCAAGCCATTGTCTCATTGAGAACTGCTGGTTATAATCAAGCAGTTTTAGATACTTGGTTTCATGAGCCTATAGGTTGGATGAAAAACCGTATCCATGAACATGAGTTAATTAGAGATGAACTACTTGAAATTTTTAGGTCTGTTAATATTTTTGCTGTAACTCCACAGGCTGGAAGCTATCTTTTTCCACAACTCCCTTCACTCAGCGTAGACTTATATACATTTGTTCGTTTATTACGTTTTCAGGCAAATGTTATAGTAACACCAGGTTCAGAATTTGATCCTAAATGCAAGGATAGTATTAGGCTTAATTTTTCACAAAACCGTCAATTAGCTGTTTTAGCTGTAAAACGAATTATTAAAATGGTTGAAATTTATAAAATATGAAAAAACTAATTCTCCTTTTTTTATTTACACCTTATATTTTATTAGGTCAAAATGAATTTATTGGTTCTATTGAAAGACTTACACCTGAAATGGATAATTTTATTTCTAAAGATTCAAAAATTGAAATTATTGCTAAAGGTTTCTCTTGGTCTGAAGGTCCTGTATGGTCTAAAAAACTAAACGCTCTTCTTTTTTCTGATGTTCCAAATAATGTTATATATAAATGGGATGAAAAAAATGGTTTAGATGTTTTTATTGATAAAATTGGCTACTCTGGAATTGTCCCCAATTTAAATAAGTCAGGAACAAATGGTTTAATAATTGACCATGATGGAAACCTAATAATTTGTATGCATGGCGACAGGAGGATAGTAAAGCTTACTAATTGGAAAAGTAATAAAGTATTTCCTGTAATTACATCATTTAATAATAAGTTATTTAATAGCCCTAATGACTTAGTTTATAATAGCAAGAAAGATTTATTTTTTACTGATCCGCCATATGGTTTAAAAGAAGGGGATAATGATAAATTAAAAGAATTAGAATTTAATGGAGTTTTTAGACTTAGTAATAATGGAAAATTAGAAGTTTTAATAAAAAATTTAACAAGACCTAATGGTATCGCCATTTCTGTAGATGAAAAAACTTTATATGTTGCTAATTCTGATTCTAAAAATCCAGTTATTATGAAATATCAAATCACTGACGAAGGTGTTAATAATCCTGAAGTGTTTTTTAATGGAACTGAACTGTCTGAAAAGGAGATAGGGTTATTTGATGGCTTAAAAGTACATCCAACAGGGATGGTTTTTGCAACTGGCCCTGGTGGAGTTTTACTAATTAATCAAGATGGTATTCATATTGGTACGATTAAAACAGAAGTTAGAAGTGCAAATTGTGCTTTTGATAATAAATTTGAATATCTGTATATGACTTCTCACCAATATTTAACCAGAATAAAAATTATGGATCTATAAGTTTTAATAATTTTATACGAAGATGACTAATAAACATACTGAAAAAATTAAAAAAATGGAGCTTATTTTACCTCCTGCTCCTAAACCAGCTGGAGTATATAGACCTACATTAGTGATTGACCGCTTCTTATATGTTTCTGGTCAAGGACCAGTTAATAAAGATGGCACATATATTATTGGAAAAGTTGGCTCTGATTTAAATAAAGAAGAAGCAAAAAAAGCAGCTAGACAAGTCGGTTTAACAATGTTATCTACAATAATTAGTCATTATGGTAATATTGATAATATAAAAAGAGTGGTAAAAGTCTTTGGAATGGTAAATTCTAACCCAGAATTTGAAGCTCACCCATACGTTATTAACGGATTTAGCGAATTAATGGTTGAAGTTTTTGGTTATGAAATGGGTGTTGGTGTTAGAAGTGCCGTGGGAATGAATCTTCCGAGAAACATAGCGGTTGAAATTGAAGCACATTTTGAACTACATAAGTAAAAATTAAAACCCTTTTAAATCATTGATCTACATGAGATTTATTTATTAAAGACAGATTTAGTCCTTTGACTTTAATATAAATTAAGTTAATTTTAATAGCATGGAAAATAAGTTTGAAAAAATTTTATGGAGTGTCAGATATGTTGTAATACTTGCTGTAATTCTTTCGATTATAGCCTCTATCTCTTTAATAGTAATTGGAAGTTGGGATATTATTCAAGCAATAATATTTTATAACCCTTTATTTGATACAGGTATTGTAAATAATAATCAACTTCTATTTAAAATTATATCATCTATTGATTTGTTCTTGATAGGAATAGTTTTATTAATTTTTGGTTTTGGTATATATGAGCTTTTTGTTAGTGAAATTAATTTTGCTAATGCTAAGTTTTCAGAATCTACTTTGAAAATCAAAAGTTTAGATCAGTTAAAAAATAAGATTATAAAAGTTATAATAATCGTTCTAATAGTTAAGTTTTTTGAAAAAATTTTAAAACTAACAGAAAATTTTACAACCCCTTTAGATATCTTATTTTTTGGACTATCAATATTGTCAATATGTCTCGGATATTATTTAATTAATAGAAAATAAAAGAGTCGCAAGAAATATTGAATTCAAAAGCTGTTAATATTGTTTGGTTAAAAAGGGACCTTCGTTCACAAGAGTACAAGTTTTAAAAAGAAAAACCCTAATCACTTGTTTATAAAGCAGTTAGGGTTTAACTAAGCGGAGAAAGAGGGATTCGAACCCCCGGAGGTGTGACCCTCAACAGTTTTCAAGACTGCCGCATTCGACCACTCTGCCATTTCTCCAATGGAATGCAAATATAACTTCCTTTTTATTTAGTACAAATTTTTATTTAATTATTATATAGATTCCTTTTTGTTACATTTGAAATATGTTTGAATTTGATTTGTTTTCATGGCATTATCCTCTGTTAATTCTTGCTGGATTTATTGCTGGGTTTATAAACACAATGGCAGGAGGAGGCTCTTTATTAACTCTTCCTTTACTTATTTTCATGGGATTACCATCTGCAGTTGCAAATGGAACTAATCGAATAGCGATATTTATGTCCGCCTTTTCAGCTACAGCTGGATTTAAAAGCAAAGGAGTTTCTAACTATCCTTTTAATGCTTATTTAGGCTTTGCAGGTCTTTTAGGCGCATTAATAGGAGCACAGATAGCAATTGATATTGAAGGTGATCTTTTTAACAAGATTCTTGCCGTTATAATGATTATAGTAGTTTTGTTAATAGTTTTTAAACCTGATATTGATTACAAAAACCTTTCAGATAGACTTACTGGTAAATATCTCTTTATATCAATGATTGCATTCTTTTTTATTGGTATTTATGGAGGTTTTATTAATGCAGGAATTGGATTTGTTATAATGTTGTTTCTTCATTATTATAATAGATTAGACTTGGTAAAAGTTAATGCGACTAAAGTTGTTATTGTTTTAATTTATACAACTGGTGCTATTGTAACTTTTGCTTTGGCTGATAAAATTAATTGGGTTTATGGATTGTTTTTGGCTTCAGGAAATTTTCTTGGTGGATGGACATCAAGTAGATGGTCAGTTAAAAAGGGTGAAAAAACCATTAAATTTTTCCTTTTAATTATGGTGCTATTAATGTCTGTTAAATTATGGTTCTTTAGTAATTAATATATTCAACAATTTCTAATCCATAACCTGTCATTCCAACTCTTTTTATCTGAGTACTATTTGTTAACAATCTTATTTTATGAATTTTAAGATCGTGAAGTATTTGAGCTCCAATCCCAAAGTCCTTTTCGTCCATTACAACAGGTGGTGTTTTGTATTCTCCTTTAGATTGTAGTTTCTTTATTTCGTTAAGTCTAAATAAAACATTTACTGGGTTAGGAGGTTGGTTAATAAAGACTATGACGCCTTTCTCTTCTTCATTTATTTTATTAAAAATACCATCAAGTTTATTTTTTGATTTGGACGTAAGAGTTGTTAGCAAATCATTGTTTGTGATCGATGAGTTTATTCTAACTAAAACTGGCTCATTTTCTTTCCATTCTCCTTTTGATAATACTAAATGTATTTGATTGTTATTTGTTTGTTGAAATGCTGATAAATTGTAATCTCCAAACTTTGTATTAAAAATAAAAGATTCTTTTTTAGTAATTAAACTATCATGTTTCATTCTATATGCAACTAGATCCTCAATTGATACAATTTTCAAATCTAATTTCTTAGCTACTTTAATTAGTTCAGGAACTCTAGCCATAGATCCATCATCTGACATTATTTCACAAATAACACCTGCGGGTGAACAACCTGCTAGTCTTGCAAAGTCAATAGCTGCCTCTGTATGCCCAGTTCTTCTTAATACACCACCTTCTTTTGCAATTAACGGAAAAATGTGACCAGGACGCGCTAAATCATCTGGTTTTGTATTGTTGTTTACAATTGCCTTTATAGTTTTTGATCTATCTGAAGCAGATATACCAGAAGTTACCCCAGAACCTTTTAAATCTACAGAAACTGTAAATGCCGTATCCATGGGATCAGTATTATTGGTAACCATTGGATATAAATTTAACTTTCTTGATCTTTTTTCTGTTATCGGAGTACATATTAGCCCTCTAGCATGTTTAGCCATGAAATTTATCGACTCAGGCGTAACTAGATCAGCAGCACAAATAAAGTCTCCCTCGTTTTCTCTATTTTCGTCGTCAACAACGATAATAATTTTCCCTTTCTTAACATCTTCAATTGCATCTGAAATTTTATCTAAAATTACTTTACTCATATTTATTTTTTTAATCGAAATTTTATAGAACTAATTTTTTTCAAAAATAGTCTAAAAGGATATGATATTTTATCAAAATTAAATATAGATTTATCAGAACTAGCTCTGTAAATTAAATATAATCCTAGTGGTAACATTATTGCATTAGGAATTATACTACCAATTAGTGCGTCTATACTTCCATCTTCTGCTGCATTTCTGCTGAAAGTTCCTATAAAGTGATAGCTAAGAAATAATATTAATGAAACTACCATTGGAAGTCCGATACCACCTTTTCTAATTATCGCTCCAAGTGGTGCGCCAACGAAAAATAGAATCAAAGAAGCAAACCCTAAAGCATACTTATCATATAAATTAGATTTATGAAGATTAACTATTTTTTCTTTAATAAAAAAATTGTCCTTTTGGTTTAATAAAACTTGAACATGACTGTTTGTTAAATTTAAAGATTCGTTTAATACGTCTAATTGTTTATTCCTTGGGAAATCTTTTAAATGCGAATTGTAGTTTGTGTATAAAACCGAATCTTTAAAACTGTTATCAGTTCTAACGTTTCTTCCAAAATTTGAGATTCCAGTTCTAGCATAAAAATTTTTTGCAAAATTGTTATATCTAAAAACTAAGTTTTTTGATAAGGAATCAATACTGAAATTTAACTGAGAAATATTTTGCATTCTGTAAGTATTACTGAACTTTTCATCATCAAAATCAACTTTGTTGAATTCTCTCAAATCTATGTTCATTACATGCTTTTCAAAAGAAACTAGGGTATGGGGTGAAACTTGTTTGTTGTTTGGACTTCTACTTTCTATTTCCTCATATCTTTTCCCGTTATTTAAAACTAACTGTAAAATTTCACTTGAATCTTGACTTCTAAGTTCCCCAGATTCAGCTTTAATAACTAAGGTGTTTCTAGAATTAAAATTATTTTGGTGTATAATTATATCCTCGAGAAGATTATTGTCTGGACCGTATTTTCTTTCAACTTTAATATTCATGTTGTTTATATCACTGAAAACACCCTCAGTAATGGCCAAAGCTGGTTTTAATTTAGCAAGATTTTTTCTAAGATTATAAGATTTGAATTCTGCATAGGGAATAAGGCTATTTGCTATAAAAAACATTCCAATACATAGAATAATATTAACAACTAGAAGACTTCTCATTGATCTAAAAAGTGATATTCCAGAGGATTTTATAGCAGCCAACTCATATTGTTCAGATAAATTTCCAAAAGTCATTATAGATGCTAGTAAGACTGTCAATGGAATAACTAGCGGCAGTAGTTTAGGTGAGTAGAATAAAAGAAATTTAAATATTATTTCAAAATCAACTTCTTTTCCAGCTAAGTCGTCAATAAATACCCATATTATTTGAATAATAAAGATAAACATCAATATAAAAAAGAAGCTAAAAAATATCTTTAGATAAGATGTTAATATATAACGATCTATTATCTTCATTTTATAATTTTTCTATGTAATAATCTTTATAATTATTTTCATTAAAAATAAAAATATCTTTTTCTAAAACAGGGTCAAAAACAATTGAATCTACACTAAGTATTGTTTTTGTTTTATTTTTCCCGATTTCAATAAGTTTAGAAATATTATCATTTGAAATATTAATTCCAAGAAGTAAATAATCTATATCTGAATTTGAATTGCTTGGGATTAGCTTAACAAATTGGATTTTACTTTTATAATCTGACTGAAGTTTGTCCCACAAAATTAAGTAGCCTTTTCTATAAAAATTTAACAACTTCGACGGTTTTATGGTTTGTTCTTCTTCTTCTTCAATACTAGAAATTATAACTTCTTCATTTTCTGGAACAATGGAGTAGATATTATTAGAATCACATATTTGAGTAATTCCCATAAAATTTAATAAATAATTGTCTCCCTGAATAGTCACAGTTCCGTCTACGTCTTGGTTTATTCCTTCTAGTTTATTTTCTAAAGTATACTTAAAATCGATTTTATAACTTTTTGCTAAATCAATTTTATTTGAAACTTTAGCTAATAATTTTTCTGCTCTGGGATCATTTTGAGCATTTATGCTTAAACTAAATATTATTATTGTAAATAAAATGTTTTTCATTATTAATTTTTTTCACTCTCTAATAGAGTATTTAGTGAAGCTAAATCTAAAACTAAAACCTCTCTAGCTTTACTTCCTTCAAACGCACCAACTATCCCCGCAGCTTCTAGTTGGTCAATAATTCTACCCGCTCTGTTATAGCCTAGTTTCATTTTACGTTGCAATAATGATGCTGAACCTTGTTGAGCGATTACTATAATTTCAGCAGCTTCTCTAAATAAAACATCTCTATCCTCAATGTTATTATCTAAAGAACTTGAACTTTCTTCACCAATATATTCTGGTAACTCATAAGCTGTAGCGTATGCTTTTTGAGAACCTATGAAATCTGTAATTTTATTTATTTCAGGTGTGTCAACAAAAGCACATTGTATTCTTACTAATTCATTTCCTTGTGTATAAAGCATATCACCTTTTCCTATTAACTGATCGGCACCACCACTATCTAATATAGTTCTGGAATCGATTTTTGACGTGACTCTAAATGCAATTCTTGCAGGAAAATTAGCTTTAATGATTCCAGTTATAACATTTACAGAGGGTCTTTGAGTAGCGATTATTAAGTGAATTCCTACAGCTCTAGCTAATTGAGCTAACCTTGCAATAGGAGTTTCAACTTCTTTTCCTGCTGTCATAATTAGATCCGCAAATTCATCGATAATTAAAACTATATAGGGAAGAAAAACATTTCCAGAATCTGGATTTAATTTCCTTTGTTTAAATTTAGTATTGTATTCTTTTATGTTTCTACAAAGAGCATTTTTTAACATTTCATACCTGTTATCCATCTCGATACATAATGAATTTAAGGTTTTAATTACAGCCTTGTTATCAGTAATAATAGCTTCATCCGTATCGGGAAGCTTTGCTAAATAGTGTCTTTCAATCTTATTAAATAAAGTTAATTCAACTTTTTTTGGATCAACTAAAACAAATTTTACTTCAGAGGGATGTTTTTTATAAAGAAGTGATGTTAAGACTGCGTTAAGTCCAACTGATTTTCCCTGACCTGTAGCACCTGCCATTAGCAAGTGCGGCATTTTGGCTAGATCAACAACATAAGTTTCATTACTTATGTTTTTTCCTAATGCGATAGGAAGTTCCATTTCAGCTTCTTGATAATTTTTTGAAGCTAATACTGATTTCATTGAAACAATAGTTGAATTTTTATTTGGAACCTCTATTCCAATTGTTCCTTTTCCAGGGATAGGCGCTATAATTCTAATTCCTAAAGCAGCTAGTGATAAGGCTATGTCGTCTTCTAAATTTTTAATTTTTGATATTCTAATTCCTGCTTCTGGAATGATTTCATAAAGAGTTACAGTTGGTCCAATTGTAGCTTTTATTTGATCAATACCAATTTTATAATTCTTAAGAGTTTCAATTATTTTTTCTTTATTCTCTTCTAACTCTTCTTCATTTATAGTAATAACTCCTCCATTATCATATTCGTTTAATAATTCTATTGATGGAGTTTTGTAGTTTTTTAATTCTAAGGTGTGGTCATATTCACCAAATTTCTTTACTAATCCTTTAGCGATAGCATCTTCATCAAGTATTTCTTCTTTTTCATTATTTTCGATTTCAATTTTGATTTCACTTTCGCTATTTTCACTTGGCTTAAAATTAGGTTTATCTTTGTATGATGAAAAATTTGCAATTGTAGGTTTTAGATCTTCACTTTTTATATTAAATTTTGATTCAGTTCTTTCTTTATTTAATTTATTTGAGAGATCAACTTGGATTGGATTAATTTGATTTTCATCAATTAATTCACTTTTTACTTTAGGGTACATTTTTTTAAAAAAATCAACAACTTTTTCTGGGGTTACTTTCAATCTAACAACAAGGTAAGTTAGTAATCCAAAAATCAGTATTGAAACTATTCCGATTTCTCCAATATAAATTTTTAAAAACTCATTTACTTCAAATCCAATACTGCCTGAATAAATATAATTTGAAGAATAATACCCAAAAAACAATGAAATCCAAATCATTATTAATATACCCCAAAACCATCTATTATAAAGTTTTGCTAAATCTGCATTTACAAATAAAGTTAGTCCAGATATAAATAATAAAATTGGTAAAATAAAAGAAGAAACACCAAACATTAAATAAATCAAAAAATGACTTATCAAAGCACCAAATTTGCTAGCGATATTGACTGAATCTACATCTTTATCAAAGAATTGAATTAGTTCTGACTGATCAGATCTCCATGTTCCAAAATAAGAGATTAAAGAAGAAAAAATAATAATTGAAAATAGCACTAAAAAAACTCCAAACATGATTTGTTGAGTTCTTGATAATGAAAAATATCCTTTTAACTTACTTTTAGTTTTAGACATAAGAAGTGTTTAACAAAAGTAAATATTTATAATTAATAATATTAAGCTTTCTTAATTTCAAGTTTTTTGATTTTATAATTTAACCCTGCAACTATTAACGTCATAAAGAAACTTAACCAATTAAATATAGCGTAAAAGAAGTAATCTATTACACTAACCCCTAAAACTCCAGACTGATATGCTCCACAGCTATTCCATGGTATTAACACAGATGTTACTGTTCCAGTATCTTCCAATGTTCTGCTCAAGTTTTCTGGTGCTAAATTTTTCTCTTTAAATGCTTTTTCATACATTTTTCCAGGTATTACAATAGCTAAATATTGATCTGATGTTGTCAAGTTAATAGCTAAACAGCTTCCTGCCGTACTTGCAAATAAAGAAAAAGTTGATTTGCCTAAGTTTAGTAATGATGTAGTTATTGTTTTTAAAGCACCAATTGATTCCATAACCCCTCCAAAAACCATTGCACTAATTACTAACCATATAGTGTTCATCATTCCAAACATACCTCCACTTTTAAATAGATCATTTAATTCAGAATTACCAGATTCAATATTTGTATCTATTGTTATTGAATTAATAATTGCACTGTAGGCACCATCAAATGTTAATGAACTAGAATTAGATAATTGAGTTAAAATATCTTGTTGAAAAATAATAGCGAATATTGCGCCTAAAATTGTTCCAGTAAATAGAGCAATAATTGGTGGTGTTTTTTTTATAATTAAAATAATTACTATTAATGGAACAATAAAAATTAGAGGAGTTATATTAAAAGTTTGATTAATTGCTTCAAGTAAAACAGTATTGTCTGTCGTTCCAGAGGAAACCATGTAAAAGTTTAAAATAACAAATATTATTAGGCTAATTGTTATTGTCGGAATTGTAGTTATTGTTAAATATTTAATGTGAGTAAATAAATCTGAACCAGAAATTGCAGGGGCAAGATTTGTTGTATCACTCAACGGAGATAATTTATCTCCAAAATAAGCACCCGAAATAATTGCGCCAGCTGACATTTCTACAGGAACTCCTATTGCCTTAGAAATACCAATTAATGCTATTCCAACAGTAGCAGATGTTGTCCAACTACTTCCAGTCGCGATTGAAATAATTGCACAGATGATCAAACATGCAGGAAGAAAAATTGATGGATGAAGTATATTTAATCCATAATATATCATTGAGGGTATAATCCCACTTATTAACCATGTCCCAGATAATGCACCAACAAAAAGTAAAATGACTATTGCACCAGTTACAGATTTTAAATTTTCAGCAACTTGACTCATCATATTACTAAACTTAAATCCTTTAAAAATACCTAATCCAATTCCAGCTGCAGCTCCAAGAAGAAGTATAAATTGATTTGAACCTCCCATGGCATCATCTCCATATACATAAACATTAAACGTTAAAAATATTATAAGAAGAACTATTGGAAATAACGACTCATTTAATGATAAATTAATTTTTTTCTGATTTTTTTCACCTGCTTTTGTCATCTAGCTAATATATAATTTAGTTCAATTAAAAGGTAATTGATTTATGAAATAAATTAAAACATTTGTATTTTTGAAAAAAAGAAAAAATGGAGCATTTTGATGTTGTTGTAATTGGTTCAGGACCCGGAGGATATGTTTGTGCTATAAGATGCGCGCAATTGGGTATGAAAACAGCTATTGTTGAAAAATATAATACATTAGGTGGTACCTGTCTAAACGTTGGATGTATTCCATCTAAATCATTATTAGATTCTTCTCACCATTATCATGAAGCTTTGCATAATTTTTCAACCCACGGTATTGAAATTGAGGGTTCAATTAAAGTGGATTTAAATAAAATGATTTCTAGAAAAAACCAGGTTGTAGAACAAACAACCAAAGGAATTGAATATTTAATGTCTAAAAACAAAATTAATGTTTTTAATGGCATTGGTTCTTTTGAAAATAATCAAGTCATTAATATTGATGGTACTGCTAAAATTAAATTTAGTAATGCTATTATAGCTACTGGATCTAAACCAATTTCATTACCATTTGCAAAGATTGATAAGAAAAGAATTATCTCATCAACTGAAGCTTTAAAACTAAAAGAAATACCAAAAAAATTAATTGTTATTGGTGGAGGTGTTATAGGGCTAGAACTGGGTCAGGTTTACAGTAGATTAGGATCAGAAGTTTCCGTCATTGAGTATTCTGACAAAATTACTCCTTTTATGGATGGTGCTGTTTCTAAAGAATTATTAAGAATATTTAAGAAGCAAAAAATAAAATTTTATTTATCCCACAAAGTTACTTCAGTAATTTCTAAAAACAACTCTATAATTGTAACTGCCGAAGATTCAAACGGATTAAATGTTAATTTTGATGGAGATTATTGCCTTGTTTCAGTTGGTAGAAAACCTTACACTAATGGACTAAATCTAAGTTCAGTTGGAATTAATACAAATGATAAAGGTCAAATTGAAGTAAATGATAAACTTCAAACTAATATTGAAAATATATACGCCATTGGAGATGTTATTAAAGGGCCTATGTTAGCCCACAAAGCAGAAGAAGAAGGAGTCTTAGTAGCTGAAATACTAGCGAAACAAAAACCACATATTAATTACAATTTAATTCCAAATGTTATATACACCTGGCCTGAGGTTGCTTCTGTTGGTAAAACTCAAGAACAATTATCAAGTGATGGTATTGAATTTAAAACTGGGCAATTTCCTATGAGAGCATTAGGAAGGGCCAGAGCAAGTATGGATATTGATGGTTTTGTAAAGATTTTAGCTGATAAAAAAACCGATGAAATTCTCGGTGTTCACATTATTGGTGCCAGAGCTGCTGATTTAATTGCAGAAGCTGTAACCGCAATGGAATTTAGAGCTTCTGCTGAAGATATTTCTAGAATGAGTCATTCTCATCCTACTTATGCTGAAGCTATTAAAGAAGCAGCATTAGCAGCTACAGAAGACAGAGCTTTACATATTTAATCTAGTGCCTTTTTCATTTTTAGTTCTATTTCTTTCAAACAAAGATTCCCAATACTACCTTTTAGGGAATGATTAAAATCTTTTTTTGGAATATAGTTGTCATTTTTTATATCATCGGATATTTTTAAATAAGCATCCCTGAAAGAATAGCCACTATTAACTAGTTCGTTTAAATTTTCAACTGAAAACACATATTTGTATTTATCATCATCTAAAATATTTTTTCTGATGTTGATTTTATTTATTGAGTAGTTAAATATTTCTAAGCAGTTTTTAATATCAATGATGGACTCTATTATTTTTCCTTTATATAGTTGTAAATCTCTGTGATATCCACTTGTTAGATTTATAGAAATAGAATTGAATTCACTTATTAGAGATTGTATAATATTACACTTGCCTCGGATTAGTTCAAATACATCTGGATTTTTTTTATGGGGCATTATACTTGAACCAGTTGTTATTTCATCTGGAAATGATATAAAATTTAATTCTTGAGTCATATAAAAGCAAATATCAGCTGAAAACTTTGATAATGTACTAGCTAAAGAACCTATAGCAATAGCTACAGATTTTTCAACTTTTCCTCTGTTCATTTGGGAAGATATTACATTGTACTTTAATTCATTAAACCCTAATTCTTTAGTTGTAAAATCTCTATCTAATTTAAATGAACTTCCATACCCTGCAGCACTCCCAAGAGGATTTTGATCATTAATTTTAAAAGCAGTATTTAAATAAAATATGTCATCAATCAATGATTCTGCGTAAGAAGAAAACCATAAACCAAAAGAAGAAGGCATAGCTACTTGTAAATGTGTATAACCTGGAAGTAGAAGATTTTTATTTTTTTTTGCTAATTCAATTAATGTATTAAATAAACTTTTTGTTAAAATTTTTATTTCACTTATTTCATTTTTTAAGTAAAGTTGTGTTGCAACTAATACTTGATCATTTCTAGATCTTCCAGTATGAATTTTTTTCCCAATTTTTCCCAATTTTTCAATAAGTATTGATTCTATTTTTGAATGAACATCCTCATAATCCTCTTCAATTGTAAATTGTCCTATTTTAATATCACTATCAATTTTTTTTAATTCTGAAATAATTTCAGCAAGTTCGGATCGAGTTATAATCTTAATATTATGTAACATTTTTGCATGAGCTATAGTAGCCCTAATATCGTATTCAGCTAAATAAAGATCATAGTGTCTATCATTACCAACAGTAAATTTTTCAATTTTAATATTTAAATTATCTTCTTTGTTCCAGAGTTTCATGATTAAATTATTTTATTTAAAAGTTGAATGTATAATGGTATTGCATTTTTAATTTCATCAACATATATGTATTCATCAGCACTGTGTGACCTTAAAGAATCACCAGGACCCATTTTTATGGATGGAAACGAAATTTTAGATTGATCTGATAGAGTAGGTGAGCCGTATTTTTGAACTCCTAATTTATTAGCTGCTTTAACAATTGCATGATCAGTAGAAATTGATGAGGAATTAAGATTTAATGATCTAGGTATAATTTCACAAGGTGAATCTTTTTTTAAAATGTCATAAATCTCTTGATTTGTGTAACAATCATTTACTCTTACATCTAAAACTATTTTTAGCTCTGAAGGCACGACATTATGCTGATTACCAGATTGTATCTGAGTTACTGTAGCTTTTACATTTCCTAAAAATTTAGATTTTTTTTCAAATTTCAAATTTTTAATCCATTTAAGTACTTCAATTGATTTAATAATTGGATTATCATCATTTATGTGCGCTGCATGACTTGATGTTCCTTTAATTTTAATGTCAAATACAATCAACCCTCTTTCAGCAATTGCCATTTTCATCAACGTTGGTTCACCAATTATTGCAAAATCAATTTTTGGAAGAATTGGAATAATTGAAGCAATTCCATTTTCGCCTGAACATTCTTCCTCAGCTGAAGCAAGAAGTATTAAATTATATTTTAAATCTTTTTTGTTATAATAATAAGTAAAAACTGCAATTAGAGAAACTAAAGCTCCACCAGCATCATTACTTCCAAGCCCGTATAGCTTACCATTCTCTATCTTGCTATTAAAAGGATCATTTTTATATCCTTTATTTGGTTTTACTGTATCATGGTGAGAATTCAGTAGTATTGTGGGCTTATTTGAATCATAAAATTTATTGTAAGCATACACGTTATTTTGATTTCTTTTAATTTCTATTCCATATGATTCCAACCATTTTTCTATTCTATTACCTGTTTCATTTTCGTTGAAAGAATAGGATTCAATCTTTATTAAATCTTTTAATAATTGAATCGCTTTGTTGGTTAATTTATTCATTATAAAATAATTTTAGTACAATTTTCTGTTGTTTTTATTATATTATGATCCCCGATAAAAATATTACTTACCCCATTTTCTAAAGCATAATAGCAACTCTCAATTTTAGGCACCATTCCATCATAAATAATTTTATTTTTAATGAGCTGCTTATAATCAGTTTTATTAATTGTTTTTTTAAAACTTAAATTGTCATTTTTATCAGTTAAAATACCAGGTTTATCAAAACAATACTTTAAAGTAATATCGTAATTTTTGGATAGTTTTATTGAAATTTCAGATGCAATACTATCTGCATTTGTATTTAATATTTGACCTTCTCCATTATGAGTGAGAGAACAAATAATTGGAGAAATTTTTAATTTCAATAATTGATTAATAAAATTATCATTTATACTTAAAATATCTCCAACCAATCCATAATCAATTTCTTTAATCTCTCTAATTTTTGATGTAATCAAATTTGCATCTGCACCACAAAGACCAATAGCATTACAATTGAACTTTTGAAGAGTTGAAACTATATTTTTATTTATGAGTCCAGCATAAGTCATTACAGCAACATCTAATGTGTCTGAGTCTGTTATTCTTCTTCCTTCATTCATTTTGACTGGAATTCCAAGTCTAATCATATAATTAGACGCAATAACACCACCTCCATGAACTAATAATTTTAATCCCTTGATTTTGGAATAATTTTCTAAAAAAATTTCAAATAATTTTCTTTCATTTAATATTCCTCCTCCAACTTTTATAATAGTTAATTTATTTTTCATTACTTATTAATTCTTTTAATATAGTTTGAGTCGCATATGTTCTATTATTGGCCTGCTGAATAACAAGTGATCTATTTGAGTCTAATACTGAATCTGTTACCACTACATTTCTTCTTATCGGAAGACAATGCATGAAAAAAGCATTGTTAGTTAATTTCATTTTGTTTTCATTTATTATCCACGAGTCATCATTTAAAAGTACCTTACCATATTGGTCATAACTAGACCAATTTTTAGCATAAATAAAATCTGCATTTTTAAAAGCTAGTTCTTGATCGTTTATAATTTGAATTCCCTCAGTAATTTTTTTACTTAAATCATATCCTTTTGGATTTGTAATAGTTAAGTCATAGTTATTGATTTTACACATATTTATAAATGAGTTAGCTACAGCGTGGGGAAGAGGCTTTGGATGAGGTGCCCATGATAAAACTATTTTAGGATTGTTGGTATTTATATTTTCATTAATCGTAGCAGCATCAGCAAGTGCTTGAAGGGGATGTGCTATTGAACTTTCTAGGTTTAAAATGGGAATAGTTGCGTATTTAACAAAAGAATTAATTATTTTATCACTATTATCAATTTCTTTATGTTTCAGTTCAGCAAACGCTCTAATTCCTAAAATGTCACAATACTGAGATATTACTTTAGCTGCATCTTTTACATGCTCTGCTTTATTTCCTGACATAATAATATTCTCATCAAATTCAAGTTGCCATCCATCATCCCTAAAGTTCATTACAATAGATTTAAATCCAAGATTCATTGCTGCCTTTTGTGTACTTAATCTGGTTCTAAGACTTGGATTAAAAAATAAAAGACCTATAACTTTGTTTTTTCCAATAAAACTTAAGTCTGACTTATCATTTTTATGTTTATTAATTTCATTCAATAAATACTGATAATTAATTATATCACCCGAGTTTATAAAGTTTTTCATGATAATTCTATTTTTAATGCATTGTAAAGTTTATCTATATGCTTTTTTTGGATATTCAACGGAGGAAGAATTCTTAACAAATTCTTGTTTGCACTTCCTCCAGTGAAAATTTTATGTTTAAAAATTAAATTCTTTCTTAACTCAGATGCATCGAAATCAAATTCTAAGCCCAACATTAGTCCTCTTCCTTTAATTTTTTTTACTGCCCTAATTAATGAAATTTTTTCTCTAAAATAATTTTCAAGAGACTTTGAATTTTGTAATAACTTTTCTTTTTTAATAGTATTTAGCACTGCTAAAACTGCAGAACAAGCTAAATGGTTTCCTCCAAATGTTGTTCCTAGCATTCCATATTTTGATTTAATATGATCTTTAATTAAAATTCCACCAACAGGAAAACCATTACCCATTCCTTTGGCTATACAAATTATATCAGGTTCGATACCATGCTTTTGAAATGCAAAGAAATCACCTGTTCTTCCAAAACCAGATTGAACTTCATCTGCTATTAAACAAGTATTGTGTTTTTTACATTGTTTTGAAATATATTTTACAAATTTAGTTTCTGGTTCATCTAATCCTCCAACGCCTTGAATTGATTCAAATATTACTGAACTTACATCTCCTTTAGAAATTTCTTTATCAAAATTATTATTATCATTAAAATCAAGAAACGTTACATTTATTTTTTCATTTAATTTAGATTTAATACCAGGATTATCAGTAATACTTAATGCTGCATTACTTCTTCCGTGAAAAGAATTTCTAAATGCTATTATCCTAGATTTTTTTGTGTAAAATGAAGCAACTTGTAGGGCATTTTCATTTGCCTCAGCTCCGCTATTAGAAAAAAACAGATTATAATCAGTACACTTAGATTGAATTTTAATTTCATTAGCAACTCTGAGTTGTAATTCATTTATAATATAATTTGAATAAAATCCTATATTATTTAACTGATTAGTTAATGCTTTGACATACGTTGGATGACTGTGTCCTATTGATATTACTGCATGGCCCCCATATAGATCCAAATACTTTGTTCCATTTTTATCATATACATAACACATTTTAGCATATGATGGTGTCATTTTATACAAGGGGTAAACATTGAATAAACTCATTTTTATATTTTAAAAAATTGATGATTTAAGTCTTAATCCCTCAGTTTCATTTAATCCAAACATTAAATTCATATTTTGAACAGCTTGCCCAGATGCTCCTTTTAATAAATTGTCGATAATTGAAGTAATTATTAATTTTCCATTTAATAATGAAAGATGAAGAATACACTTATTAGTATTAATTACTTGTTTTAAATTGATTTCATTTTCAGAAATGATTATAAAGGGGTGGTTATAATAAAATTGCTTATAAATCTCCTTAACATCATTTATTTTAGATTCACAATTAAAATAATTTGTTGAAAAAATTCCTCTTGTGAAACTCCCTCTTAAGGGAATGAAGTTTAAATTATATTTTTTTATAGATTTTTTATTGAATGTATATTTAATTTCATCAAGATGTTGATGATTAAATTCTTTATAAGACGAAACATTGTTATTTCTCCAACTGAAATGAGTAGTGTTAGATGGTATTATTCCAGCCCCAGTGCTTCCAGTAATTGCGTTTGAATGTATATCACCATTTATAATGTTTGAATTAATTGACGGTAATAAAGCTAATTGTAGTGCCGTGGCAAAACATCCAGGGTTTGCTATATTTTTTGAGGATTTAATCAGGTTTTTTTGTAATTCAGGTAACCCATAAGTAAATTTTCTTGTATTTTTTCCTATTGTAATAGATTTCTCTAATCTAAAATCTTGACTTAAATCAATGATTTTAGTTTTTTGATTAATTGAACTTGTTAATAAAAAATCATACGATTTTCCATGACCTTGACATAGAAAAATTACATCACTTTCTTTGATTGTATTAGTAAATTCAATATTAATCTCATCAATTAGTTCAGAGTACACATCACTAACTAATTTACCATTGTTAGTTGTACTGTATGCAAATACTATCTCAACACCTTCATGATGAACCAACAGTCTTAAGAGTTCTCCTCCGGTATATCCAGATGCTCCAACTATACCTACTTTAATTTTATTTTTTATTGACATACTGATGTATTTTGTTTTGATTTGAAACTATTTTTATAAAGCCTTTTGCATCATCTGCAGACCATTTATTATTAATTTCCCCATATGTTCCGAATTCTCTGTTCATTAAATCATTTTTAGAACAAATTCCATTTAACTCAAATCTGAAAGGGTGTAATGTAATATGAACATCTCCATTCACATTTATTTGACTGCTTTGAAGAAAACTTTCAATATCTCTTAAAACAGGATCCAAGTATTGACCTTCGTGTAAGTGCATTCCATAAAAATTAGAAAGCTGATCTTTTTGGAACTGTTGCCATTTTGTTAATGTGTGTTTTTCTAAAAGATGATGGGATTTAATTATCAACATAGGTCCGCCCGCTTGAAATCCTACCCTTCCTTTAATTCCAATTATACTGTCACCAACATGAATATCTCTTCCAATACAGTAATCGTTACATTGTTTTGAAATTAATTCAATACATGTAACTGGATCATATTTTTCTCCATTTATTCCACTTATTTCTCCATTTTTAAATGTTAGGGTTATTTCTTTAGAACTTTTATTTTTTAAACTTCCTGGATACGCTTTACTAGGTAATTTTAAATCTGAAGTCAAAGTCTCATCTCCACCTACACTTGTTCCCCAGAGCCCTTTGTTGATTGAATATTTTGCTTTTTCCCAAGATAATTTTATTCCCTGCTGATTTAAAAAATCAATTTCTTCCTCTCTTGTTAGTTTTAAATCTCTTATTGGAGATAATATTTTTATTTCTGGAGCAAGTATTTGAAATATAGTATCAAATCTAACCTGATCATTTCCTGCACCTGTACTTCCATGAGCTATGTGAGTTGCTTTGTTTTTTTTAGCATAATTTACTATTTCCATAGCCTGAATTGTTCTTTCAGAACTTACTGATAGGGGATAAGTGTTATTTCTCAATACATTTCCAAAAACTAAATATTTAATTATTGTATTGTAAAATAAGTCAACTGCATCTATAGATGTGAATGAATAAGCACCTAATTTTATAGCTTTTTCTTTAATTTTATTAGATTCTTCAATTGTATAACCTCCAGTATTAATATTAACTGCATGAACCTCATTATCAATTGATAATTTTTTTAAGCAATATGAGGTGTCCAATCCTCCACTGTAAGCAAGTACTATTTTTTTCATGATTTATTTTTTGGTTCATAAAGCATCCCCGTGCAAAGACACATGGATTTATTTGTTCTGTTTAATACGTCGTAATTTTTACATGTTTGACATCCTTTCCAAAATTCTTCATCGCTTGTTAACTCAGAAAAAGTTACTGGTTTATATCCCAATTGATAATTTATTTTCATAACTGGTAAGCCAGTGGTAATTCCAAATATCTTAGCGTTTGGATATTTATTGATTGAATGTTCAAATGTTAATTTCTTAATTTTTTTCGCAAGTCCTTTTCCTCTAAATAATGGATTAACTATTAGTCCTGAATGAGCAACATATTTTCCATGCCCCCATATTTCTATATAACAAAATCCAGCAAAATCATTTTTTTTGATTGCAATAACAGCGTTGCCATTTTCAATTTTTTTTCTAATGTATTCGGGTGATCTTAAAGCTATTCCTGTTCCTCTAGTTTTTGCTGAAGAACTAATAGATTTTGATATAATATCACAATATTTTATATGCTTCAAAGAAGCAACAGTAATGTCCAAGATGTTAAAATTTTAGTTAAGAATGAATTGAAATGAAACTGGACTCACCTAGTTTCCTAAATAGATATATACCCAAAAGGGCGGGCACGACGGGTTGCCGATGCGTTTAAAGAAAAATTAAAATATCTATTGTTAATCACATTGTAAATGTCTACAAAAATATTTAACAAACAAAATATATTTTAAAAAAAACAATTAAGTAAATTTGAAGAAAAAAAAATTGAAAAGATTTTCTAAAAAATTTAAACTTGAAGATTTAAATCTTTTTAGAGATAAATTATTAAAGTGGTCAAATAAGTTTACTTACTCTTCATTTTTAAATTCAAACAACTACAGTTCTAATATTAAACAATATGAGTGCATATGTGCTGTTGAATTGGAGTCGGAGATACCTTTTACAAAAAATAATTCCACACAGAAACTGGATAATTATTTAAAAAAAGTTGATGACTGGGTATTCGGATATTTAAATTATGATTTAAAAAATGAGATTGAAAATTTAAAAAGTAATAATCCTGACAATTTTAACTTACCTAATCTATATTTTTATCAGCCAAAAAAAATATGGATCATTAAAAATGATTATGTTGAAGCTTTGTATTTAGAATCTAATTTAATTATTGAAGATTGGAACACTATTAATAGTTTGAATTGTAAAAATGAAAACAATCCTTTTAATCCTCCTACACTAAGCCAAAAACTTAATAAAGAACAATATTTAAATAAGATAGATGTATTAAAAAACCATATTAATAGAGGAGATGTATATGAAGCCAACTTTTGTTTTGAGTGGTTTAGTGAACATGCTAAAATAAATCCACTTTACGTTTATAAAAATCTTAATAAAATATCTAAATCTCCAATGAGTGTTTATTTTAAAAACAAAAAATTACATTTAATTTGCTCTTCACCAGAAAGATATTTAAAAAGAAATAATAACAAACTAATTAGTCAACCCATTAAAGGTACAAGTAGACGAGATATAGATTTTGTTATTGATAAAAAATTAAAGGATAATTTAAGCCTTGATCCTAAAGAAAGGTCTGAAAATATAATGATTGTAGATTTAGTAAGAAATGATATGTCAAGATTTTCAAAACCAGGTTCTGTTAAGGTTAAGGAATTATGTGAGGTTTATCCTTTTAAACAAGTTCATCAAATGATTTCTACAATTGAATCTAAAGTTGATTCTTCTTTGAAAATTAGTAAAATAATTGAGGGTAGTTTTCCAATGGGCAGTATGACTGGAGCTCCTAAAGTTAAAGCAATGAAAATAATTGATGAACTTGAGGAAACAAAAAGAGGGCTTTACAGTGGAGCTGTTGGTTTTATAGATCCTTATGGTAATTTTGATTTTAATGTAGTTATAAGGTCACTTATATATGATTCTGAGAGTAAACACTTGTCTTTTCATGTAGGTAGTGCTATTACTGCTAAATCAAAAGCGGTAAACGAATATGATGAATGCTTGTTAAAAGGTAAAGCAATGATTTTATCATTAACTTAATTTATATACTTTTTTAATGTAATATTGTTAAGAATGTTAGATCTAATTAATAAACACATTGATAATGATTTGTCTTTTTTACATGGCAAAAAATTATTGGTTTGTGTTAGTGGAGGTATTGACAGCGTGGTTCTTTTGCACCTTTTAAATAAAATGAATTATAAAATTGGAGTTGCACATTGTAATTTTAAATTGAGGCATAAAGAAAGTGATGATGATAGTTTTTTTGTTGAAAATTTATGCAATAAAATATCTGTCCCGTTTTATATAAAAGATTTTAATATTAATATACCTAAGCATTCAGTCCAAATGGCTGCTAGAAAATTAAGGTATGATTGGTTTTATGAATTACTTGAGTTATATAAATATGATTTTATATTAACTGCTCATCATTTAAATGATTCTATAGAAACATTTTTGATTAATTTAACTAGATCTACTGGAATTGATGGTCTTACTGGTATAAATTCAATTAATAATAAAGTAGTTCGACCTTTACTGCCCTTTAATAAATCTCAAATAATTGATTATGCTAATGATAATAATATTAAATGGAGAGAAGATTCTTCTAACTTAAAAAACGATTATTTGAGAAATAAAATTCGTAATAAGTTAGTTCCAGTCTTTATTGATATTGATTCTAATTTTACAAGTAACTTTTCTAAAACCTTAGTTCGTCTAAATGAATCTAATTTAATCTTAAAAGAACATACAGAAAATTTTAAGTCCATTAATTTTAAAACTAAAAATGATGAAATTTTAATCTTAAAAACAGCACTTAAAGATTTGTCAAGTGTAATGATTTTTAATTTGTTTACTGATTATGGATTTAAAAACACAGATCAAATTGTTAGTTTATGTAAGGCTGAAACTGGAAAAATTATTACTTCTAAACTATATTCTATTTTAAGCAATAGGACACATCTAATAATTAAAAAAAATACTAAAAATATTAAAATAGATTATTTTTATAATAACCAAAATGATTTCTTGTTTCCAGAAAATATCCTGGTAGAAGAAGGTAATTACGTTAATGACAAAAAATCTTTATACTTAATTAAAGATCAAATTAATTTTCCTTTAATAATCAGAAAATGTCAACCCGGTGATTTGATTTATCCAACAGGGATGAATGGAAAAAAATTAGTGTCTAAATTATTAAAAGACAATAAGCTGTCTAAATTTGAAAAAGATAAACAATATGTGCTAACTGATCAAGATCATATTTTATGGGTAATTGGCATAAGATTTGATAAAAGAAAGTATAGTGACACTGATTCTAATTTAAAAATATCATTCTTTGAAAAATAATTTTTTAGTAATATTATTTTTAACTCTAAGTTTTCTTGGTTATTCTCAGGATCCAATAACTTTTGAGACTAAGGTAAAAAAGATTTCTGAAAACACTTTTGAACTAGTTACTACAGCTAACATTCAGAACAAGTGGAGGTTATATTCACAGAACTTATTATCTGGGGGAGCGATTCCAACAGAGTTTATTTTTGATAATAAATCACAATCCATTAAATTAATTGGAGATGTTAGTGAGTCTCAATCAATAACAAAATTTGATCCTATTTTTCAGATTGAACAATCTTATTTTGAAAATCAATCAACTTTCACACAATTAATTGAGACTAATAAAATTATTGATAATATACCTGCTGTAATTGCATATCAGGCTTGTGACGACGTTGTATGTATTTTTAGAGAAGCAAATCTTATTTTTAATTTTGACGGATCAACATTAGCTATTGAAAATGTAGATTTAACATCCGATATCTATGAAAACAACAATGCATTAGCAATTGATTTAAAAAACACGGAATTATTATCTACAATTAACGATAGTTCAGCTTTGACTTCTAATTCATATATAAATCTATTTATACTTGGATTTATAGGTGGTTTATTAGCACTTCTTACACCATGCGTTTTTCCAATGATTCCATTGACTGTTTCGTTCTTTACAAGTAACAAATCTGAACAGAATTCCAAGTTCAATGCAATTATATACGGTCTATTTATAGTTGGTATCTATTTGTCCTTAAGTATTCCTTTTCATTTTCTTGATTCAATTGATCCAGAAATATTAAACAGTATATCAACAAATGCGGGATTGAATATTTTCTTTTTCGTAGTCTTTATTTTGTTTGCGTTTTCATTTTTTGGTTTCTATGAAATAACAATTCCTTCAAAATGGGTTAATTCAATTGACTCAAAATCTAACTCTATAGGTGGATACATAGGAGTTTTTTTTATGGCATTAACTTTGGTACTAGTATCATTTTCCTGTACTGGTCCAATTTTAGGTTCTTTGTTAGTTGGTTCAATTTCATCTCAAGGTGGCGCAATTCAGTTAACCATAGGGATGTTAGGTTTTGGAGTTGCTTTAGCTTTACCATTTACAATTTTTGCCTTATTCCCAAATTTGCTAACTACTCTTCCTAAATCTGGGAGATGGATGAATACCTTTAAAGTAATTTTAGGTTTTTTAGAATTAGGTTTTGCATTCAAGTTTTTGTCTAATGCCGACTTAGTTGAACATTGGGGGATACTTAAAAGAGAAGTTTTTATTGGAATATGGGTATTGATTTCTTTTTCTTTGTCCTTGTATTTATTAGGTTTATATAAATTCCCTCATGAGAGTAAAAATGTTGTAACATCAAAATTTAATCTTATTCTAGGTTTTTTTGTTTTAGGATTTTCAGTTTATCTATTTCCAGCTTTGTTACAAAACGGTTCTGATAAAGCTAGAATGTTAAGTGGTTTTACTCCTCCTGCATTTTATTCTATTTATAGTAAATCAAATGATTGTCCTTTGGGCTTTACATGCTTTAAAGACTTTGATTCAGGTCTTAGTTACGCTAAATCTCAAAACAAACCAATATTATTAGATTTTACAGGATGGGCATGTGTAAATTGCAGAAGGATTGAAGAAAACGTTTGGACTGATCCTGAAGTTTATAGTTTGATTAATGATAATTTTGTTTTAATATCTCTGTATGTAGACGATAGAAAGGAGTTAGATGTCAAAGATTTCATTAGATTGAAATACAAGTCCGGTAAAGAAAAAATTATTAAAACAGTAGGTGAGAAGGGAGCTACATTTCAAGCAATTAACTTTAAAAGTGCTTCGCAACCGTATTATGTTCTTTTAGATAATGATCTAAGAATACTTAATAAACCTATACAGTACACTTCCAAAGACAAATACTTGAATTGGTTAAAAGAGGGTTTAAGTAATTTATAGTGTTTTTCCTTTATGATATATTAATGGATTTAACATAGATTTATTTATTTCACCACTCAAATATTTACCAATATATATGTAATGGTCTCCAGCACTTATTATTTCTGTTATTTTACATTCAAGGAAAGAACAAGAATTTGATATTATTTTTATATTATTTTTGGATTCAGTTGTTTCAACTCCTTTAAACCTTTCTTTTTGACTTAATTTGTTATTAGCAAACTGATAACAAATATCTTTTTGAAGATTACTTAAGATACTTACATTAAAAAAACTATTTTTTTTCAGAGCAATGTTTGATTTAGCTTCTTTGTTTAAACAAAATAAAACTAATAGTGGATCAATAGAAACAGAAGTAAATGAATTAGCTGTAAATCCATAATCTATATTATTGTCTTTAGAGGTTATTATAGTAACTCCTGTAGCATAAGTACTACATATTTCTTTGAAAAGAGATGTGTTCATTAATAAAATTTGTCAAATATAACGATATACATCTTTAAAAGGAACTCTTAATTGATCTCCATAAATCCCTTCCTTTGTTCTAATTCCACACCCTATAACCATATTTATTTCAGATTTATATGGAAGATTTAATATGTTTTTTACCATTAAAGTATCTGATCCCTCCATAGGACAAGTGTCATAACCAATTCCTGACATACTTAACATAAAGTTTTGAGCTGCTAATCCAGCGCTTTTGTGAGCAACAATTCTTGTATCTGAACTTGTAACCTGTCTCATGGTTGGTCTGAACAATCCAATAGTTTGAAATATTATACTTTTAATTAATCCGATAATACCAAAAAAATCTGTGTATAATGTTGGAATAATTTTTTTATAATAAGCATGCGCTTGTTTTAATCTTTTTTTAGAAATTTCATTATTTTTTGATTGCGTTGTAATAACATCAACATTCCATTGAGCTCTTTCTTTCCAAAGATCTTTTCTTACAACAATAACAACTAATTGATTAGCCGTTTTAGCAGCATTTTGATTAAAGCAAGCTTTTGATAATTTCTTTAGAATTTTTTTATCGCTAACATGAATAAATTCCCATAATTGAAGGTTACTACTGTTGGGGGCTAAGCTTGCATTAAATAAGCATTTTTTAACTTTCTCAGGGTCGATGTCATCATTATTAAAAAGTCTTACAGACCTACGATATTTTATAGCGTCAGAAACCGATTTTTCATTCTTCATTTTATGAAATTAAATTTAATATTTTTTTTAAGAAACTTATCTTATTTTTAAAAGGAGGATATCTCAATGGAGGATCTATCCATAGAGGCTTAGAAATGTATGGCTTGAAATGAGAAAATGTATCAAATGTTGATTCTCCATGGTATTTTCCCATACCACTTTGTCCAACTCCTCCAAAAGGCAGTCTATCATTTGCTATATGCATAACAGTATCATTAATAGCACCACCTCCAAATGGGTGAGATTCTAAAAATTTTTTTCCAAATTCACTTCTGTTAGTAAAAATATATAATGCTAAAGGATGTGAATATTTATTTACTAATTCATCAACCTCTTTAAAATCACTATATTCAATAATAGGTAATATTGGTCCAAATATTTCATCTTCCATTATTTTAGAATCTAAATTTTCAACTTCTACTATTGTTGGTTCAAAAAACTTACTATTCATATCAAATTTACCACCATGCAATATTTTTTCGTTCTTGAGCAATGAATTAAGATATTTCATGTGTTTATCACTAATAATTCTTCCATATTCTTCACATTTTATAACATCATCACTATAGGTTTTAATAATTTGGGCAATTAATTCTTTAATTAAATCGTTTTTTATTTTTTTATTTACAATTAAAAAATCAGGAGCTATACATGTTTGACCACAGTTTGTAAATTTTCCCCACACTATTCGTTTTGCTGTGACCTTAATTGAAGCAGTTTCGTCAACTATACAAGGGTTTTTTCCGCCAAGTTCAAGAGTTGTAGGTGTTAAGTTTGTAGCAGCAGCTTTTGCTATAATTTTTCCAACGCTAACACTTCCTGTGAAAAAGATATAATCCCATTTAAATTCTAATAATTTAGTTGATATATCAGGACCACCGAGAACAACATCTACGTGACCTTTATCAAAAACTGAACTTAAAATTTTATTTAATATTTGACTTGTTTGTTCAGAGTATTCAGATGGTTTTAAAAGAACCGTATTTCCAGCTGCTATTGCTCCGATTAGTGGAGCAATTGATAATTGAAAAGGGTAGTTCCAAGGTGAAATATGGAGTGTGTTTCCATAGGGTTCAGCAATTATGTAATCAGATGATGGAAAATTTAGTAGGGTAGATTTAACAGCTTTTCTTTTGGTCCATTTTTTTAAATTTCTAAGAGCAATTTTAATTTCGGAATAAACAAAATGTATCTCAGTTAAATAACTTTCTCCTTTTGATTTACCTAAGTCATTAAATAAAGCTAATTCTATTTCTTTTTCGCTTGATTTAATCTCATTTAAAAGATCTTTTAATTTTTGAATTCTAAAGTCGACATTATATGTTTTTTTTGATTTAAAATAGTTTTTTTGATTGTCAATTGTTGATTTTAATGATTTATCCATAAAAAAAGGGTTTTTTAGAATAATTAAATTATGATTTTGATAAAAATATGAATTAAATTAATGATGAGGTAAATTAATTGATTTTTTGTTTACTTTTATATAGTATTAATTTTTACTCCTTCTCTTTAGATAAGGGGTTTTTTTTTAGAAATGAGTTTAAATAAATATAGTAAAGCCGTCACCCAAGATCCTACTCAGCCAGCCGCTAAAGCAATGCTTCATGCAATTGGATTAACTACTAAGGATTTATCTAAGCCGTTTGTTGGTATTGCTAGTACTGGTTATGAGGGTAATCCTTGTAATATGCATTTAAATGATCTTTCTAAGAATATTAAAGATGGTATTAATAAAAATGAATTAATTGGATTAATATTTAATACAATTGGAGTTAGTGATGGTATTTCAATGGGAACTCAAGGCATGAGATATTCACTTCCTTCTCGTGATATTATCGCTGATTCAATTGAGACTGTTGTACAAGCAATGGCTTATGATTCTTTAATTACTGTTGTTGGTTGTGATAAAAATATGCCTGGTGCATTAATTTCAATGCTAAGACTCAATCGACCATCAATTTTAGTTTATGGTGGAACAATTGCTCCTGGGTGTCATAATGGAAAGAAACTTGATGTTGTTTCAGCATTTGAAGCTTGGGGTGAAAAAGTTTCTGGAAAAATTGATGAAAATGAATTTAGTAATATTATAAAAAATGCCTGTCCAGGTGCTGGTGCCTGCGGTGGAATGTATACTGCAAACACCATGTCGTCTGCAATAGAGGCAATGGGTATGTCACTTCCGTATAATTCATCAAACCCTGCAACTAGTTCTCAAAAAACTAAAGAATGCGATTTAGTTGGAAAAGCAATTTTTAATTTAATTAATCTTGATTTAAAACCTTTAGACATAGTTACTAAAGAATCTATTAAAAACGCTGTAAGATTAATAACAGTTTTAGGAGGATCAACAAATGCTGTTCTTCACATGCTTGCCATTGCTAAAAGTGCTAATATTAATTTTACAATTGACGATTTTCAAAAAATTTCAGAAAAGACTCCTTTTTTAGCAGATTTAAAGCCTAGCGGAAAATTTCTTATGGAAGACCTTCATGATGTTGGTGGAGTTCCAGCTGTAATGAAATATATGTTAGAAAATAATTTGTTAAATGGAGACTGCATGACAGTTACTGGAAAAACAATAAAAGAAAATTTAGAAGATGTAAAATCATTAGATTTTAATCAAAATGTAATAAAACCAATCTCAGAACCTATTAAAGATTCTGGACATATTAGAATCTTATACGGAAATATAGCTACAAAAGGGTCAGTTGCAAAAATTACTGGAAAAGAAGGTCTAAAATTTTCAGGAAAAGCTATTGTTTTTGATTCTGAACAGGAAGCTAATGATGGTATAAAAAATGGATTAGTTAAAAAAGGTAATGTAGTTGTTATACGTTATGTAGGTCCAAAGGGTGGGCCAGGAATGCCCGAAATGTTAAAACCTACATCGGCAATAATGGGTTGTGGATTAGGAAAGGAAGTAGCATTAATAACAGATGGTAGATTTTCAGGTGGTACTCATGGTTTTGTCGTTGGTCATATTTGTCCTGAAGCTCAAGACGGAGGTAACATAGCACTTATAAAAAATAACGATAACATAATCATTGATGCGATTACTAATTCAATATCTTTAGATATTTTAGAAGAAGAATTGACAAAAAGAAAAAATAATTGGATTAAACCAGAACTTAAGTTTAAAAACGGAATATTATATAAATATTGCAAAAATGTTTCAAATGCATCTAAAGGATGTGTTACAGATAATTAATGAGTAATAATAAGAAAATATCAGGTGCAGAGGCAGTTATAAGGACATTAATTGAAGAAGGTGTAGATTTAATATACGGTTATCCTGGAGGTGCAATTATGCCTATATATGATGAGTTGTATAAGTTTCAAGATAAATTAAATCACGTTTTAACTAGACATGAACAAGGTGCTACTCATGCTGCTCAAGGCTTTTCAAGAGTTTCAGGAAAAGTAGGAGTAGTCATGGCTACATCCGGCCCTGGGGCTACTAATTTAGTTACAGGAATTGCAGATGCTCAAATAGATTCAACTCCAATGGTTTGCATAACTGGTCAAGTCGCATCACATTTACTTGGTTCTGATGCTTTTCAAGAAACTGATATAATTGGCATATCAACGCCTGTTACAAAATGGAATTGTCAAATAACTCAAGCTAAAGATATTCCAGAGATTTTGGCTAAAGCATTTTATATTGCTAGGACAGGAAGGCCGGGTCCTGTTTTAATAGATATTACAAAAGATGCTCAATTTGAATTAATGAGTTTTCAGTATAATAAATGTTTTTCTGTAAGAAGTTACAAACCAGTTCCCGATTATTCAACTGATCAAATCAAAAAAGCTAGTCATTTAATTAATGAATCAAAAAAACCATTTATTGTTTTTGGACAAGGTGTTATTTTGGGTGAAGCTGAAAATGAATTTAAGGAATTTATAGAGAAAACAGGAATACCTTCAGCTTGGACCATCTTAGGGTTGTCTGCCTTACCTACTGAACATTATTTAAATGTAGGAATGGTTGGAATGCACGGAAATTATGGTCCCAACGTTTTAACTAACGAATGTGATTTGCTAATAGCTATAGGAATGCGTTTTGATGATCGTGTAACGGGTAATTTAGAGACTTACGCTAAGCAAGCTAAGATTATTCATATGGAAATTGACCCTGCAGAAATAAATAAGAATGTTGAGTGTGATATTTCAGTCTTAGGAAACATTAAAGAAACTATTCCTTTATTAACGTCAATGGTTAATAAAAATTCTCATAAAAGTTGGTTAGATAAATTTTCATTTCATTATGAAATTGAATTTAAAAAAGTTATTAATAAAGAAATTAATCCAACAAAGAACGGATTAACAATGGCTGAAGTTATTAAAGAAATTAATAATTCGACGAATGGAGATGCAATTATTGTAACAGATGTTGGACAGCATCAAATGGTTACTTGTAGGTATGCTAAATTTAATAAATCTAAATCTAATGTTACTTCTGGCGGATTAGGAACCATGGGTTTTGCACTTCCTGCGGCTCTTGGTGCTAAAATGGGAGCACCTGATAGAGAAGTTGTCGCTGTTATAGGTGACGGAGGATATCAAATGACAATTCAAGAATTAG
>Ga0206682_10000467_pt1 | contig 44200 bp, 49 predicted proteins | sample M240m12015metaG_FD_155444 | JGI IMG/M metagenome (GOLD analysis project Ga0206682, IMG submission 155444) | Ammonia-oxidizing marine archaeal communities from Monterey Bay, California, United States - M2 40m 12015 | ecosystem: Environmental > Aquatic > Marine > Intertidal zone | place: USA... | reverse complement strand
ACCACAATCCCATGGATCGCATCAAAACTCGTTCTTGTTAGTTCTTGTAAGTTCATAATTCTTATATTTTAATTACACTTATATTATCACTTTAACATATACTTTGTAACGTATTTACTATAAAAATATACAAAATGTCCCTTTTTGAAAATATTGCACTATAATATTATATATAACTATAATAATGTAATAAATAACTACATTCATTGAATATAATTCAATAAACTAAATACTATATTACATTAATAATAAATTACATTAAGTGTAGAGATAACACAATATATCTACATATATGACAACAAAACACAACAATATCTACACATAATGCAACGAAAGTTATAAAACATTGCAACATTGGCAATGAAACCTATGTAATTCTAAATAAAATGCATTGCAAAATGTGCGGAAAACTATATAAAATGCTGCATTATTAGCAACAAAACAATAGTATTACTACTAATATGGGGGTACTTTATTAACTAACTTTCCTATGTACTTGATTATCAAATATGTACGTGTAATACAAAATATCTATATACGAAACGTTTTATTATTGATATTATCGTGTATGGTATTATCTTGTGTTAAGTGGCCGCATGAGGTTGATTGTTTTTGTTTGGTAGACACGGTTATTTTATCTACTAATGATCATGTTATATGTGCGGATGCTGGGGGAGAAATAATACAGTGTAGTATACACGATTTAATTAAATATAATGAGCAAAGAGATTAAGATTAAGTCTAACGGGCTTAGGAACGAATTGAAGGAGATACGTAACAGTATTGACAAACTAACGAGCGCAATGATTGAGATACATCTTGCACACACAAACAAACCTTATTATGAAGAGACTAATAATAGCCTTGGCGTTATTGACCCCTGCGTGTGCGGCAGGTCAGACACGGCAGACAAAGATAGACCAGTTTAAACATATAACTAAGGATCTCTGTATAGAGTCCCCTAGTGAAGTGCTGTTAGCACAACATTTATACATCGAAATGATGGTTGTAAAAACATTCAGAGATGAAAAAGAATAAAAAGAGTAAACATCCGCTTAAAGGACTTTCACCGCTGACACTTAAAGACAGCTGTTACTATAAAGCAAAACGTACATATGATGTATTCCCCTCAGCCTATGCGTCGGGGGCGATTGCCAAATGTAGAAAAAACAAAAAAAAATAATATTATGGGAATTGGACCACAAAACTTAGGTGCACCAGGAATGTCTGGTAAAAGCAAACCTTGCGGATCACCGCTAAAAAAGATTAGTAATTCATTGGATGGACCGGGTGCGAGCCCTTTAGCTTTCAATGACAAATTAGAAGCCGCTGTTGATTCAGGTAAGATCAAAGGTGGATTTGCAAACGCTATTAAAAACAATAAATAATATATTATGGATCACGAAAGAAGTCCCATGAAGAAAAAAGTTGGTCGCGGAAAGATGACCGCTGCTCAAAGAAGACAAGATCAAGAGACTATGAAAACCCGCCAACGTGCTACGGGCGCGGGGAATAGAGTTGTACCTACTAAAGAGCGCGGTGTAAGTTTTAGTGGATCTCCCTATGCGAACCCTACCTCTGTTGCTGTTGAGAAAAAAGTTAAGCCGCCTAAGAAGACAGGCGCTATGGAAATGGAAACAGAAGGTCCTTCTGCATCTCCAATGAAAAAGTACGGTGCAACTTCACCTATGAAGAAATACGGTGGATCACCTATGAAAAAGAACGCAAGCCCTTTCGCTAAGCTAGGATCTAAAGAAGTTGATTCTCCAACCACGTTTAAAGGTGACGCTGCTAGTGCTATTAATAAGTACATCGGCAAAAAGTAGTGGCTGTTAGAAAAACTAAGAAGGGTGCTAATCTTAAAAGATGGTTTAAAGAAAAGTGGACCGACGAAAAAGGTAATCCTTGTGGTTCTTCTAAAAACAAATCAGTTAAGAAGTGTAGACCTTCTAAAAGAATATCCCGCAAAACAGTAAAGACCTGGGGTGAAATGTCACCTGCAGAAAAGAAGAAAGCTGTTGCAGAGAAAAAGCGTGTAGGCATGGGACGTAAGACATCCCAAATAAGGAAAAAAACAACCAAAAGAAAAAAGAAATGAAACTACCTACAAACGGCGTGGCCAAGGAAATAAGACATTACGCAGGATCATTATTTATATTCCTACTTATTATAGGTATAGTGTTTGTGCTAATGCAATATCCAGTTCTGGAAACAAACAAAGAAGTGGTCATGATGATGATAGGAACTTTGAGTGCTTCAATAGGTCTTGTCATAAGTACCATAACAGGTTCCAAGCCGGATGATATAAATGCGCTTAAACAATCCCTTGATAAAAAAGAGCACCAAATTGAACTTCTAGTTTCTGCTAAAGATAATTTAGAAGAAATGGTAATTCAGTTGCAAAAACAAATGTTGGAAAATCAAGATAATGTTATGGATAAGGTTATTTTAAAAGCTGCCATGGATTATGACGATAAGTACAACCCACCAAAGAAATAACTAATGAGTCAGAAACTTTCCCTAAAAGCCCGAGCGGCTAAAGCGGCTAGAGATCTGCGATACGCAAATTCACCTGATAGAAAGGCGAAGCGTGCAGATAGCCAAAAGAAACGTAGAGCTGCCAAGAAGGCGGGACGTTCTCTGACAAATTTAGATTACGACCATAAAGATAAAAAGTTCAAATCAGTTAAAGCCAATAGAGGTAATGACGGTAAGGGAACTAAAAAGGAAAAAAGAAAGCTAATTAAATAGATTATGGAAACCATTGTAATTATATTCACGATTCTTTTAGTTATAACAGTTGGAACTGTTGTAGCAACCAAATTTGGAAGATTCAAAGACGCTGATGATGACGGCATCCCTGATGAAGTTGAAGACTTTGTTGAAGATACCGTAGACGACGCTAAAGAAGTTGTTAAAAAGTTCACGAGAAAAAAACCTGGACGTAAAAAGAAAAAATGATATGCCTGTTAAAAAAGCTACACGACGCAAAAAACCACCTGCACCTTCAAAGAAAAAATCTTTAGGCTATTATGCTAAAGTAAATAAGAAAGGCGGGACTGGTAAAAAAGCTGGTGGAGGAATGACAGCTAAGGGCGTTGCTAAATATCGAAAAGATAATCCTGGCAGTAAATTGAAAACTGCCGTAACAACGCCACCATCTAAATTAAAGAAAGGCAGTAAAGCTGCTAAAAGAAGAAAAGCATTCTGTGCTAGATCTAAAAGCTGGACCTCAGAAAGAGGCCGTGCTGCTAGACGCAAATGGAACTGCTAAAAATATAAATCAAATTAAATCAAATTAAATGGCACAATTCGGAGGGCCCAAGCTAGTTAAAGAATTACACTTTGACGGAGAAGCTAAAGGCAAACTTACAAATGGAATAAACAAAATAGCAAACGCTGTTAGTTCTACATTAGGAGCTAGCGGTAGAACAGTGGTTATTGAAGACGACTTCGGTAACCCTTATGTAACCAAAGATGGGGTTACTGTTGCTAATTCAATATTACTCAACAATCCAGTTGAGAACCTAGGCGTTTCAATGATGAAACAAGCCGCACAAAAAACAGCGAGTATGGCAGGTGACGGTACAACCACCTCCATAGTGCTAACACAGGCCATAATCGACTGTTACTATAAACACAAAGGACAGGCACGTTCCTTTAGAGACGTTAAAAGTGGTATTAATAAATTTAAAGACCACGTAATAGATTTTTTATCTGAAAAAGCTGTTAAAGTTGATAATAAAGAGTTATATAATGTTTCTACAATTTCTGCTAATAACGACAAAGAGCTTGGAGAACTTATCGCAAAAGCTTTTGAAAGTTCAGGAGAAAACGGAATTGTTGCTATGGAGACTTCTCCAAACAGTGAAACATATATTGACACCGTAGAGGGAACAAAAATAGGGAGTACTTCTAAAACTCCGCATTTCTACACTAATAAAGAAAAAGAAACAACAGAGCTAGATAAGCCGTTGGTTTTTATTAGTGCATCGGAAATACCAAATATTAGAAAAATTCAAGACATCCTGGAGCATGCTATTAAGTCCAACCGTAGCATACTCCTTATTGCGCCTTTAGAATCACAGCCAATGACTGCTCTGGCTATGAATAAAGTAAAGGGCAATATTAAGGTCAACGTAATAGATCCGCCTAGCTTTGGACTGAAGCGTAAGGACATACTGGATGATCTAGCGTTGCTTGTCGGGGCTAAAGTTTTTGACGAAAGCCTTGGGGATTCGATTGATGCGATCTCCCCTGACATGTTAGGTACGGCCGATAAGGCCATCTCAGATAGTGAGGGTACTGTTTTAGTTATCTCTGAAAAATCAGAAGAAGCACTAGAACGTATCGAATATTTAAAAACTGCTCTTGATGATGAAGACAATAAAATATTGTCAAAGCACTTAAACGACAGGTTAGCTCTTTTATGTGGTGGTGTATCCATTATATACGTAGGAGCTGATACGGAAGTTGAGCTTAAAGAAAAGCAAGACAGAGTAGATGATGCAATTCATGCTGTAAAGGCAGCACGTAAAGAAGGTATATTGCCAGGAGGAGGAGCTGCACTAGCTTATGCTGCAGCAAGCGATTGGCAATTAGAAATGAATCAAGACGAATTTTTAGGTTTTGAAATTTTGAAAGATGCTTTGATTGCGCCATATACAAAAATATTATCTAACGCAGGTTTATACCCTGAGGAATTCCAGCTTAAAAAATGGGGTGACGGGGTTAATGTAATTTGTGGTTGTGTGACGAACATGCGAGAAGACGGAATTATCGATCCGTTTCTAGTTACAAAAACAGCACTTAATAATGCGGTATCTGTAGCTACTACTATTTTATCAACAGATTGTGTAATTAGTAACGTAAGGGAATAATGGAAGCAATAGGTAATTACGTAGTATTAGAAGAGATCCTGGAATCGTCCACAAAGACACAGGGAGGCCTAGAACTAGCCGAAAAGCATCGGGAAGATATTAGGTATCGCAAAGCAAATATCGTGTCATCTGGGCCAGATATTCTAAAACAAGGACAGGTAGTTCTTTTTGATAGGGTAGCTGGTTATCCGGTTGAGCACGAAGATAAAATTTATAAAGTAATAAACGTAAGAGACGTAGTAGCTGTATTATAATGGAAAGATCAGATTTTGCACAAAGAGGCGAAGTCAAAGTTGATTTTCTTAAATACTATAGATTAGTATCAAGATGGGCTTGTAAAAACAACGAGCTGTCTGTTGCCGATTTAGAGCTATTATTCTATCTTGACCCTATTGTATATTTTACCATAGAAGATTTTAAAACAGGAACGTTGTTTTATACCTGGGATAAAGAAAGATTCTACAGGCTACAAAGAGACGGCTGGATTAATAAATCACATAATGGTGGTGGCCGCAGAGGTGACCATAACAAATATAAGGTTAGCCAGAAAGGTAAGCTATTAATAAATAGAATATATAGGATACTTATAAATGAAGAAGATCTTCCGACTTCAGCAAATAGGAATAAAATAATGAAACGAGAGACGTACATTGATAAAGTGTACAGCCAAGCTATAAAAGAGTTTAACAAAAAAAAATAAAAAAATGGCAATAAGATCAGTTGTAACTACTGTAAACGGAGTTACAGGTGCGGTTACAAATACCGTGCAGGGATTAACTAAAAACGAAACTATTACTGGAGTCGTTTTGCGAGAGTTCATGACAAATGGACCTGATAAGTTGGCTAATGGCAGCTATAATAGCACAGCATCTGAACTAAAGTATAATGTAAAAGTTAAACCTAATAATTGTTTAGCTAATATAACTTTTGGCTCTGATACATTTATATTATATAGTGCACCAACAGGAATTACGCAAACCATCAAGGCACCTTCTGCAACAGCCACTGTAAACGCAGTTGTTAAAGCAGTTGTTACAGATACTAATACTCCATAATAAAGAACAAAGATGAAAAAAAGAAAAGTTAGCTTATACGACACTCTACCTGGAGTAACTATAGAACCTACGAAAGTAGAAAACGCAAATATGAATTTACCTATCACTTGTAAAGTTAAAAAATCAAGTAGAGGTACTAAAATGAAATACTAAGATGGCAAGAATTAGCACGTACGCAATTGACTCTACTGTAGAAGGCAATGATAAGCTTTTAGGTACTGATGCAAATTCTAATTCATCGCTAGCCACCAAAAACTATACTATTGATAGTTTAAAAGAATACATTAACGGTGCTAGCGCTAAAAATATACCAGACGAAATTCCATTAGGCTTTGCTTTAACTGTAAACCGAGAAGGAACTGATTACGAAAGAGCTCTTGTTAGAACATTAGCCAGCTCTTTGGAAACCAACGTTGTTTTAAAAAGCTCAACCGTAAACACGGGATGTGATGTTTATTTAAACACGCTTGGTACTGGTCAAGTATTTTTAATAATTAGAGATTATAACGATGGGCAGTTTGCTGTTGATTATGATCTAAATGATTTTGCTACTAATGGAGCCACTTTCACTGGTACCATAGGAGGTGTTACACACACTGGAACTGTAACATCATTTAATAAGCCGGACTTTAGTAATACAAGTCCAGACGCTAACTACAGTCAATACACAACAAGCGGTAATAATGTTTATACCGAATGGATGTTTAATGTGACGCTTGGGTCTGGAGAAACTTACACAGGAGGCCAGGTTGCTTTCACGGAGTTTACTTTTTTAACAGGAGCTCAAAGAATTGAAACGCAAACCGTAGGTTCATTAACAATAACTAGAGATTTAAATGTATCACAGGGTAATGTTGTTATAGGTACACCTAGTCCTTTGACGGATCCTAAATCATTGACGATTTACGGACCTATTAATTTACCCACGTCAGAAAGCTCTATAGTTTTTGGTGATGCAGCACCCAATGTGTCTATAAGCACAGACGGAACTGACTTAACAATTTCAGGAGCCGGATCTAATGTTATAAACAATAACACTAGATTTACACAAGATGTAGTTAGAGACTCTAATGCTACATCTTCTGACGGAAGAACTATAATGGGGCAAAACGCCGTTACAGCCATCAGCACTACAGGAACAAGAGGTGTTCTTTCTGCGGAAGGCGTGGAATTGCAAGATAATGGTGGAGCGGCTTTGTCACAACAACAGATAGAAGGTAACACTACTCAAGGCTCTTTAGTTTCAGGTGGACAGCTGAACAATATTAAAATAAACGGGAAGTGGTATGAGTTGCCTAGTTTGACATCAGGCGTAGCTCAAGCACTGCCTGGTTTAAGCGAAACTTTAGCGGGCCCTTCTGGGAATATCAGCACAGGCAGATTCTTTTATGGAATACAAAATGCTTCAGGTGCTTTATTTCAATCAGCAACGACTCCAGCTTCATTAACAACGCCAGAATCCATAGCTACAGGTGTAACGTCTATAACAGTTGCATCTGGCAATAGGACTGATTTCGGTAACTTGTTTTCCAATGTTCCATCGGGACAAAATCTTTACTTTGTAGAAAGCACATACACTACAGCTTTTCCAACAGCAGGCGGTCAAATACTAGATCAGTCTGTTAACATGTATTTAGTTGTAGCTTATGATACTGGAACAAATATAGCTACTTTTGGAAAGCAAGGATTTGGAACGTTAAATGTGTCTACTAGTACATTTAATATAGATTCAGAAACAATAAAACTGAATACTATTCCTGAGGCTTCTAAATCTAATTTCTTGCAATACGATACAGCAACTAAAGCGGTATCGCATAGTGCTATAAATGTATTAGCTAAAGCAAACGGAGCTACGTACGATTTTGGTGGTAATACTGATGTACCGGTTACGTCTATAGATTTTGACAACCTACAAATTGCAGCTCCAGCGAATGGCCAAGTTGTTTTAAAACAAGGTTATGCTTTTGGAGGTGCTTTAACAGCGGACACGACTGTAGCGGATTTTAATCATTATATATTAGATACGATTGCAGCAGATAGAACAGTAACATTACCAGCAGGTACAGCGGGGGACAGCATTAGATTTACTAACATGTCTTCTTTAGATTCCTCCGGGAACTATTCAGCTTCGTCTTATTCTTGGACAATTACACCTAACGGTTCTGAAAAAATAATGAGATCTACCAATTTGGTTCTTGACGAATCAACAGCTTCTTTTGAGTTGTTTTATTCTGATGCTACTAACGGTTGGATCATAAACGGAATTAGCTAATGGGATTAACGATAGATTTACCAGTAGCAGGTTTATTAGGTGCAACAGGTGCTCAGGGTTTTATTATTACCGGAAATACAACTGCGGTTGAAAATGGTATTTATATAATCCAGGGCACAAATAGCCTAACGCTAACACTGCCAACAGCACCCAGCGAAGGTGCAACTGTACTAGTTAAAAACACGGGTACAGGAACGGTTACAGTTGGTTCTTCTGCTAATATAGAAGGAGCCGCGGGTAACGTAACGATGAACACACAAAATGAGTTTATAAGATTTGTTTACGTAAACGCTTCTTATGGATATTTAAAAGCATAAAAATGGCAAACTTAACGGAAATAAAAGGTGGCCAGTGGTTTTATGATTATGGAGCGGGCAATGCAAAAAACAAATTATTAAATTTTTGGAAAGGCACCCAAGTACAATATGATTATTTAAAACAAACTGGTGGAACAACAGCTAGCAATCCTTCTGGTTTATCTCAAGTTGTTTTTACAGTAAGCAGCACTACTTATTTTGATTTAAATAAAACAGTGTATGTTACAGGAACAGCTCCAGGTAATACTACTAGAACCGCCGGTACATTATCAGCTAAAACAGCTACGACTTTAACAATTGATTTTGCATCGCCTTACACGTCAGCATCATCAACAGGTTATCAAATAGACTGTTATGACCCAGATACATTATACTTAATTACGTAGTATGCCTTTAAATCTAGCAGAATCAGCTTTATCCGTCGTAAAATTAGGCGAGAACACATTGAGCGCTATCTATGCTGGAGAAACCCGGGTATATCCTAATCAGGTGCAAATAAGTATAGATGGTGGCCAAATACAAACAGGCGAGCCTGGGGATTCAATAGCAACCCCATTAACATACTCAGTAACGCCTTCTAATCAATCTACTAAGCATTGGACGTCCGCACAAATATCAGCTGCAACATTAACAGGTCTTCCCTCAGGATGGACAGCTACATTTTCTGCGTCAGGTGATTTTGGGCTTCAAACAGGCACTTGGTCTATTACAACAACTAATGGTCTTTTTCCCGCAACAGATACTGATATATTAACCTCATCATTAACGAGCACTATAGCTGAAACGAGTTGGGGAACAGTTCAGATTACTGTAAATAGATCTAACGGTTTTGGCACCGGCACAACTAATCTAACTCTTAAAAACTTTGTAGGCAGCTCAGCTGGAGCTACCGTAACGGGTAGTCTTGAATTGCCTATTGGCCAATATGTAAATCCTACGTATAATACAGGGGGATTAACAAATAACTCCGGGGTTACATGCACAGGTAGTTTTAATAACAGTCCTTACTGGGCTAAAAGACATAGCGTTAATTGCACGGTACCCAGCACGGGTACTAGTAACAGTAATGTTAGCCTAACTTCTCAAAGCATAGGGCAATCACCGCTAAGTTATCTGCTACCTTCATTTGCTGTTGCCGGTCCTCCATACCAAACCCCTGTTAGTGGAAGTTTGCAGTCGGCATCTCAAATATGGTATATTGGCTTAACTGGATCACCAATTATAGACCCTAGACTAAAAGGTTTTGTTCAATTTTCAAACGTAACAGGCAGCTCTGCTACCTTTGACAGCACTCTTATATATCCAAATACAAACGGCGGAGGTACTGCGGCACTACCGCCGCCTCCATCCTGGATAAACAAAAGCGCAAGTCAAAGTAACTTTCCAGGAAGAGCTCAGAGCGGATCATATACGGTTACTATGTGGTCAAACTGGGGGCAAACAAACCAAAGTACATATTCCGCAATGACTTTTTCTAATTCTTCATGGCCGATAAGTGGAACAGGCCAATATACTGTATAAATAATGGCAAGAATAAAACTATATCCCAATGACACCTCCATACAGGGAGGGGATAAGCTCGTTGGAACGGATATAAACGGTAATGCTACTAAAAATTACCAGATAGAAGAAATTGCCAAGTATTTCGCTCAAACAGGAAGTGCTGACCCAACAAGAACAGGTTTTCAATACAACTACGCTGGTCTATATTCTAATCAAGTAATATCTTCAGGTGATTTTAGATACCAGATAGATCCAACATCTCCAGCTAATTATGGCTGGGCTAATATAATTGCTATTGCTATAAGTAAGTATAATAGAAATAATGTTGATGTATCTCCAGTAGTACCTTTACTAGTAAGCCAGTTTTTAAAGTTTACAGACGTAGATTCTTCTTCGTCAACATCTTATGGCTTATATAAAGTAACTTCTCAAACCGCTTTAAATAACGGTAATGACTTTTTATTAACATTAAGTCACAAAGGAAGCACAGGTACACCTTCAGGAAGCGTTCTTACTATATCGCCATCAGGCCTTACAGATCAATCATATACGTTCGAGCAATCAAGTAGTACTGCTGTTTGGACTATAGATCATAACCTTGATAGGTTTCCCCATGTAACCGTGGTTAATCCTTCTGGAAATGTTGTTTATGGAGATATTGTGTATAGCAACTCAAACCAAATAGTAATAACATTTACAGCACCATTTGCAGGTACAGCTTATTTAAACTAAAAAAAAATGGCAATAAATTATTTAAACAATATAGACCTGAATAAAAACGAGTTACAAAATGCTCGTATTCAGGTATTAGCTTCAGCTCCTGTGAGCCCTGTAACAGGCCAGATATATTACAATTCAACAGATAATAAAATATATTATTGGAATGGGTCTATTTGGGTTGATGGTGCCGGAGATATAACGGAAATACAAACCACTACAGCTAACCAGTTAGCGATAACTAATGGCACGGGCCCAATACCTAGTCTAGCCATAACAACAGGAACTGTAGCAAACTCCGGAACAGCCTTAGCTACGGGAGACCAAATATATGATTTTGTATATGGAACTCCTATTAGTGATTTATCACAGGCTACATCGGATGTAAACATGAACTCAAACGGGATAATTAATTTAAGCGATCCCGTTGCTTCACAAGACGCAGCTACAAAAGCATATGTTGATGCTTCTATAGTTGGAGGACTAACATACAAAGGAGGATATAACGCCTCTACAAATACGCCTGATCTAGACACCTCTTCTAATATAGCCGTTTCTATAGGTGACACGTATACCGTAACAGCAGATGGTCTGTTCTTTACAGAGCAGGTTCGGATAGGGGATTTCCTTATAGCTGAAGAAGACATGGCTGCTAACGGCGGAAGTGATATTACTAAATGGACTGTTGTTCAAAGTAATATTGATTTAGCTACTGCTGGAGCAAACTCAGGTGCAGCCGTAAAAGGTATATCTGGTTATAGCTCGGCAGATTTTACAGTAGACGCAACTGGATTTGTTCAGTTGGCTACAAAGTCATTTAAGACAACAATTGGTGATGGTGTTGCTACATCATACACCGTAACTCATAACTTGAATAGCTTGGACGTTGTTGTTCAGCTGTATGATTTATCATCATACGATACCGTATACGCAGATATAGTAAGAACATCTGCAAATGTAGTAACTGTGTCTTTTTCTAGCCCTCCTACTACAAATGATATAAGAGTATTAATTCAAGAAATATAATAAATCACTATGGCCGTAAAGTTTAAAGACACCATAAATATAAACGACTCGTATACGTTGCCAACAGGTGATGGTACAACGGGCCAGGTGATGACAACCGATGGATCCGGTAATATTACTTTCGGTGACCCCGGCGGTGATGGTGAAGTCGTTAAGATTGAGTGTAAAAATACCTCAGGATCAACTATAACTAAAGGCACACCTGTATACATATCAGGTACCGTAGGCAGTTCTTTTAGAATACAGATAGCGCCTGCAGACGCAAGCAATGTTGCAAAAATGCCAGCGGTAGGTGTATTAGAAGCCGACTTAATTAATAATGGAGAAGGCTATGTAATAACAGGTGGTATATTAAAAAATCTAATAACCACTCCAATCGGATTAGACTACACAAGCGTAAACGATACACTATATGTAGCAGTAGGAGGCGGTTTATCTGCGCAACCTCCTTCGGGGGCAAACTATATTCAGAACATAGGTAAAGTTGCTAGAGTGAGCTCTACAGCATCTGGCTCAATAGTAGTCTCTTCAATACTTCGGACAAATCAAGTGCCTGCACCTTTGTTTGTAAATGTTGCAAACCAAAAAGTAGGTATTAAACCTAATGGATATCACTCACCCAGTGTTAGTTTGGATATTTCCGCAACAGATGCGGTTCAAATGCCAGCCGGCACAACAGTGCAAAGACCTACTGGCGCAAACGGAATGTTCAGATACAACTCTACGGATAATCAGTTTGAGGGGTACGCTGACGGCGCTTGGGGTGCTATTGCAGGAGGTGGTGGTGGAGCAACTGCCGCTAGGGCTACATACAGTCCCAATGGTAGCACGTTAGCATTTGCTATAGGGCAGTCTATTAGCGACGAAAATAATGTGTTTGTGTATATTGATGGTGTATATCAAGAAAAAAGCACATTTAGTGTAAGTGGTTCTACGCTGACGTTTGGAACAGGCAATGAGCCTCCAAATGGGACTACACTTGAAATCATAAGCTACGCTTCTGCGCCCGCTGTAGTTGATATAGGCCAGGTACAAAATAATACTTTTTCAGGAGACGGAACAACTACCACGTTTACGTTAAGCATTGCGCCTACAAACGAAGCGCACACACTTGTTTACATAAACGGTGTATACCAGGAGAAATCAACATACTCTGTATCAGGATCAACATTAACGCTTTCAGAAGCTCCCGACACTGGGGATTCAATAGAAGTTGAAAGTAGAAAAACATTGCTTCCTACAGGTCTTACTTTTTCTAATTTAGATTCTGACTTGTTTACAGCAACAGCTGCACAAACTTCTTTTACTTTAGTTAATGGCACTCCAACAGCTAAAAGTCAAACATTAGTATATATAAATGGTGTATACCAAAATAAATCTACTTATTCATTAACGAGTGGAGCAATTGTGCTTAGCACTGGAGCTGATGCTGGTGATGAAGTAGAAGTAGTATCATTAGAAGGTCTTGTAGCACCTCCTTTAAACGGGGTTTCAAGTGTTAATGGTCAGACAGGTGATGTTACTGTTGCTTCATCAAAATATGACGTTAGTGTAATATCTACTAATACAAATGCGCAAGCGTTTTACACTTACGTATTTACAGCTACTGCTACGCTAACGTTACCCGCTTCACCAGAAGTTGGGCAATGGATTAAAGTTTCAAATATGTCAGGCACACTAACACCTGTTGTTGCAGCGAATGGTAATAACATAATGGGTGCTTCATCAGATTTGACCATAGACGCTCTTAATGCTGGATTTGAAATGGTATACAGTGGAGCTACTAAAGGTTGGGTTTTAATAGGTAACTAATGAGCAATTACACAAGTTTCATAGGCGGGGCACCAGTTTCTGTTCAAGCAGGGGATGTGCTGCAGGTAAAAGAAGTTGAACATCAGTATGCGCAGCATGTTACTAGGCAAAATACGTCTACTTTAGATTTAACGGATTTATCTATAACAATAACCCCCCAGTATGCTAACAGTAAAATATTTGGAGAAATACATTTGCCTATGAGTCAAGGATACGGGTCATGTATTGAACTAAGAAGAACGGGTCCGGGGGTTACTGATTCAACTTTATTTAGTGTTCGTGGCACTACTAATACATCATATAAATATTATTACGGAATATCATATATGAGCGACGGAAATAACCAATGGACACAAAATACAGTGTCTTGGTTAGACACAACCTATAACAATACTCAAGCGTTAACATACACGCCTAGGGTGAGAGCGTGGTCATCATACTCTGTTGCGGGATACTACGCGCATCAAGGTAACCAGATTTTGCATAGAATTTACGAAATAAAAGCATGAGCGATTATACGAATTATAAACAAGGAGGTTCTGAACCCGTTTCAGGGGACATAGTTCAAATGGCTGTCGGTGAATATACACAAAACACTCATTTAAGCACTAATTCTACATCAAAAACGAGTGGTGCAATTCAAGTTAGTATAACACCAAGATTTTCAGACAGTACAATAAGAATAAGATTTATAAGCAACATGGCTTACGGGCGATCCGCTGGTAAACTGATGTGCTCGTTATACAGAATGGAATCAGGAGGAACTTCAGGATATGTAGTATATGACACTAGAAGTGGCGAAAATAAATATGGATGGACTTACAATAATCAGGATGCTTGGGGCGGAGATAGTGCTATTTGGTATGACCAACCAAATACTACAAATCAGTTAACTTACGAGCCATATTTTAATGTATATACCGGTGGCCAATCGTTGTCATATTTTCTTTATTATAATATGCCCGCGTTTTTACAATTATCAGAAATAAAAGCATGAGTAGTTATTCAAACTTAATAGTTGGAGGCGGTCCTGTAAAGCAAAACGATCAGATAGTGCAACATAAGTATGTAAAATATTTAAATAACAGCTCGCAGACTTTAGCCACTGTAAATACAACTTTTATAGCAGCCCCTTTTCATTTATTAATTACACCGGATAGTTCGTCAAATAATATAATGGTTCAGTTTAATACATCAATGAGCTACGGATTAAATACAACAAGGCTAGTAACAAGGTTAAAAAGAACCATAAATGGAACTGTTGATTATCCAGTTAATAAAACTAGCAACGACACTCAGCCTTATAAATATGGCTGGGCATACTGCGGTAGAAGTTTTTGGAGACCAGCGGAATATTATCATATGGATAAAACCCATAACACTACAAGTGAAATAAAATATGAAATAGAGTATGCTGAAAACACAAGTAGCTCTGTAGCATATTTAGGGCATCAACATATGCCTGTTTGGTTATCAGCAACAGAAATAAAACAATAAAATGACAGAAACAATAAATATTTTATCAATAAGCAGAAGCAGTGATGATACCAACGCGAATATTGCAACTAAAGTTAAATTTACACTGTCTTTAGAAAAAGACGGAAATACAGTGAGCGATGATTTTGATATTTTATTAGCGAGCCCTTATTTAATAGAAGGTAATGATTTCACCCCATACGATAATATAACAGAAGATCAAATAATATCTTGGATTAAAATGAGTCCTGAATTTGTAGCTAAAATTGGCAATTTAGAATTTAAACTATGGGATCAGCAGCAAACAGAAGACACAGCTTTGCCTTGGAATAATTAATTACAATAAATTATGGCATTAACAAAAGTAACATCAGCAATAATAAAAAGTGCTACAATAACGAGCGCAAATATAGCTAGTGGAACAGTAACAGGCGCAAATATAGCTAGCGGAACAGTAACCCATGCTAATACAGACAGTAGTATTGCTAAAGTCGTTACATTAACACAAGCTGAATATGATGCTTTAAGCTCATATGACGCGTCTACACTTTATATAACAACTTAGTAACATGGGAATATATTTAGGAGCAAACGAATTAAGCACCGGCGGAGCAGCTGGAGGTGGGGGTTTTTTAACTAGCCCGCTAGAACTACCCAGGCTTTCTATTGAAAGCGCGAGACTTTATTTAAAAACCTCCAACACGGCAACACAGGCTGCATCTGCTACCGCTTTTTGGAATCTTTATGACGATAATTATTCTTACGTCAACTTGTCTACTGGCACTTATGGAGAATATGTGACTGTTGTTGACATTAATAATACAAATGGAGGTTTGTTGCATCATGTGATAAGTGGGACTGGCTGGTATAGTGGTACAAATAACAATGCTATAGGTATTAAAATAACAATGGACGGTACTGTTTATGAAATAGATGATATTGACACTATTACAGCTAGCTCATTGGGTTCAAATAGAGCTTTTTTAGGCTATTTATCGCCAACTAATGCTCAAATTGGCACTACGCAACCGAACCAATCGGTTGGAGGGTATTATAATTTTGCTCAAAACGCAAATGCCGCAATGACTAAAGGCTTCCAGTCTTCAAATATTTATTTTTATGGCACTTTGCCTAGCCCCGAAGAACAAATATTATTTCCATCTGTTAAATTTAATCAAACCTTAAAGGTGGAAACAAAAGCGCGGTACGCTACAACAAGATTAGGTCAATACTCAGGTGTTGGATATAAATTATTTTAATCAATAGTTATGAGTTATACAATCACAAATATTTCAAATCCAGGTCAAACCCCGCAAGAAGGAGATATTATAAAAGAAACTTATAGCGACGGTTCTTTTGTTAAAAAACAATATCATCCAAAAGAAGAAGAAGCTTTAGTGCCTTCTGAAAGTGAAATTGTAGAAATGAATGCTAAAGAATGGAGAAACATTGAACTAACTAGTACAGATTATATTGTGCCCTTAACTGATTTTCCTAATTATAGCTCTTGGATTACATATAGACAGCAGCTAAGAGATTGGCCGTCAACAGATGATTTTCCAGACATAAAACCTACACAACCATAAAAAAATAGCAATGGCTAGAACAACAATAAAAAACTCAAATTTAAGTGCTGAATTTACAGGCTTAACCGATCTTGGGACGGGATCTGCGTTTGCTATAAACTTTTCTACAGCAAGCACATACAAAGCCGTTGCTAACGCTAATGCTACTTTAACATTAAGCAACGCAAAGCAGGGTCAGTCTGTTGATGTAATTATATCAGGAAACTTTACCATAACATTTAGCGAAACTGGTTCTACCTTTAATAAAATAGGTGGGGTTGATTATGATGGGTCAACAACAAACTTAATTCAAATAGCGTGCACTGACGAGACAGCTGGTGCTAAAGTATATCATTATATGGTTGGAACTTACGTTTCAGATCCAACACCAAGTTAAAATTAATATTTATGAAAGCACTGGTAAAAAATAATCAAGTTGTCGTATACAAAACGCTACCATCTATATTTGTAAAAGATGACGGCAGTGTGATACTTAACTTAAAAAAAGCAAGTGAAGAAACTTTACAGTCAATAGGTTTCTATAATGTTGTTAAGCCTAGTTTTAATTCATCAACGCAAACTAAAGGCGGCTTGTATTTTGACGCAGAAAATAGTATTGTAACTTATGACGTTGCTGATATTGATTTTGATCAAGATATAGATGTTATTGGTGAAGACGGTGAGCCTACTGGCGAAACTGAAAAAAGATATAAGATTGCCGATATAAAAGCAAACAAGATTGCAGATATTAATAGCCAAGCAGGAAAAATGCTAAGCCCTACAGATTGGCAGGTTATTAGAAAGTCTGAAAGAAATATAGACATTGACACAGAGGTAGTAACAGAAAGAGCTGGTATTATAACAGAAGCTGATAGATTGAAGGCTGAAGTAAACGCTTTTGAATCTTATGCAGAGGTTTTACAATACAACATACAGTTTTTTCCATCTGACGAAGAAATAGTATGAGTTTAGGTAAAAAATTATTTATAGGTGGAACACCCGCTTGTAAAACTGATACAGCGGATAAATTTGCAGACAGTAGCGGTGTTGCTCTTTATTCATTAGACTACGATGCTTCAGATGCTAGCGGCAATTATGATGGTGTACCTACTGATGTAACTTTCGGAGTAGATGGACAGATAAACTATGGCGCGGGGTTTAATGGTAATAGTAGTAGAATACAAATAGCATCTACCGCCACCGCACCTCTTAATTTTTCTTCTGGTAATTTTTCTATTTCAATGTGGGTTAACCCCTCCAATTTAACAAATAACAATAAATTAATATACAAGTGGGGAACATCAGCGTCTTTACGAAATTGGATAGCAACTATTACAACAAATGGGGTTTTGTACGTGGTTGAAGGTACGACCGCAGGGGACACCTTAATGTTAGGAACAACTACAATTCCCATTAATGCTTGGACACATATTGCAATTACAAGAGCTCAAGGTGGTAATTTAGTGCAATATATAAACGGTGTTGCAACTAATACTTTTTCTACACAAAACAGAAGTTTAAAAACCTCAACAGAACCTTTGTATATAGGTTATCAAGCAGGGCAATCAACTAATTTTACAGGCTCAATAGACCAAGTAAGAATGTTTACTAAGGAACTATCTTCTACAGAAGTTTCGACTTTGTACGCAGAAACTGCTTGTGTTTATACATCTACAACAGATAATAATGATTATCCCGTAACTAATGCAGCATACTACAAGTTAGATAATAACGCAGAGGATGCAAAAGGTAATTATGACGGAACAGCTACAAATGTAAATTATGAGTTTGGTAGGTTTGGTCAAGCTGCGGTATTTAACGGTAGTAGTAGTTATATAACAGCCAACAAGAGTATGTTTGGGACTGGTGATGGAGTTGCAAATTTATGGTCAATTTCTTTATGGTTTAAAACAGATGGTTCAGTTAACGCGTCAAGAACTTTAGTTGCAACTAAGGGGAGTTCTAATCAACCAGGTTTCTTTTTGTTTATAATAAGCGGTGGGCAACTACGATATTATGAGGGAAATACATCTTCTAATTCACAACAACTAACAACCCCCGCCTCTTATGATGATGGTAATTGGCACAATGTTGTAATGACAAGAAGTGGTACAACAGATGTGTTTACAATGTATATTGATGGAACAGAAGTTATTGCTCCAACAACGATGACAAATCCCCACACATCTCACAACTTTAATTTACATATAGGGAGATACACTGAAACAGGTGCATTATTTTGGGATGGCACAATAGACCAAGTCAGAATATTTAATTCAGCACTAGATGCTACTGCGGTAGAGAATTTATACAATGAGAAGCCTGAGGTTAATACATCTAATTTTGAGACTGTATTGTACACAGGTACAGGTTCGAGCGGCAATTATGTTTCAAGTGTAGGGTTTTATCCAGATTTAGTTTGGTTAAAGAGCAGGGGTGTAAGTGCTAGTCATAAATTATTTGACACCGTTAGAGGCGACACTGAAGTGATGGAATCAAATTCTACTGCACAGTCGGGTGTTACATCTCAAATGAGAGGTTTTGAAGGCAATGGGTTTATACTGGATGGAACTGCATCAGCTTATAATGGCAACAATGTGGATTACGTTGCTTGGTGTTGGAAAGGTGGAGGAGATGCAGTAAACAATACAGACGGAAATATAACAAGTCAAGTTAGTGCAAATCAAGATGCTGGTTTTAGTATTGTTAAATGGACAAGTACAGGTAGTGGTGCTAGCGCCAAAACTGTTGGGCACGGATTGAGTTCCACTCCTGAAATGATTATATTAAAAAACGCTTCAGCAACGGCGGCCTGGAGAGTATACCACAGTGGCATTCCATCTCCAAACAACTCTTTGGCATTAAGCAGTGCTGAAGTTGCTTTTTCATTTTGGCCATCCGTGTCGTCAACTAATTTTGGGCTAGCAGCGTCTGTAACGACAGGGGAATCATCTGGATCAAGCGGCCAGAGTATAATCGCATACTGCTTCCACTCTGTTGCAGGTTACCAGAAGGTGGGTGGTTATACTGGAGGAGGCAGCTCAGGTAAAACTGTTACTACAGGATTTAGACCAAGTTGGGTTATGATAAAAAGGACAGATGTTAGTAATTACTGGGTAATTATTGACTCAAAGAGGGACACTACTGACCCATACTCTAAAATATTATGGGCAAATGTACCCGATTCAGAAGCGGAGGGGGGGTCTTCCACAAATATAAGTTTCTCAGACACAGGATTTAGTATGGGTACTTCGGTTGTTGGTAGTTCAATAAATGCGAGTGGAGGAACATACGTATATCTAGCAATAGCATAAATAATGAGTAAGAAAAAATTTAAAGATACCGGCGTTGGGAAGTTTTTATTAGATAAAATTCCTAGCGTCGTTGGAGCTATAGCAGGTGATACTCCTGTTGGCTCTGTAATACAGGCTATAATTGGCGGTTCTGATATGAGCGAAGCCGATAAAGAAATAGCACTTGAGAAATTAAAAATGGAACGTGCTGAAATTGATGGCACAACTAAAAGATGGGTAGCAGATGCTAGGTCAGGATCCTGGCTCGCTTCTAATGTTCGTCCTTTAGTATTGGTTTTCCTAACTGTATCCTATGTTACCGGGTGGTACCTAGGGCTGCCGCTAGATTCTATTACAGGACTGCTAACAATTGTTATTGGTGGTTATTTTGGATCTCGTGGTGTTGAGAAAGTATTTGGAAACAGCAAACATAAATAACATGGAAGACCTAAAGATATTTGGCCTTAATGTAGGGGCTTTATTATTTTCAACAATGCCTAACCTAAATCCGGCGTTGCAGACTATCGTATTAGTACTTACGATTATATATACAACTTTAATGATAATAAAAAAATTTAAAGAGTAAATGAAAAAATCGCAATCAAATGTAAATTTAGAAGATTTAAATCCTAGAATGATAGAGTTTGCAAATAGTCTTGAAGAAGCTATTGGTGCGGAGCTTATAATTACTTCTGGATATAGATCACCAGATCATCCTATTGAAGCAAAGAAAAAAAGTCCAGGTGAACATACAACAGGTTTAGCTATTGACGTTGTAGCTGTTGGTGGCACACCTGTTTATGAAATAGTAGAAGCAGCAATAAACTTAGGTTGTAAAAGAATTGGTATATCAAGAAAATCAAATTTTGTACATCTTGGATTAGACTTAACTCGCGTTACTTCAATTTGGACATATTAAATAAAATTAAATGGCAAAATTAATTAGAAAGATTAGCGTTGGAACGGATTATAAAAACGAAGCAATGCACTACTCCGTTGGTCAAGAAGTATATGGCGGTCATAAAATATGCGATATACTAGAAGATGAGGGCGGTTATAAAATTTATATTACAAAAAACAAAGAAGTGTTGCCTTGGAAGTTTTTTAACTCTAACATGGCAGTATCATTAGAATACAATTTAGATTACTAAAATGAAATCATTATTTAATTATATCATATCTACTGAATCGCGTTATAATAATAAAAAGAGTATTAACGAAAAAGAATTAATACTTAATACAGAAACAACTGAGCGTGATTACATGTTTGTTAACCGTCTCGGTACAGTATTAAGTGAGCCTGCATACGGAGTGACCAGTAAAACACCTAAAAAAGGTGACGCAGTAATAGTACATCACAACGTTTTTAGGCGATGGATTGATATAAGAGGCGATGAAAAGAATAGTTCTAGTTTTTTAAAAGAAAACGAATTTTTTGTAGCTTCAGATCAAATTTTTGCTTACAAAAGAAATGGTAAGTGGCATTGCCCAAATGATTATTGTTTTGTAAAGCCTATTGCTAAAAGCGATGAATGGAGCTCAGATATTGAGCAAAAATTAAAAGGTGAGCTTGTGTATAGCAACGACGAATTGGTTGCGTTAGGGCTAGCCAAAGGCGACACAGTGGGCTTCACACCGGATTCTGAATACGAGTTTGAAATAGACGGTCAAAAATTATATAGAATTTTATCAAATCAAGTTACAATAAACTATGGATCGGAGAAAAAGAGTAGTTCAAGCAGCTGAGCAAGCTTTGGTTGAACTAGATAAAGTAATAAGACAAAAAATAGATTTAGTTGAACTAGATCCTGAAAAAGCAAAAACAGCAGCTCAAGCTAAATGGGTTGCAATAGAGGACTCCTTAAAGATAATTGAAAAAATAGAGGAGATAAATGAAAAGAAAAACACGAATGTAAAATCAGAAGCTTTTATAGGCGTAGAAGACAGGCTTAAATAATGTACGAGCAAACTTTATATACAATACACAGGGATCACTTATCTGACAAAAAGATAAAGAATTTAAACAAATATAAAAAGTTTGAATACGGGTATAACGAAAACTTAGATTGCGTTATAATAAGCAAAGATGGAACATTGGGTGATATATACGAGATTCAAGGTCTAAAGGTAGGAATACCTAAAACTCCTAAAAAAATACAAGGTGAAGACCTTAAAAAAGAGGATCAAGTATTTAATCAAATATCTAAGCCAGCATCTTTAACAAAGATAAAAAATATAATTGATTTTAAAGATTACGACGAAGATGTTAAAGAACAATACTACGCTTATATTGAAAATGAGTTTGATTCTCGTAGCAACGGCTTTTGGTTCATGTGCAACGGGGAACCGTGTTACATTACAGGGTCGCACTATATATACCTCAACTGGACAAAGATTGATGTTGGAGCACCTGATTTTAGACAGGCCAACAGAATATTTTATTACTTTTGGGAAGCCTGCAAGGCTGATAAACGATCCTACGGGATGTGCTACCTTAAGAACAGACGTTCAGGTTTTTCATTCATGGCATCATCTGAAACTGTTAACCAGGCAACAACATCAAAGGACTCAAGATTTGGTATACTATCCAAAAGCGGTAGCGATGCTAAAAAGATGTTTACAGACAAGGTGGTACCAATATCCATTAATTACCCATTCTTTTTCAAACCAATACAAGACGGAATGGAACGTCCCAAGACGGAGCTATCCTATAAGATACCGTCAAGAAGACTTACAAGAAACTCATTACAAAAAACAAGCTCAGAGGAATTTGGGAAGGGGCTGGATACAACAATCGACTGGAAGAATACCGGGGACAACTCATACGATGGGGAGAAACTACAATTACTCGTCCACGATGAATCCGGTAAATGGGAGAAACCAGACAACATACTCAACAACTGGAGGGTTACGAAAACGTGTTTACGACTCGGATCAAAAATAGTTGGCAAGTGTATGATGGGATCAACATCAAACGCTTTGGACAAAGGAGGAGATAACTTTAAAAAATTATACTATAATTCAGATGTCAACAATAGAAACCGCAATGGCCAGACTGCAAGTGGATTATATTCTTTGTTCATACCTATGGAATGGGGATACGAAGGATTTATCGATAAGTACGGGTATCCTGTATTCGACACCCCACCAGAAGCGATTGAGGGAATTGATGGCGAACAGATTTTTGGTGGAGTTATCGATCATTGGAACAATGAAGTAGAAGGTCTTAAAAATGATAGCGATGCTTTAAATGAATACTACAGGCAATTTCCAAGGTCTGAAAAGCACGCGTTCAGAGATGAAACAGTAAACTCGTTATTCAATTTGACTAAAATATATGAGCAAATTGATCACAACGAAGAAATGACCATGAACGGCTACGTGTCTCGCGGTTCTTTCTCGTGGAAGAATGGAATAAAAGATACAGAAGTTTTATGGACGCCAAATAAAACAGGTAGATTTAGAATATCTTGGATACCTCCTGTTTCTTTACAAAATAACACAATAACAAGCAATGGTATTAAATTTGCTGGTAACGACGGGCTTGGAGCCTTCGGCTGCGATAGTTATGACATTAGTGGTACTGTTGGTGGTGGCGGGTCTAATGGCGCTCTTCACGGATTAACAACTTGGACCATGACGAGCGACGTGCCTAATAGTAAATTCTTTTTAGAATATATAGCTCGACCACAAACAGCTGAGATATTTTTTGAAGATGTATTAATGGCTTGTGTGTTTTACGGCATGCCTATACTAGCGGAAAATAATAAGCCTAGGCTGTTATACCATTTAAAGAGAAGGGGATATAGAGGTTTCTCTATGAATCGCCCTGATAAAAGTAAAATAAAATTATCTAAAACAGAATTAGAGTTAGGTGGTATACCAAACTCTTCTGAAGATATTAGACAGGCTCATGCGGCTGCAATAGAATCTTATATAGAGCAGCACGTTGGTAATCTAGACGACGAAGGGCACGGAAATATGTATTTTCAAAGAACCCTAGAAGATTGGGCAAAGTTTGACATATCAAAACGAACAGCGCACGATGCTTCAATAAGTAGTGGTCTAGCTATAATGGCTTGCCAAAAACATTTATATCGATCTACATCAGAAAGAAAAATAAAAAAACTTGACTTTGGGTTTTCTAAATATACAAATTCAGGTTCAAGAAGTCAGATAATAAAGTAAATATGGCAAAAAATAAAGGACAAATAACGCAGTTTCCGAGTCAAGCAGTCTCAGATGCAGTAAAAAAATCAAAAGATTATGGTTTATCTGTAGCTAGAGCGATAGAGCAAGACTGGTTTAACAGAGATAATGGGTCCGGAAGGTATTATCAAACACGTGATGAGTATCATAGATTAAGGTTGTATGCTAGAGGCGAACAATCTATACGTAAATATAAAGATGAGTTTGCCATTAATGGGGACTTATCGTATTTAAATTTAGATTGGAAACCAGTACCAATAGTCCCTAAGTTTGTGGATATTGTTGTTAACGGTATGCAAGACAGGTTGTTTAGCATAAAAGCTTTTGCACAAGACCCTATATCTACGGGCAAACGCACAAAGTTTGTTAATAATATTCAAAGGGATTTAGCGGCTAAAAAAATATTAGCTGATATTGAAGCTGAGCTTGGCGTTAACGCTAGGAATGTTCCAGAAGAAGATTTGCCCGCGAACACGGAAGAACTTGAGTTGTTTATGCAACTTAATTATAAGCAAGGCGTTGAGATAGCGCAAGAACAGGCTATTGATAATGTTTTTCTTTCAAATAAATATGACGAAATTAAAAGCAGAATTGATTATGATTTAGCTGTTATAGGTATAGGTTGCGCAAAGCACTCTTTTAACAATACAGACGGTATAAAATTAGATTACGTAGATCCTGCTAATTTAGTTTGGTCTTATACAGAAGACCCTAACTTTCAAGATTGTTATTATTTTGGTGAAGTTAAAAAAATAAAACTAAACGAACTAAAGAAGCAATTCCCAGATCTTTCTGATGAAAAGATGGAAGAATATACAAAGAAGGGATCTAATTATGTAGATTACAATAACATAGGTAAAGACAACAACGTTATAGATGATAACAATGTTGTTACTGTGTTGTACTTCAATTGGAAGTCTTGGGAAAATAATGTATACAAAATAAAAGAGACTTCTACTGGAGCTGAAAAAGCTATTGAGAAAGACGACTCTTTTGATCCGCCAAAGGACAAAAGAACTAGATTTCAAAAAGTAGCGCAAGCAAGAGAGGTTATATATGAAGGAGCTTTTATATTAGGCACAAAAGAACTGCTTAAATGGAATAAAGCTACTAATATGATTCGCCCATTATCTAATACCAATAAGGTAATGATGAATTATATAGCAAGCGCACCAAGGTTATATAAAGGAAATATAAATTCTTTAGTTTCTAAAATGGCACCTTATGCTGATTTAGTACAGTTAACTCATTTAAAATTACAGCAAGCAATACAACGAATGACTCCGTCGGGAGTTTATTTAGACGCTGATGGGTTGGCTGAAATTGATCTTGGTAACGGTACAAGTTATAACCCGCAGGAGGCATTAAATATGTATTTCCAAACAGGTTCTATTATAGGTAGATCACAAACTGTTGATGGTGAAATGAATCCAGGTAAAGTTCCTATTCAAGAACTGCCAGGAGGAGGTGGGAACCAAGTGCAAATATTAATTGGAGCTTATAACCAATATATACAAATGATGCGCGATGTTACGGGTTTAAACGAAGCGCGTGACGGTTCTGATCCAGATCCAAAAGCTTTAGTTGGGGTACAAAAACTAGCAGCGGCAAATAGCAATACAGCTACAAGACACATACTAGGCAGCAGCATGTTTATTACAACCAGCTTAGCCGAAGCGATTTCTTTAAGATTTAAAGACGTGTTAGAGTTTCACCCAACAAAAGAGGCTTTTATAGGGGCTTTAGGCAAATTTACGGTAGGGTCGCTAGAAGAGCTTAAGAACTTGCACATGCACGATTTTGGCATATTTTTAGAATTAGAGCCTGATCAAGAAGAGAAGCAATTATTGGAGGCTAATATTCAAACGGCTTTAGCACAAAAAAGTATATTTTTAGAAGATGCTATTGATATTAGAGAGGTAAACAATACTAAGCTGGCAAACCAACTTCTTAAGTTTAGACGAATTAAAAAGCAACAAACAGACCAAGCACAGGCACAAGCTGCTTCAGTTGCTCAAGCAGAAGCGCAAGGCCAAGCGCAGGTTGTTGTAGAACAAGCGAAAGCTCAAGCTGAACAGATTAAAACAGAGTCTAAAATTCAAGTTTCTAATGCAGAAAATGAATTATCCATTAAAAAGATGGAAGTTGAGGCTAGAACAAAAAAAGAGTTGATGCAGTTTGAATATGATTTGAATGTGCAATTAAAAGAATTAGAATTACAAGCTCAAAAAGAATTAGTGCAAACTCAAACAGAAACTCAAAAAGAAATAGCAAGAACTAAAATTAATCCTTCAAAAATTGAGGGGCCACCTGATACAGGTAAACCTAAAAAATCTTTTGAATCAAAAGGGAATGATGTTTTAGGCGGTTTTGACTTATCAAGATTTGAGCCTAGATAGATTATTTAAACTATTTTATTATATATAATTATGGAAGAAACAATTAAAGTAAACGCTGTTGAAGACAATACGCCAGCTCCTACGACCCAAGAAAAAGAAGCTGCTGTATTAGAGCAAGCAATTGAAAATGGCTCTGTAGATGAATCCTACGGGCTTCAGTCTGATGGAGTATACAAAGTTAATTTAGATAAACCACCAACAAAAGAAGAAGATGCCGTTCAAGAGCAAGAAACAGAGAGCGTATCTATGGGCGATGGAGCCGAAGATAGCCCGGAAATGGACAAACAAGTACGGGAGCAAGATACAGAAGAGCAAGCCGAAAAAGAAGAAGAAGAAGTAGTAGTTGATAATTCACCGTTAGAGTTAGTAACCGATAATGATGAAAAATTAGATACTGAAGAAGAACAACCGGCTATTGAAAAACAACAAGAAGTTCAAGAATTAGCACCTCAAGTGGAGCTACCTGAGAACATTGAAAAACTTGTTAAATTCATGGAAGAAACAGGCGGTTCTGTTGAAGACTACGTAAGTCTGAACAGAGATGTTTCCGCAATGGACAACACCGCTTTGTTAAGAGAATATTATAAAAAAACAAAACCTCATTTAGACTCAGATGATGTTGATTTTTTATTCAACAAAAACTTTGCCTATGATGAAGACTCTGACGATCCGTCAGAAATTAAGGCTAAACAATTAGCTTTTAAAGAAGAACTATATAGTGCCCAAAACTATTTTAATGATGCAAAGAAGCAATATTATGCTGATCTTAAGTTAAGGAAGCAAGAAAGTGTTGCCCCGGAGTATGTTGAAGCTATGGAGTACTACAAAAGTTCTAAGCAACAATCAGAAGAATATAATGATCTTCAAAAAGAGTTTATTGAAAAAACAAATAAAGTTTTTAACAACAATTTCAAAGGTTTTGATTTTAATGTTGGAGAAAACAAATATCGTTTTAAAGTTGATAACTCTGAAAAAGTAAAAACGTATCAATCTGATATTACTAATTTTATTAATGACTTTATTGGCGATGATGGTAGCATTTCTGATGCTGCAAGCTATCACAAAGCTTTATTCACCGCTAAAAACGCAGATAAGATTGCTAATCACTTTTACGAGCAAGGCCGTGCCGACGCTATAAAAGACGCTGCTAAAAAATCTAAAAACATTAATATGGATCCTAGGGCAGATAACTCTACAATTAAAACAAACCAGGGAGACAAAATTAGAGTAGTATCAGGCAATTCGTCTGACAAGTTGCGCATTAAATGGAATAAATAACACAACTTAAAATCAAAACAAATGGCTTTTACTAGTGGCATTCCTGCCGCCTTACAACCAACCCAGTCTAAAACACTATATGCTGGGAACTACATTGACTTCACTGCTGCTGCACACGATCAATGGACACAACAATTTTTACCCGATGTATACGAAAAAGAAGTAGAGCGCTACGGAAATCGTTCAATCGGATCATTTTTACGTATGGTATCTGCAGAGATGCCTTCAACTTCAGATCAGATTATTTGGACTGAGCAAGGACGTTTACATACTCGCTACGCGAATGTACTTCCACAAGGTACTGCTGCTGCTTTACCTGCTGTTGGTGCTGCTGCTGTTATTGCAGCTGATGCTAACGCCGGTGGTCGTCTTAACTTTACTATTCCAGCTCAGCCAACAAGTGTTGGTCTTACTTCTGCTACAACCGGTAATTGTAACTTCAAAGTTGGTCAAACAGCTATGATCCAAGTTCAAACAAATGCTACTTCTGCCGTTGGTGGAACCGCTGCCGTTATTAAAGGTGTAGTAACATTAGTTGAAGATACTCGTTTTCAAATTAAAGCATACAAAGCTCATGCTGGTGTAACAGCTGCTCAACGAGTAACTGCATTAGTATATGGATCTGAATTTGCTAAAGGTACTGGAAACTTTACTGAAAAGCTAGATCCTAGCTACGCTACATTTACTAACGCTCCTATCATTATGAAAGAGCACTATTCAATTAACGGATCTGACACTGCTCAGATTGGGTGGATTGAAGTGACTTCAGAAAATGGAGCTGATGGATACCTATGGTACCTAAAATCAGAGCACGAAAATCGTCTACGCTGGGAAGACTACGTAGAAATGGCTATGGTTGAAGGTGTTGAGAAAACTGCAGGAGGTGCTAATATTGCACTCGGAACATTTGGAGGTAGCTTAGCTGCGCAAAATGCTCGTGGTACTCAAGGTTTCTTTGATGCAATTGAAGAAAGAGGTAATGTATATTCAGGATTTGGAGCGCAAGCTGCAGGTGGTGGAGCACTTACTGATTTTGACGCTGTACTTAAGCAACTAGACAAGCAAGGAGCAATTGAAGAAAACATGCTTTTCTTAAATCGTGATCTATCATTAGAAATTGATGATATTCTTGCTCAACAAAATGGTGGCTACGCTGGAGGTACTTCTTACGGAGTATTTAATAACAGCGAAGATATGGCTCTAACTCTTGGGTTTACTGGATACCGTCGTGGATCTTATGACTTTTACAAAACTGACTGGAAATACTTAAACGACTGGTCAACTCGTGGAGGTTTTGGAGATATCGAAGGTGTACTAGTGCCAGCGGGTACTTCTACAGTATATGATCAACAATTAGGAACAAACATTAAGCGTCCTTTCTTACACGTTCGTTACCGTTCTTCTGAAGCGGATAACCGCAAGATGAAATCTTGGGTAACAGGATCTGTAGGTGGAGCTCAAACAACTGATGTTGATGAAATGAGAATGCACTATCTTACTGAAAGATGTCTTATTACTCAAGCTGCCAATAACTTTGTATTATTCAAAGCATAATAGCAGTTTTTAATCATAGAATGCGGGCCCTTCGGGGCTCGTTATTCTTATTTTATATTATTTAATTATGGCTACAAAAGCACAAAAATCTCCAGTTGCAGAAAACGGCTGGGAAATAAAAGACCGGACATATATGCTAACTAACAATAGGGCGCCTATATCATGGACAATTCAAACAAAGCATACAGCAAGAAAACCTTTATTATACTTCGACGAAGAATCTGGTATTAATAAAGAAATACGTTACGCTACAAATCAACGCTCTTTATTTGTTGAAGATCAAGACGGCGCGGCAACACTTGCTCATATTGTTTTTCTTGACGGGGTATTATATGCTCCTAAAGAACAACAAAATTTGCAAAAGTTATTATCTTTATATCATCCTGAGCGTAATTCGTTATGGATGGAAGTTGACGAAGTTCAAGAAGCAGAAGATGAGATTGATATGCTAGAATTAGAGCTAGAAGCTTTAAACATGTGTAACGAAATTGATATTGAACATTTAGAAGCTATCATGAGAACAGAAATGGGATCTACGGTTTCTAAGTTATCTTCTAAAGAATTAAAACGGGATGCTTATAGATTTGCAAAGCATAATCCTATTTTATTTTTAGAACTAACTCAAGATGAAGATATAAAATTAAGAAATTTAGCTAACCGAGCTGTTGAAGTAGGTATATTGCAATTAACAGACGATAATACTGTTTTTAAATTTGCTAATGGCAAAAAAGTTTTAACAGTACCGTTTGAGCAACATCCTTATGCTGCTTTAGCTCAATACTTTAAAACTGATGAAGGCGTAGACTTAATGAAGTCTATTACTAAAAAGCTTTCATAAATACCAGGTGTAGAGCGAGAAATCAGCTCTATACCATCTAACAAAAACAAATATAAATGGTAAATATAGATAATGTCTATAACACTGTATTAGTTATAACTAATAAAGACAATCGCGGATATATAACACCAGAGGAGTTTAACAGATTAGCCAATCAAGCTCAAAATGAAATATTTGAAAGCTATTTTAGAAAGCAATCAGGTTATGAATTAAACGCTAATATAACCAGCGACTTTGCTGATCCTGTATTAAATACGTCTGAGAAAATTAACGAGTTTTATAACACTTCAGACTTAACGCTTAATAATGGTGTTTTTGAATACCCCTCTGATTTTTATAGACTAGGAGTGGTGGCTGTTGACAATAAAATAGCAGACTTTGCTCATCATTCCGATATAAAATATATTAACCAATCACCATTAACCGCGCCTGTTAAAAGTCAAGCGGTATATACTCTTGCTAATGGAGGCATTAAAGTATTTCCCAGCAGTATACAGACTGGCGTTAGTGTGGATTATTTGAAAAAACCTAATAAACCTAAATGGGGATACGTAATGCCAACACCTGCTCAAGTTAGCGCGGGGGTGCCTAATAAGCCTATTTATGATTCAACCATTTTTGACCCCAATACAGATAACTACAACACGCCTGCAAAATCTTATAACTTTGAATTGCACTCTTCTGAAGAGTATGATTTAGTAGTAAGAATTTTAACATATGCCGGAGTGGTAATAAAACAAGCCGATGTCGCAGGTTTTGCACAAGGCAGAGAACAACAAATTATAGCAACTGAACAATAATGGCAATATCAAGAAGACCTTTAGACGTAAACAATTACTCTGCTTTAGACGGAGGCACAGGATTAGCTATACCGGGTTATTACAGAAGAACAAATCTAAATGATATAATTAACAACTTCATGGTTGCTTATATTGGTGACGGTAAAGTTCTTACTAAAGTGCCTAGGTATGAAGTAGCTTTCTGGGCGCAGCGTTCCGTGCAGGAATTTAGCTATGATGTTTTACATTCAGAAAAGTCTATTGAAATAGAACTTAGCCCTACAAAAAGTATATCTTTACCTTCTGACTACGTTAATTACGTTCGTGTAGAATATACAGATTCTAACGGCGTAATGCGTCCAATTTTACCTAGCAGAACTACAACAGCTAATAAAGCTATAGCTCAGGATCAAGAGTATAAATATCTTTATGATCAAGATGGTAATATAGTATTTGAAGAAAGATCTGAAACTATAGATAAATACCAGTCCGATGTAAAACCCTTAGATATAGATCAAACTAGAGATTATTATAACGGCTACTTCGATAACGATAATTATCTTTATTATGGGCAAAGGTATGGGTCCACGCCTGAATTTCAAAATATAAATGGTACTTTTGTTCTTGATACAGAAGCAGGCATTATTTACTTTGACTCAGCATTTAAAGAGGGAAGCTATATAACATTTACTTACATATCCGACGGACTGGGCGATAATGGAGACTTTGATAATGTCTACGTTCCCAAGCTTGCTGAAGATGCTGTTTATGCTTCTATATTGTACAATTTATCAAAACTACGAGGTTCCGCAGCAGGAGCAGCGGCGTTATACAAAAAAGAAGCTTCTTCTAAAATGAGAAACGCAAAAATAAGGTTGTCAAACATGAAACTTACAGAAATGACACAAATAATGCGTAATAAATCAAAATGGATTAAACACTAATAAATTTTATGCCAGAAATTAAAAGAACATTTAATCGCGGTATAATGAACCGTGATCTAGATGATAGATTAGTACCAGCCGGAACTTATCGAGAAGCTTTAAATATAAGCGTTGGTAAGTCTGAGAGTTCTGACATGGGAGCTATTGAAAATTTATTAGGCAATAAATTAGTAGGTGATACCGCAACCGCAAACAATAAGTGTATTGGCTCTTACAGAGATAATGGTTCTGAAAAAATATACTTTTACACTACCACGAATGATTCATATGATAATAGCAATAGCGGTACGCACGCTATCTATTCTTATGATCAAAAAGCAAAACAACTAAGAACTTTAGTATCAGGCGCTTCATTAAACTTCCATCAAAACTTTCCGATAACAGGAATAAACCTTGTTGATGATTTGCTTTTTTGGACAGACAACAGAAATGCACCAAGAAAGATTAATGTTGTAAGAGCAGCTAATGACAGCTCCTATTACACTACAAACAGTGATTTTGATGATTTAGCTTCTGTTGCTAAACTTGCACCTTTTTTATCACCGGTGGTTTTAAACGTTGGTACAACTGACGAATCAGGAGCAACTATAACATCAAACTTTTTAGAAAATAAACTAGTAAGGTTTTCTTATAGATGGAAATTTGAGGATGGCGAGTATAGCACTTTAGCGCCGTTTACACCAATATGTTTTTCAAGATTAAACCAGATAGACACTGTAAGTTCGTCTATTAGCAATTTTGGGGAGGTTGAAACATTTGTTAACGCAATAAAATCGGTTCAATTACAAGTGCCAACGCCTACAGACTTTGGTATAACAGAGGTTGAACTTATATATAAAGAAACAGGATCAAGTGCTTTATACGTTGTAGAAGATAAACCCGTAGGTGGTGAATCATTTATAAACTTTTTTTACGTATCTCAAGATCCATTTAAAACTTTACCAGCTGATCAATTAACACGGGTTTATGACGCTGTTCCTAGATTAGCTGTTTCTCAACAGTTAGCGGGTGGTAGATTAGTTTATGGTAATTTTTTACAAAACTATGATGTACCTTCTATCGATTTTTCTGTAGTAAGAACTGGAGAAACATCTGCAAGGCATAGCCAATTAGAAAACCTATCCGTTAAATCAAGAAGGACTTACCAGGTTGGTATTGTTTTAGCCGATAAGTTTGGAAGACAAACACCTGTTATATTGTCAAACTCTGGAGGTGATACTGTTTTTGTAGAAGGAGGCACCGGTAGTGCTTCATCTACAACAGCTTTTAACGCTTTGCGTATATCTTTCTCACAGGCTACAATAAATAAATTACAATCCTTAGGATGGGCTTACTCATATAGAGTAGTTGTAAAACAAAGAGAACAGGAGTATTACAATTGGATATCTGTTATTAACTCTCAAGATTCCGTAGCAAGGCTAGGGGATAGTATAAATAAAATACCTAGAGATCAAACAGCAGTAATACCGCCTAGTACCAGCTCGTCTATATCGCCGACTAATGTTTTTGTTTTTCCTAAAATACTAGGTGGATCAAATAACACTTCAAATACATTAACTAAAGTTAGATCTATTTCTAATCCTTCAGGAGATGCTACTGTATCAACAGGCTCTTCTACAAGCGGATTATCTGTATTTGAAACAAAGCCTTTTGAATCTGATTTAGATATATTTTATGAGACTTCAACAGGTGGATTAGTATCAGCTTTAACAACAACAGCTAAAGATATAAACTTTTTTAATTGCTGTTTATTAGATTTTACAGCAGGTACACACATAGAAACCAATAGATTAAGAGTTGGGTTTAACCAACAAGCTTTTGACGTAGGTGTTAGAGCCTATGTTGTTCAAGAAAACTTTGCTGAAGAAAGAAGGTTTAACACTTTAATCCACTCTAGCGGCTTGTTTAACTCTAGAACTGGTATAAACTATGTGAACCAATTTAACGAGTCTGAAGGAGGTTTAACTATATCTGTTGATCCACAAAACGGATCTATACAGAAGCTAGACGCTGACGACACACAAGTTCTTATATTTCAAGAGGATAAAGTATCTAGGTCTCCAATTGACAAGGATTTTATATACTCTGCAGAAGGCGGAGCAGTACCTGTTACAAGCAACACGCAGTTTTTAGGGACTATAGCTCCATTCCCTGGTGAATTTGGTATTGCTAAAAATCCATTATCATACGCTTCTTTTGGTTTTAATAAGTTTTTTACTGATAAAAACAAAGGTGTAGTTTTAATGATGACACAAAACGGGGCTTTAGCAAAAATATCAGATGCAGGTATGTCTGACTTTTTTAGAGACGCTTTAAAAATGTCAACAGATGTTATAGGATCTTATGATGAATACTCTGGCGTATATAATTTATCGTTAACAAGCACAGGTTTTGATGGCAACAAAGACACTAACGTTGCTACTGCTTCTAACGATTATCTTACTGTTTCTTATGATCCAGCGTCTCAAGGATGGACTAGCTTTGTTTCTTTTAAACCAGAATCAGGTATTAGCCTTAATAATACTTATTATACTTTTTCCGGGGGTAGCTTATGGGAGCATAACAATATCCTGCCTGGTACACGTAATAACTTTTACGGGCTAGGCTCGGTAGAATCCTATGTAGACGCTATAATGAATGACAGCCCTTCAACGGTTAAGCAATTTAACACAATAGGCTATGAAGGGAATGAGGATTGGGAGATTACTTTTATACAAACAGATATTGAAAGTATAGGTACTTTGCCAACTACAAGTTCTACAATAGCAACAACTTTGCAAACTTCAGGAAATATACCTAATGCTGGTATATCAGGTCAACAAACAATAATAGCTAACGAGGGTGATACGATAACATGGATTATAACAGCAAGCCCCATAAGTAGTGCTTATAGGTTTAATTCTGTTTCAGATGTTGTTTTATCAGACACGGGTTTAACTATAGTAAATCCAACTTCAATAACGGCTGATGGGAATATAGTTTTTAGGGTTTCTTATGTTGTAACAAACTCAGAAACAATACAAACGTTGAATGTAAGTGGTGTTGGAGCTGTTTTAGCTAATCTTCCGGCTTTATTAACTATTAACACTACTGACGCAGTTGCGCTAGCGGATTTAACACCAGCCTCTCAAGTGTTTAACACAGAAGGAAGTTCCAACGTTATATTTAGTTTATTAGCTAATGAAGACTATTATATAGATCCAGCTAGTATAACTATTGATACAAGTGGTTCTAGTTCTTTCAACCCAGGTAGTGCTGTAGTAAGCAGATTAGAAGCAGCTTCTCCTGCCAAGGCTAATAATAGAGATAATGCTCAATATAGCATACCTATTACGGTACCTAATACCGTTTCTGTAGGTTCTATAGCTGTTAGTGGTACGGCAATTGCTAAAACAAATTTAGCATGGGTAACACCAACAGCGCAGTATATGGCCTTTACAACGCCGGGCAATAATTATAAAATATCTAAATTTGATGTTGAAAACGCGACAGCTACATTAACATATACAAATATACCTGCTGACAAAACCATGACGACAGGTAGTGTTAATTTTGTAGTAACAGATCAAACAACAGGTAATTTAGTGCCATCAACAACTACGCTTAATATAAATGCTGATATTAATTTTAATGCAGCATATAACGTGCAGCTAATAGAGCCTAGCTCGGATATAACAGCTGTAATAACAATAACAGGCGGTGTTGTAGATGCAACAATGGGAAGCTATAGTGCTCAAACACTACCAGCTGTTCCGGGTAGCGATACGTTAATAGTTTCAAGTACAAATGTAACATCTTTAGCTACACCTTCAGATAGTTGGATTTTAATAGGTGGTTCTACAGGGCCAGCTACAATTCCAGCTTCAACTTCGTTTTTCATAAATACAACTGAGAATACAACGGGAAGTGCTAGAACAGGAACTATAACATTATCAAATCAAAACACAAGAATAAGCCCAGCTTTATCTGACGTAACTATTAATATAACACAAAACGGTTAATATGGCAATAATAAATTTTCCTTTTGAAAAAAAAGAAGGCAAATACTTTTCGCCTATAGTTTCTGAAAAAACAACTTATAAAGTTGAAAACGGGGTTGTTGTAACAGACTCAACAACCCTCGTTAACGGCGTGAAGGGCGTTTATAATAAAGTAAGATTAACATTACCAGCCAGCAAATCTGGTAGTTATCACGAGCTTTATGCGATAAACTCAGAAGCAGTTTATTCATCTAATTAAATTATATGCAATTACAAGTACGAAAATTACAAGAATCGGATTGGAACTTTTTACCTAAATGGTGGGAAGCTTACGGATCCGAGGGCTTTCCAAGAGACTTTCTTCCTGGAGCATTTCAAATAGGGGATGAACAAGAAGAAAAAAGAAAAGGACTAGGCGGCTTTATGGTCTGCAAAGGAGATGATCCTATTGCAGCTATGTGGCTTTGGATGACAAATAGTAAGACTGCGATTCCAGCTGTAGTAGTGAGTGATATAGCTTATCGAGACACCGACAGAAGTGAAGCATTGCAACTCTTAGTAGATTTTACAACGGATTTTGCCAAGGACATGGGTTACAAATACGCATTTGCTTGGGCAAAAGAAGGCATGTTATTAGACAAATATAAAAAGGCGGAGTATTATTGCGATGATACTCCATCATACGAATTAATAATGAGATACTAATGGGATCTATAGTAAAAGGAGTGGCCTCCGCTTTTGGAGGTAAAAAAAGAAGAAGAGAACAGAAAAACGCGGGGGCTGCATTAGATGCAGCAAGAAGGAATCAAGATGCTTTTAAAATGTCAAATACATACCAAGGTATGCAAGGGCCAGAAATTGGAGCAGCAGGATATGACCCTTCAATGGCACAAGTTGGAGAGCTAGGACCGGCTGCGGGGGCACAACTGGCTGCTCTGGGACCGGCTCAAGGATATTCTGCTCAAGGATATGAGTCACAGGGATATGACGCTGGAACAACAAACGTGGGGGGTCTTTTAAGAGGTGCCAATACGGGTCTTACTAATACAATGGCCAATTTGCAAGTTTCTACTGCTGCTGCAGATATGCAAGCTAGAGAGGCTGATCAAGCATTAGCTGCGTCACAAGATCTAGCTGCACAAGCGGGAACAGGCGGAGGTGGAGCCACAGCATTGGCTGCTCAAGCTGCAAAATCTAAGGCCGGTGTAGCAGCATCAATTGATCAGCAGGTAAAACAAAACGAAAGATTAAGAGCCCAAGGAGAAAGCGAGTTGCAAAGATCACAACTTTCACAACAAAATTTAGCTTCTAAATTTGATCTTGGCCAGCAACAATTTAATATAGGCCAGGAAAACCAAGCTGCGCAATTTGGTGCACAAGCGGCTAACCAAGCTGCGCAATTTGGCGCACAAGCACAAAATCAAGCCGCAAGGTTTGGAGCACAGGCTGAAAATCAATTTGCTCTTTCAAAATTTGGGGCAGCAAATCAAATGTCTCAATTTAATGCTCGTAATCAAAACCAGTTTGCTCAATCTCAATTTGGAGCAGAAAATCAATTTGCTTTAGCAAATCAACAAGCGCAAAATCAGTCTGCAAGATTTGGAGCTTCAGCAGCAAACCAAGCTTCTATAGCTGCTGCAGATTATGAATTTAAATCAGATGTAATGTCTCGTCAAGGAGATGCGGCTGTACAGCAATTTGAGTTTGACAAGCTACAGGATCAAACAGGAAGAGCTATGGCGCGTAAAAATGCAGCTGATGAAGCAAGAGCTCAAGCTAAAGCCGATCTTATAGGCGGTATAGCTGGTGTTGCTGATGCGGCCGTAAGCGCGTTTACAGGTGGTGTAGGTGTATCAAATTTATTAGGTAAAAATCCAGGATAAAAATATGGCAAACTATAATTACGACTTTTGGTCTAAAGAATACGAATACGCCCCAGGAGGTGCTAATGTGCAAAGAATGGTCGGAAAAAGTGTTGATTCAACACTTGCCGAACGCAGGCTGATGGAGGATAGAGCTGCTCAGCGTAAGGACAGAGAGCTTAAAAGAAACATACTTAATTACAACTATGCCCAAAAAATGGCCAGCGAGATGGACGATCTAAATATCGTTCCAACCACAGGTGTTAGAGGTATGGATGAAATAATGACAGCCGCAGGCAGACAAATTGCTGATCAAGCCGCTTATTTAAATTCAGAATTAAAAAGAACAGGTGATTATGATTCATACTCACAAGCAATGGCTAGGTTAAAATCAGACGTTACGAATGTTAAAAACATGGATAAGGGAGCCGCTGAGTTTCTAGGCCTAGTTAATACCGCTATGGAAAACGGCACTTTTTCTGATTATAATTCAGCTAATCTCTTAGGTATAGCCGAGGACATGCGTAGAGGTTCACCCAAAGGTCACTTTGAAAATGTAAATGGTTTAACCACGTGGGTTTCAGAAACTGTTGATGGAAAACCTTATTCTATTGCTGCTAGTGAGTTTGGAGAACTAGGTAAAAAGATACAATCAAAAGATGATGTTGATACCATATTAAAAACATCAATAAACTTAAACAAGGGCGCGAATGGTAACATAATAGGCTTTGACGCCGATCCTGCTGGTTTTGGAGGGCAAGGTTTAAGCGGTGCTGATTTAGCTTATAATTCTTTAACGGACATTATAAATCAAGCAGGCCCTGGCAATAAAGAAAGAAAAAGCGCTGCATTATTAGTTGATCACTTTGGTATACCGCGTGACTCTGCTAAAGAATTGTTTTTACAGGTAATAGATGAAGACCGATTAACACCGCAAGAAAAAGCTGACGGTGTTATCACAGAAGGGGATAGACTTCTACAACAAAAGTGGCTTGATAAAGCTAGAGGAATGTATGGTATTAACCAAAAAGCTGTTAACGTAGAAAAAAGAGCGCAACAAACGCAGTTTGAAACGTATAAAGATAGAATAGATAATAGAAAAGACGTTGAGAGTACTATTAGCAATATGCCGGACGCTACTATTAATAATAAAGACGAAAACGATCCGTTATCTCAGCAGTACATGTTCAAAGAGGATATGGTTAATAACCCTGGTAAGTTTTTTAGTAATGTACAAACCAGCCTTATTGAAAAAGGATTTAACAACCCTAAACCTATTTATTCTGAACCAACAATTGATGCCGCTGGTAATGTAATACCTTCAAGATTTTTAGGTTTTGATATTGTTAACGAAAAACTACCACAGTCAAGAAGAACTCCGGTGAGGCTTTTGCTTGAGGACTTTAACAACATGGACAACGTTTATAAGAAAATGTATGCTGCCACAGGCATGGAATCATTTAGCAGAGAAGCAATCCCTGCTGGTATGAAAACAGGTACAAATGACCCTTTAACAGAAATGCAGGGTATAGGGCAAGCTCAAATAAATAACGATTTTGCAAATTAATAATATGAATAAAATTTATATTGTGGATGGAGTACAATACAATGTGGCTCCTCATAGAGAATCCGATTTTCTTAAAAAATTCCCTGATGCAGTATTGCAGGAAGAGCAAAAAATAGAAGAACCAAAAGTGGAAAAGCAAGCACCTGTTGTGGAGACAACTGCACCTGCAGCAGGGTTAACACCCGATACGGGATCGCAGTTGGAAAGTGGTTCTTTGGAATTACAAAGTGAAGACCCTGTAAATTTATGGAGCCAAGGAAGAAGAAATTTAGATGAAACGAACGAAGAAAGAGAGGTTCGGCAAGAGGCTGAGTTAATTGCAAAAAGACAAGAGGCATTAAGGGACCGCTATGTTTATGATAATGCAAATCAAATTGTTTTAGATAAAGAAACAGGAGAGCCTGCTTTAAAGGAATCATCTTCTTTTGAAAAAATGTCAAATAGTCTTGGTAATATGGTTGATCAAATTCAACAAGCAATACCTGGAGCATCTATAGGTGTAAATAGTGTAGTTAGAAAATTATTTGGCGACGAAACTATAGATAATTTTTTAGCTAATGAAGATGTGCCTCAATTTTTTAAAGATTTTGGAACAATGACCGCCAGCGAAACTGATGAAGCTTTGCAACAATTTCAGCTACAAGAGGCAGAAATGAAGGAAACTGGCAGCATAACAGAAGGTGTTAAGAATTTTGATTTAGGAGAACTTGCGGCTGGGGTAGTTAATGGTATTACATCTATCGGATCAACTGCCGTTACAAGTGCTTTAACTGGAGGAACCTCGCTAATACCTGAAATGACAGGTAGAGCTTTTGTTGATTACAATAAAGCCTTAGCTGAAAAAGAAGGTAAATCTTTAGATCAGTACATGCAAGATAGTGATGGAGGTGAAAATACTTGGACCGCCATTGCAGTTGGTGTTGGAGGTGGTTTATTAGAAAGAGCCGGTTTAAAAGGCGCTGGTAAGATGATGATGAATGGTCTTGTTAAATCCGGTATGAACAAAACTTTTTCTAATATTTTATTGTCCGGTAACAAAGAAGGATTAACCGAATGGGTTCAAACCGGTTTAGAAGCTTTAAATGTAGCTTCTGCAAAAGATGAAGATAAGCTACAAGCGATGCAAGACGCTATGTTTTCACAAGAAGGCTTAGAAGCTTATTTACAAGGTTTTGTTGGTGGAGGCGCCATGAGTGGGGGTAAAAGAAATTTATTAATTGATAAAAAAGATAAATTTAAAGCGGCTTCTGTAATGAGATCCTCTCTTGGTTATGATATTATAAATAGCACTATGGCTGAGGTGGATGCTTTAAGAAAGCAAAGAGCAAAAACAAAAGACGCAGAAGTTAAAAATAGTATTGATAAGCAAATAAAAGAAAAAAATAATTTACTTGCAGAAACTATTCTTGAAGAAAATAAAATGTTTGCGTCAATGACGGAAAATGAAATTTATCGTTCTTCAAAAGAGTTTGATAAAGTAAAAAAACAAGAGTTAAAAAAGAAAAAAGCTGACCAGAGATACGTAAACAAAGAAATAACTGAAGAAGAAAAAAATATACTATTAGATGATATTCAATCTAATATTAATGTTAGTAAAGAAAAATTAACTAAAATTAAATCTGACGCTATAAATAGATCAGATGCTAATTTAGAAAAAAATCTTGAAACAATTGAAGGCTTATCTAGTAAAATAGAAAACCTTACGTTTAAAAGGTTTGAAACTTCTCAAGAAGTTCAAGACTATTTACTATCTAAAGATAAAAGAAAAACTAAACAATCAAAAGTACTAGCTGAGGGCAATGACGGAACTATAATACAAAATGCTGATGGAAGCCAGGAGATAATAATAAACGAAGAGGTTTCTAAAAAAACAGGAGCTATAAACGTAGGGTCTCACGAATTTTTACATGGAGTACTATTTAAAACTTTGCAAGATAATCCTGAAACGGCTATTTCATTAGGTAACGCATTAAAAACTGAAATTGATAAATTAAACAGTAAAGAAGTAAAAGATTCTGTTTTTAAAGATAGATTAGAGCTGTATGAAAACGAAAAAGACGCTGTAAAAGGTGAAGAAGTTTTATCCTTGTTTTCAGATGCGACTGCTACTGGTGATCTAAAGTTTAACGAAAACTTGTTTACAAAAATAGGTGATCAATTTAGAAAGGTATTTGACGCAGTAGGTATTGAAAGAAAATTTGATTCCGGCAAAGATGTTTATAATTTTATAAAAGATTATAATAAAGATATATCTAAAGGTGGGCTAAGACAAGCTTTATTAGAGGGCGCTAAAAAAGGATTTAAAGGTAAGCTTATTAAAGCTGCTAACATTGAAAAAGAAGCTGCTCAAGCTAGAAAAGATTCTCGTTCAAATTTAAAAAGCTTATTAGACAAATATAAAACAAAAGAAAATTTAGTACAGCAAAGTTTGCTTAAAACACCTCAGGGACAAGAAACTTTTGATTTTACAAAATCTGAGTTTGGACAAGAGGTCGGGGCTATAGTTGAAGCTGTAACTAAAAAACTTTATGATCCAATACCTTTAGATGCTAAAAGAGATGTTAGTAGAAACGACTACAAAAATGGTATGATTTCTAATTTAGCAACTATTGTAGCAAATGAGTATGATCCTGCTAAACAGGATTTAGACAAGTTTGTTAGTATAAGAGCTTTTCAAAGATCTAATAGATTGGCTAAAGAGCTTGGTATTGAGTCTATGGTTGAAGAAGGTGGGGCTGGTATTACTACGGATGTTACAGAAGCTAAGGCTATTACAACAGAAGAAAAAGCCCCGGATGAAGTTTCAACTAAAAAATCTATAATTGAAGCTTTAAATATACCAGCTGGTGTTATTGAAAAAATAAATAAACTTGCTGAATTTGCTGCTATAAAAGCGGATAAAGAATTAGAAGGAAAAGATGTTTCTGATTTGAAAAAGCTTACTGCAAGAAATAAGGTTTTTAATGAAATATTTAGCAAACAATTATTTAATGATATAAAAGAATTATTAGGTAAAAATACTAAAAACTCTAATGATTTTTCTAAATATTTAAATAAAAATTACAATACTTTATTAGATGCGGCTTTAAACAATATAGACTTTCAAAAAGGAGGTGGTATTTCTGCAGACTGGAACACAAATCCTCCTACAAAAGAAGAGTTTATAGATTACTATGAGGCTACTAACGAAAAACCTTCTACAAGAGCTGACCGTAAAAAGTCATTAAATAACGCTATAGCAAGACAAGTAGCAAATGAAGCTAGAATTGAATTTGCTAAAAAAGATCCTGCTACGGCCGAGATATTTAAAAAGAAGCATGGAGTTGTTTTAGCTAGTAAAAGCCAATATGATAAACCAGCATCTAGTTTAGACCGAGAGTTTAGATTAGAAACGGGTGATGTTAATAAGCTTTTGAATAAATATTTAGGAAGAGGTGTATATGATCTTAGAAAAAAAGAAGATATAGACAAATATATATCTGACTTAGAAAAATATGTGTTTCCTATATTTCCTAAAAAGTTTTTATTTACAGGTGAAGGAACAGGGATGTTCACTCATAGTAAAAGAGTTATAGGTGGTAAGTCTAAGTCTTTTACTGAGCAAGAAAGAGATGAAGTATACGATTATTATAGATCTAAATTAACTAAATCATATAATAGTTTTAAAAATTGGGGTGAAGATATACCAGGTGTTACTGATTATACAAGAAGATTGTATGAAAATGGTAAAGCTGTAGGTAAAACCGAAGCCCAACAAAAAGAAAACTTTGAAAACGGCACAACCGCTAAGTTTAATGAACAAAATGGTTTAGTTTTTGATGAAATGTGGAAAAGAATCCATGATGCTATTAAAAAAGATAAGAATGCAGCTATTGTATTTGGTAATTATTTTAAATTAGTAGGTAATGTGAAAAACCATCCGCATAGATTGGGAGCTGAGGTTATAGGTAGATCATTAGGCGTAAAAGGCGATGGCCAAAGACTGTTTGAATTTGAACACGCAATGCCAGCTACCGGTGCTTATTTATATTTATTAGACAGTATACTTTCTAATAGAAATTTTTATCAAGATTTTAAAGCTGTTAAAAATAACTATAAAGTAATAGCTTTAGACAAAGCTTTAAATTATAAATTAGGGATGGCTGGTTTAGGCACAGGTATGCCTAATGGTTGGAAAGTATTTTCAAACAGTTGGATTGAAAGATATTTTAATCCTGAAGTAGCCTCGTTTGACGGAGGATTAAACCCTGAAAGTTTAGTTGATTTAAATGGCAACACATTTGGTGAAGTTTACGGTATTGATGCTGTAGGGCAACCATTAGTTCAAATAAAATCATCTAAATCTCTTGATCAAGATTTTAATAAAATGCTTGAAAGAGTTAAAGGTGTTGCTGCTGATGCTACATATTCTGAAGCTAGAGCTATAAAACTTGGAAAGAAAAATAATCCTTTTAAGTTTTTTGTTCCTTATTCAGCCGAGGATTACATGGGATTAGTATATCCTACACTTGGCAAAGGTAAAGAAGGCGATGCGAATCTCAAATGGTATAAAGAAAATATTACTGATGTTTACGCAAGAGGAATTCGTGATTTTGAAATAGCTAAGCAGCAATCTATGAATCAATGGGCTGAGCTTAAAAAACAAATTAAGAATTCTCCTGCTAAATTAGGTAAAGATGCCGTAAGAGATTTTACTAATGAAGAAGCTATAAGATTATATTTATGGGATAAGCAAGGTATGCTACCTGATAATGTTGCTAAAAAAGATATTGAAGCAATAAATAAATATATTGATAGTAAGCCTGAGTTAAAAAGTTTTGCAGAGCAAATACAAGGTTTAACTTCAGATGGATATCCGGCACCTACAGGTGATT
>Ga0206682_10000465_pt1 | contig 44293 bp, 64 predicted proteins | sample M240m12015metaG_FD_155444 | JGI IMG/M metagenome (GOLD analysis project Ga0206682, IMG submission 155444) | Ammonia-oxidizing marine archaeal communities from Monterey Bay, California, United States - M2 40m 12015 | ecosystem: Environmental > Aquatic > Marine > Intertidal zone | place: USA... | reverse complement strand
ACATAATGAAAAAATGTGGCTTAGTATGAATACTAATGCAGGAGCAAAAAATGAAGAATGGTGGAGAGACTTGGCTACGTGCCTTGGTAGAATGGGCGCTGTTATTTTTTCGGTTGACGGTCTCAGTAACACTAACCATATATATCGCCAAGGTGTTGTATGGAGCAATGTAGAGCGTAATATGAAAGCGTTTATAGCAGCCGGCGGCAGAGCTCGTTGGGACTTTTTAATCTTTGAACACAATCAACATCAAGTTGAAGAAGCAGAAGCACTTGCTACTGCTTGGGGATGTGAAAAGTTTATGAAGAAAAAAACAGGTAGATTCATAACACAGGATTCAAAAAAGAAAGAATCACATCAAGCAGTTGATAAAAAAGGCAACACTACAGCAGAACTTAAAAAGCCAGATCAAAAATATCAAAACAAAGCACTATCTAAACTAGATGTAATTAAAAACAAGTATGGTAGTATGGATGCGTATTATGATGCAGCTCCGATTGTATGCAAAGTTAAAAAAGACAACAGTTTGTATATTACAGCAGAAGGTCTTGCAATGCCATGTTGTTGGACAGCTGGTCGAATGTATAAATGGTGGCACAAAGATCCTAAAGTAGAACAGATATGGGAATTTATTGATAAAGATGCACTTGATGCTCGAAACGGATTAGCAGCAGTGTTTGACACAGGTATATTCGATCGTATACAGGACAGTTGGAATAAATCTAGTTGTAATGATGGTAAGCTGAAAGTTTGTGCAATGAAATGCGGCGCAGAATTTGATCCATTTGCAGAGCAGTTTAAATGACCACGCTTAATGAAATGAAAGACACGCTAAGGGAATTAGGATTAAATCCTGATACATTCTGTTTTGCGCCTTATATCAATGTTGATTTAGATCAAACAGGCGAAACATATGTGTGTTGTGCAAGTAAAGAGTCTATTGGAAATTGGAAAACTGATAAAATTAAAGATCAATATAATAGCGAAAGTGTAAAGATGTTGCGGCAAGACCTAGCCACCGGAACAAAACACAAAAACTGTCAAAGCTGTTGGTTTGCAGAAGATAAAAATTCTAAATCAACTAGGATCGACAGCTTTAATGACGCAATAGAACACATAGATAATTTATCAGAATTTTGTAATAATTTAACTAACTATTCTTCAATTGATAATATAAAACGAATGGAAATTAGACTTAGTGCATTATGCAATTTAAAATGTGCGCATTGTAGTCCAAAATATTCTACAAAATGGATTAACGCACTTACTAAAAAAGAAAACTTTGATTTTTTTAAAGATTACGACGAGCTTGATATTACAATAGATCATACAAACATAAATCAATATTTTAAGACAAGCCTTACTAGTAACAGTAAGCACGAAGCAGATATCAAAGAGATGCTGTCAAAAACAAAACTAATTCAGTTTGCAGGCGGCGAGCCATTACTAAGTCCGGAACATACTAGTTGGTTAGAATTTTTAGTACATGATGCAAAAACTGCTGATACACAAATCATAGAATACAATACAAATTTAATGATAAAGGACATAGAACAGTTCTTTCCGTTATGGAAACAATTTAAAAGTGTAACACTTAGAACTAGTATTGATACCGACTTTAATTCTATTGAATACTTTAGAGCAAATAGTAACAAAGAATTACTTATAGATAACATACAAAAGATTCAACACGAGTTTACCGAAAACTTTGACAACATAGGCACAGTAACTTTTAATATGTTGTCTGCACTACGTTACAAAAATATAATGCATGACTGGATAGATCATAATCTTAACTTTCATTGTAGTATTGTACATAATCATCCTTATAGTTGCTTAGAACTTCCAAATGCACTACAGGCTAAGTCAATACACGAAATGCAATGGTGTAGAGACAACGTACATAGATATACTACAAATAAGAAGTTTATCAGACGTTTTCAGAAATATACAGACTATTGTTTAAATTTCTTACAAAGTCATAAGGCAAGCAATACCTTTTCAGAATCTACAATTAATTATATAAAATTTTTCGATAAAACTACAAATAAAAGTATTCTAGAATACTTTCCTGAATTTGCAGAGTATGTTAAATAGTGTTGATAGGATCCAACATGAAACAAATCGAATGGCTAGAAGACTTCAGTAGTTTTGAACTATCAGTAACCTCGTATTGCCAAGCAAACTGTCCGCTATGTGCTCGTACAGATCGTGAAACAGGAAAACTTAAAAGTTTTATTCCGTTGCAGCATGTTAAGTGGGAAAAACTTCTTAAATTAATTAGAGATGTTGCACATTATTCCAATGTAAGAAAAATACAAATTTGTGGTGATTATGGCGATCCAGTGATGCACCCTGATATTGAAAAAATAATTGCTGAAATAAATCTTTATGGATTACTAGCTTCTCTCCATACTAACGGAGGATTACGCAGTGCATCTTTTTATGAACGATTAGCAGAAGAGGCAGATATTATTATAATATTTGCTATTGACGGAATGGATGAACCTACTAATTCTAAATATCGAATCGGTGTTAATTTTGATAAAGCAATGGAACATATGTTACTATTTGCTAAGTTAACTAGTCATTTAAGACAGAAATCACAATGGGACTTTTTAGTATTTGATTATAATTATCATCAAATGGATGATGCATTAAAATTAGCAAAAGACAATGGTATAGGATTAAATTTTAGAATAAACAAAAGAGACTGGGAACATTCAATCACAGATCAGGGGCTAATTAGAGAGATTAATCAAAAGTATAAAGGATATATGTTATGAGAGATTTCCCTCCAAAAAAAGAACCTAGAGACATTAAATGCAGAGCGTACAGTCTTATTAGCGACGAGGACGGTAGGATTTGGCCTTGCTGCTATGTATCTACAACTGATACAAAATACAGCCCCTATCTACATAAATTAGAAGAAGAAGATCCTAATTGGAATAATATTAATTGTAGATCATTAAAACAAATTATAGAACACGAAGCTTACCAATTACATTTTAATAAAGAACATTTTTTAGATCACGATAAGGTTGATTTGATATGTTATCATGATTGCGGACACTGTAAAGGAACAACTAATGACTAAATTACCATCAGATACGTTTTGCTTATTACCCTGGGTACATCTAAGCACACGTCCAGACGGAAGTATGCGAGTATGTTGTACTGCAAATGCTAGTAGTGTCGGCGCAACTAACGATAAAGAACATGGCGGCCAAGTAGGCATTCTTAAAGATGATGAAGGACGTCCTAACAACTTAAACGTTAGTGATTTTCAAACAGCATGGAATAGTGACTATATGAAGAATGTTCGTAAACAAATGCTTGCGGGAGAAAAACCACCTAGCTGTTTAAAATGTTATAAAGAAGAAGCAGCTGGACATCGCAGCAAGCGTATGTGGGAAACGGCATATTGGGAAAAGCGTGTTGACCTAGACAAAATCCTACAGGATACAAATGAAGATGGCAGCGTACCACCTAACTTGGCATATATTGATTTACGATTTGGTACTAAGTGTCAGTTAGCATGTGTTATGTGTAGTCCACATGATAGCTCGGGATGGATAAAAGATTGGAAGGCAATGTTTCCTGCTGTAAAAAACGAAAGCCTCAAAGAAATTATGCAGTGGGACAACAAAGGCAGCACTAACGGCAGTAGTTATAATTGGCATAAACAAAATCCTGTATTCTGGGAGCAGTTTTATGAACAGATGCCTAGTATGCAGCAGATTTATTTTGCAGGCGGCGAAAGTCTTATCATTGAAGAACACTATGAAATACTTGAACATGCTATTAAAATGGGCTACGCAAAAGATCTTGAACTACGATATAACTCAAACGGAGTTGAATGGCGTGATGATTTATTTGACTTATGGAAAGAATTTAAACTAGTACGATTCCACTATAGTATTGACAGTATTAAAGAGATGAACGATTACATTCGTTATCCAAGCAAGTGGAGTAGACAAGAAGAAGTATTTCATTTACTTGATACCCAAACAAGCAATAATGTTGAAGTTACTATTGCAGCGGCTATTCAAGCACTTAATGTATATTACTTACCGGACTTTATACAATGGAAACTAGAGCAGAAGTTTAAAAAGATTAATATGTGGCCATTTGGCGCTGGCGGCATTAGTCAGCACTTTGTATACTGGCCTGCACACTTAAATGTTAAAAGCTTACCTATAGACTTTAAAGCAAAGTGTAGAGAGAAATACGAAGCATGGTATCCCTGGTGGGAAGAGAACTGGGAGTTAGGTATTCCTAGTTGGCACAAAGGTAAAGTTACTAAAGAAGATTTCATGCAAGCTGAATACGGTATCAAACGATTAAATGGCATTCTTAATTTTATGGAAAGCGAAGATTGGAGTCAACGATTGCCTGAGATGAAAGAATTTTTAGATTTATGCGATAAACAACGTGGCATAACTTTTGCTGAAACATTTCCTGAGATGAAAGACATTTTTAATGTCTAGTAATTTCTGTGTTATACCTTGGGTTGGCCTGGCAAGTAAGCCTAACGGTACAGCACGAATATGTTGTCTTATGGGCGACGGAGGTGTGTTAAAAGATAGCAACGGAACTCCGTATAATTTTAGAAATGCAAAATTTGACGATATTTACAACAATCAAAATTATAAAGAAGTAAGGAAGTCGTTGCTTAATAATGAACAACACGAGCTATGCAAGACATGTTGGGTACGAGAAGAGTCTAATGATCGCACTAGCAGTCGTAGAATACATAGTAATAAAATGTATCCTGAGTTTGATATTGAGGTTGCTAAAAATATAACAGCCGATGACGGCACAAGTTCTTACATACCGTCTTATTATGATTTAAGATTTGGTAACTTGTGTAATCTCAAGTGTGTAATGTGTCACCCAAGCAGTAGTAATATGTGGTACGAAGACTTTGTATTACTAAACAATAAGACTAGTTATAATGATAGCGGAACACAAGTAAGTTTAACCCGTGTAGGCAAAAAATTATCAGATGGCGGAGTATATAGCTGGTGGCAAAGTGATGTATTTTGGAATAATTTAGAATCTAATATGCAAAATATCAAGCACTTATATTTTGTAGGCGGTGAGCCTATGCTTATTAATCCTCATTATGACTTTCTAGAAAAACTAGTTAATGCTGATTTAGCAAAAAGTATAAGATTAGAATATGATACAAATTTAACAAATGTACATCAACGTGCAATTGATTTATGGAAACATTTTGAATATGTAGAATTGCGTGTAAGTTTAGAAGACTACGGAGTGCAAAATGATTACATTAGATTCCCAAGTAAGTGGCATATTATAGACAGAAATATAAAGCGCATTGAAGAACTTGAGTTACCTAATTTATACTTGGCATTTAGTATTACTTGGCAAGTATTAAATAGTTTTACTATTACAAACTTGTTAGAATATTTGAGAAAATATGATGAGAGTGCTATTAGAATTTTAAGCGAACCGGAAGAATTTGATGTTGCATTTTTATCAAAAGATGTTAAACTAAAAATAGTGGATCATTATCAAACATGGGCTGCTAGTGATCGTTGGAGAAATAAAAAAGTTAAGCCACTGTTAAAATATATTGAGTCTAATTTAGATAATTATGAAGAACGTTGGAAGCATCAGTTTTTTAAAACAGTTGAAACTTTAGATAACTCTAGAAATACAGATTGGAAAGAAGTATTCCCAACCTTGTCAGAGCTTCTAATAAAGGATTTAAAATGAGTACATTTACAGAATTTCAACCACTAAAAGAAACAATAGTAGGAAAACCATTCAGTCCTAAAGACTTTGACAATGTTAAAGATCAACAAGCAAAAGATTTACTTAAACGTATATTTGAAGAAACTACCGAAGACATTGAAGATCTTGTAACAATACTAGAAGATGCAGGAGTAAAGGTACACAGACCTAATAATCTTTTTGCGTTTGATAACTATGGATCAATAGACCTTCCTTGGTTACATTCTGCATTTCCTAATCATCCGTTAATGCCGAGAGATCTACTAGGTGTATACGGTAATACAATTATTGAACATTACACTGCTGATGGCGGCAGGTTCTTTGAGAATTTAGCATATCAAGATATTAGTAGAGAAATGTATGATAGCGGTATGCGCTGGCTATCCATGCCAATGGCTAAAGTAGTTACTAAGAAACCACCGTATTATGAAAATAATCAAATACTATTTCACGCAGCAAATATAATTAAATGCGGCAAGGATCTATTCCACAGCCAAACAGGCCACACGGATCATAAAAAGGGAAAAGGTACTGACTATGGTTTAGATTGGATTAAGCGAGAACTAGGCGACGAGTTTCGATGGAATGAAGTTCCAGTTGGAGGTCATTGCGACGGCAAGATTGCGCTACTTAAACCTGGTGTACTTATGACATGGAATAAAAATTGGGTACCTGAGAAATTAAAAAATTGGGATATCATTGAAGTAGAAAGCGAAACTGAACTTCCTAGTGAATTTAATAATATGAGAAAGCAACGATTCTACAAAGAGTTTATTGACGAGTATTTTAACCATTGGACAGGATACGTAGACGAAACAGTTTTTGATGTTAACGTGTTTAGTATTTCTGAAGAAGCAGTAATATGCACAGGAACAAACAAAGAAGCCTTTGCAAGAATGGAAAAACAAGGTATTACTCCGATTTATTGGAAGTTTAGACATCAGTATTTTTGGGATGGCGGCGTACATTGCTTAACACAAGACCTAGTACGAGAAGGCACACAGGAAAACTATTTTGACTGAAATAAGTAAGTGGAAAGAAGTTATACCTGCACCGTTATGTGTTGCACCTTGGAAAGCAATTAGTGTCGATGCTGACGGTATGGTACGTCCTGACCAAATATATAAAGGCGGTATGGGGAATCTACAAACACAAAATATTGAACAGATATGGAATAGCGAGCAATGGAAATCTTTAAGAGAATCTCATATGATTTTTCGTAACGATGACCGATGTCGCAAGTGTTGGAACAAAGAGCAACTTACAGGACACAGTAGAAGAAAGTTTTTTGAAAGTTTTTTTAGTGAAAGGGTTGATCCATCACAAATGGAAGAAATTGTGTATCCTGATAGAAAAGGAAACATTGATTTAGACAATGCTCTTAATCGCCCAAAGATAACAGATTTTAATAATCCTGATTTTATATATTTAGATATTACAGGATCAAATAAGTGTAATTTAAAATGTGTTCACTGTAGTAGTTTTGCAAGCACTGCATGGATACCGGATGAGAAAAAAATGCATAAGCATTTAGCTGAACATCCTAATAGTTTTCAGTTAGGGCCAATAGAACCGTATCAAGCAATTGACGAAACTATTATTGATAATCTTTTTAGCAATGAAGAATATTTTGAAAATTTACAATTTGTAGCATTTCGTGGAGGCGAACCATTCTACGAAAAGAAAAATCTATATGTTCTTAAAAAGCTTATTAGTTTAGGCTGGCATGATAGAATTAGCCTAGATATTAGTACTAATGGAACTGTATTAGATCCAGAGTTTTTAGATTTAATTAGCCAGTTTAAGAAAGTTATCTTATATATTAGTTTAGAAGGTGTGGGTGATTTGTATAGTTACTGTAGAGGCGGCAATAACTATAATCAAGAAGATTTAGAAAAAGCAATAAACTATTTTTCAAGAATTAATAATGTAGAATTATGTTTAGCGTATACAACAATGGTTACTAATATTTTTAATATTAGAAAAACATGGGAATGGTTTCAGCAATATAAGGATCGTGCTACTATTACATTTAGTAACACGGTATTTGAGCCTAAACATTTAAGTTTATATGCATTATCAAAGGAACAGAAAAAAGAAGCATACGATATGATAAAAGATATTAATGACGACCTGGCATGGCCCTTTGATAAAAAGGATTATTTGTATAGTGCTGGCATATGGAAACTACAAGAAAAGTTATCAGAGGATAGCGAAGAACCCGATAGAAATAAAATTTGGTTAAATTTTAAGAATTATATAACGTTACTAGATAAAATAAGAAATACTAATTTATTAGATGTCGAGCCTGTATTTAGAAAGTATTGGAATGAGTAAACAGTTTGAATATTTGTATAAAAATTATCTAGGTAACACTGGTAATAGTGTTAAGGTAAGACCTATATATAAATTTTTATTTAAGCATGTTGAAACTAACGGCTGGTTTAATAAAGATTATAATGTACAAGAGGAATTTTTAGATTACTATCCTAAATGGATTGAGACATCAGAAACATGTAGTGTAAAGGGATTAGATACATTCCCCTACAGGTTTGTTAGCTTAGGTGTAACACAAGCACTTGATTGGTTTCATTTAGAATGTGCAAGGAAACAGCGGCGCCTACGATTACTTCGCGGCGAATATCCTTATAATAGAGATGTATTTGATTTTGATGAGTTTATAGATGACAGGCCGTTAGAGCATGGTGATGCAGTAATTATCAGTGTTCCGTTTAGTGCAAGCGGAGACTTACATCCTCGGTATCACGAAATTATGGAAACATGCACTTTGCTGAATATTCCAGTAATGGTAGATTGTGCATGGTTTGGTACTTGTTACGACTTACATTGGAGTGTACAGTACGATTGTATCAAAGTAGTAGCGTTTAGTACTACAAAAGGTTTACAGACAGGCAATTGGCGTTCGGGGATTTGTTTTTCAAAGTGGAACTACGGATCTCTTGCTGTTCAAACAGAATGGCATCACGGAATACATATGAATACATATATAGGACTACTCCTTATGAAAGAGTTTTCACCAGACTATACCCCAAATTTATATAAAGAATCACAGCATAAGGTTTGTGAGTATTTTAATCTGACGCCGTCAAAAACTATTCATATTGCTACTGGCAATGATGATTGGAATTACTTTTCAAGAGACGAGTCGTATAATAGAATTAATTTAAGATTTCCGTTATTTGATTATTTAAATAATAACTTTTATGATAAGGTAAAAAAATGAAGTATATTGAGTGTTGTGAAAAATATAGAGATGATATTATAAGCAGATTTGAACCTGCTAAACAAATAGATAACTTTTTTACTAAAGACGAAATTGAAGAATTAAGATTGTTTCAGTTTCAAAATACTCGTAGAGTCAAGATGCAAATAAGTAGTAGTAATATACAACCTCTTGTTGATATTGGCAAAATGATATATAAATTAGATTTCCTAGAAAATAAATTTAAAGATTTATTAGGAGACTTTTCACGTAGACATAGTGGTAATTATTTTATAGCAAGTAAGCCACATGATGTACATACAGACTTATTAACTGAAGACGAAAGTCATTGGACTGAAAATCTAATTCCTTATAAAAGTGTAATCATTCCTTTATTTTTAACAAAAGGTGCTAGGGCGCATACTGCATTTATGCAACAGCGTAGAATTGGATATAGTGTTATATTTGATAGAGACTACTTATCAACTGACGATAGTAGTTGCTACGAAATATTAAGAGAGTACAATGGTTTAATTGACGTACACGGAAACCCAACAGATCCTAATTTAGAACCAACTAATTGGTCTGAGTATATGTATCCACAAGTAACTGAAAACAACTTTAGAGGATTTAGTCACGAGTCAGTATTTGAACAATCTACAGGATCAATCCTTGTGTTTGATGCATGCCAATTGCATTCAAGTATAGTTATTGATAATAAACCTTGGATGAAAAATGCAATTAATATACAATTTTATAAAGAGCATACAGAATGACATTTGAAGAATTTAAAATAAAGTTCATAGAATGGGCAATATCTGAAGTTGAACCTAAGATTTGTCCATTTGCTAAAAAAGCTAGACTACAGGATAAAATACAATTTATAGATTGCCCAAGAGGAATTTATGGAGAGTTTTTAGAATTTAATCCTAATAGATACGATATAGGAATTGCATGGCTAGGCGATTTTACAGCTGGGATCGAAGACGAGTTAGCTGATCTTAGAAATCATAATCCTGATTTGTTTTATTTTTTAAGCACTACTGATAGCGGATACTTTACAAAGAATTTTACAAACTGTGTTTTTATACAGAAAAAAGACGATATATTAGAAAAAAGAGATTGGCTAAAAACGATAGGATACTACGAAAACTGGCCAGATTGGTATTACAATGACATCTGCAAATAATTCAAAAACGTTTTGCATATTACCTTGGATGCACCTAGCAACAAATGCAAGTGGCAATCTACGTGTATGCTGTAACAGTACACCTGGTAAGAACTTTGTTACTAAAGAAGACGGAAAACCGTATAAACTTAATAGAGACAACCTTGAAGAAGCATGGAATAGTGATGTATATTCAACTATTAGAAAACAAATGCTCAGTGACGAAAGACCTGACATGTGTGTTAGATGTTTTAGAGAAGAAGATGTTGGCATTAAAAGTGCTAGGCAAAGTTGGAATTCAAAGTGGCAAGAAGATAAAGAGTATACAGAGGATGCACCTTTTGATATAAAGTATGTTGATTTACGACTAGGTAATTTGTGTAATTTAAAATGTCGTATGTGCAATCCTTATGCAAGTAACATGTGGGTAAAAGAATGGCACCTTGTAGATAACGCACTAGACCCTGCAGAGTATGAACGTCTTAGTAAAATGAATTGGCCTGAAGATAAAAAGACTTGGGAAAACTTATTCAGCATTGCACATACTGTTGACGAAATATATTTAACTGGTGGCGAACCGACGGTTATTAAAGAACAGCAAAAATTATTAGATTATTTTATTGATAACAATACTGCAAAAGATATACGCTTAAAGTATAATACTAACTTAGTTTTGTTACCAGCATGGTTACTTGAACGCTGGGGGCATTTTAAAAGAGTACAACTTAATTGTTCAATAGATGCAACAGGCGCATTAGATACATATATTCGACATCCTAGTAAATGGAAAAAAATTGTAAAGAACTTCGAAGCTATTAGACAACTTCCTAATGCAGGTATTGAAATACATTGCACTGTGCAAATGTATAATATACTTTATTTAGATAAGCTAATAGAATGGGCATTGCCCTACAATGTAAAAATTTATTTTAATATTTTAAATCATCCAGACGAACTTAATATACGAGTGCTACCTAAAGAGCTTAAGATACTTGCTGAAGAAAGACTTCAGTCGTATTTGTATTTAGAAAAGGTAGAAGGCATAATCAAATATATGTGGGCCGAAGATTGGTCTAATAAGTTAGACAAATTTATTAGTTATACGAATGCACTTGATAAAAGTAGAGACGAACGATTAATAGATATAGTTCCTGAATTTAAAAATTATATTCTATGAATGTTTATGCGTTTAGTTAAGCTATCTACTTGTCGTAGTTTTCCAAAATCGTCATAGGTTTGATTGTAGGGCATATCTGCAACTGGATTTCCAACACCCAGCATTACGAATATTTTTCTAATATCTTTATTGATTGTTTTTTCCATTAATGCAGTTACTTCTTTACCTTTAAAGCATCTACAAAACCCTGTTTTATATCCCATATAATTTGCACTAAGAGCAACGGCACCTGATGAAATTCCTACAGAATAAATCCCGTCTTCATTTAATTCATTACCGTGAAACATTTTGTTTTTATCTTTTAATTCGTCTATAACTTGTTCAGTAGCAACCCACATGAACAATAAAGGAGCTTCTACTTGATTGTTTTGCCATACAGGGTGAAATTTATTTTCTGGATCTGTTGATAATAATCGAAGTGATTTATTAAATTCTAAATCACTTGATACTATAAGTTCAAAATAGCTCCTTGCTTGCTTCGATGGCATAGAAATAGCAATGTCGATTAGTGCTTCTACATCTTTATTTTTAACAGGATTACTGTTCCAGTTTCGTTGACAGCGTCTAGCTGACCACGCAGCACTAGGTAATGAGTCAGTTTGAGTTTCTGTTTCCCCGTACTTAATTACATCTTTTAATTTGTTAATTGAAGCAGAAATATTTGCAGTATTATATTCGCCTAATTCAATCATCTGTTTTTCAAGTTCGTCGTATACTGCAAATTCAGCGACAGATGAGACTATTTGTCTAACATTGTTATACCAAAATTTATTTCCGATAGCAGCAGAATAATTTGTAGTATCTTCTAAGCAATCGTTTACAACAGCATTATAAATTAGAGTCAAGTCATACTCGCATTTGTATGTATCTTTGGTTCGATGAGGAAAGTTTTTATTTAAAAATATCATTAAGTTGTCTACGATTGTTGGCATACATGCATCTCCAGTTGTTATAGTATTTATTATGGGGTAATTATAAGTAATATATATGAATAAAGATCTAAAATGGAGCAACTATGACTTTTCAAAAATCCCTTTCGAGGACATTGTCTCAGTTGGGCAACGTACTTTACTGTATCGTGATCTATTTACTGTTAGCTGGTTGCTTGGTAGGTTCTGTAATTACAAATGTTCTTACTGTTGGCCTTATGCAAGATCGGATAGAAAAGATCATAGACCGATTGATTTGTGTCTCAAAACAATCGACGAAATAAAAAGGCAAGCACGTGGCAACGGTTTTAATAGCTTTCATTTTAGCCTATCTGGTGGTGAGCCTACTTTTCACCCTGGTTACTTGGACATTCTCAAACATCTTGCTGATGATGTTAGTAACACTAATTATACTAGCGTTCACATGACATCAAATTGTAGTCGTAATATGCGATGGTTTGAGGACTATGTTGAAAAAGTAAAACCATTTCATAGAGCAAGCATTACAGCTAGTTTACATACAGAACACTTAAATACAACGGAGAAGATGCAGGACTTTGCAGATAAGTTAATACTGTGTCAAGAACACGATGTACAAGTTACAATCAATATGGTCATGGTTCCGGAATGGTTTGAAAAAGACTGGGACAACGCACTGTTCTTCCACGAACAAGGCATCAACGTTACACTCAAGCCACAAAGCGACCCAACGGCTTCACGAGTCGTGGACGGTTACACAGACGAGATGTTACATCGATTGTATAACGGAATGCCGCAAATGGCATATACTGAGTCGAAGCGACAATGGAACGACCGTCCTCGGCCAAGTTTCGAACTGCCGCCAGAGACGCATGGGTCAAACGACAAAAGTGTCCCATGGCACATGCAAGTAGAGTTAAAAGACTCTAACGATAAAAAGTACTATATGGATCAAGCAGAACGCTTTAATGCCTTTAATTTCAACAATTTTGAAGGATGGCGCTGCAATGCCGGTTACAGCGGAATAATAATACGGGAGCCTGACGGTAGTGTCAAAAGGAGTTATTCGTGTCACGATGCACCACTGGGTAATATCGAGACAGGTTTTACCTTGTTTAAAGAGCCACAAACTTGTATCACAAAAAGTTGCGTAAGCAGTGCTGATTCTAAGATTCCTAAGAGGAAAATATAATGCTGTACAATTATTTAAGTGTATACGGAACGGTATACGAAACTACTCATAGACTTAAAAACACTAGTAAGTTTGTAGATTGGACTGAAGATAATTTTGAGTACGTCAGATATAATCCACGTAAAGATATAAATCGTTTTGGGTTAAGCTTAACAAGTTACGACGGAGGCGTTACAGGTGTTCCTGACCTAGATAGTTTATACCAGTACAATACTGAAAACAAAACATCGTATGAAGAATATGATTTTAAAACATTTACACCTGTATATAACTATGAAGATCTAAGAAATGTGATCCGCCCTATTGAAAATTATCTGTTTAGAAGCCATATACTAAAACTAGGATCTGGCGGCTATTTTCCGCCACACAGAGACTATCGAGGAATGGATATTGACAGTTTTAGAATAATTATTCCTTTAGAAAATATGAACCCACCTAGTTTTACATTTATCATTGATAATCAAATACAATATTGGAATGATGGTTCTTTGTATTTTGTAGATACTGCTAAGATGCATTACCTTTTTAATGCAAATTCTGACCCAGTATACATGGTAGTCCTTAATGTACAGTTAAACGAAACTACAATAGAGTTTGTAACTCGTAATATGAAACAGGCCTAACTATAATAGTTATCCCACAGGTCGCTTGCCTCTGCAAAATATAAATCAGCAATTTGAAATTTTAACATTTTTCTTTCACTACCGGGTGGAACTGAATGTCGTTTAGCAACGTTTAGCATTGCACAAGTGTAGTAACAATCACCATGACTTCTAAAGTGTACAGGTGCGCTACCAGTTAGTACAATGTTAATACATACTTTATGACCTAAATCAGTGTGTGCTGGAATTCCAGTTCCTTCGGTTAATTTAAAAAATTTTGGAGTAATTTCTTTGTCAAATATTGTCTCAAATACTGTGCGCAATCGTAAAACTTCGTTGCATTCGTCTTCTAATGTTCGTGTAGTCCAGTCATTCTGTGTACTAAACCAAGTTGCAGCTCTTGTTTTAGATGGTCTATAAATTTCTAATTGAGTCGTATCAAACTCAGATAGTAACATTTCTTTATTATATGGTAGTTCTAAGTGTTTTATCATAAAATTTCTCGCTGTATTGCTCTAGTGTACAGATTGATTGCCAACACTTTGCATCTTCTCTTGGATCACCTGGACAGGTCCAATAAAGACCCTGTAGTAGTATATACTTATTACTGCTTACATCGTTGTGTAAATTAATTGAACGTTGTAACGCATGTGGACGATTTAGCATACTATAAAATGGAATACCGCCTTGCTTTAATACATATTCAGTTTGCTTTGGTATAAGCACTTGACTAAGGAATGTTTTATTTTCTTTATAGTCTGGATGTGATATACTTTTTTCTCGGATAATAGGAAAGTAAAAACTTCGATCGGCTACTCGATATAATCCTTTAAACCAATTCGGATCTCTATAAATGCCGCTTATTGCTGCCGGTTTGTTATTAAGTGTTATTAAATAGAAAGCTGCATATTTACTAATCCTTGCAGCAAAATACTTACCAAAATTTTCTGGATGATATTTTGCAGCAAGTTCTCCTAGATTTCTTATTCTATCTAGATCATGTATTACTTCTATCTGCATTAATTAAAGCAGAATCGATAATCAAATGCTATTCTCCATAAGAATCGATCACCTTGTACAAGATTTCTTTTGTGTAAACTATGCCATTGGTCCATAAAGATAAAGTCACCTGGCTGCCAGTCTGAATGATGATATATGTATTTGTCTTGAAATACATGTGATTTTAAATCTTCCAGCATGTGCATACAATCTTCACCTGTCTCACGATTCCATAACTTTTGAATGTAATGGTATGTAAGATATAAACCTTGTTCATTATCGTACGGATGTGTATATATTAGAGGCTTTGTAATTGCTGATTGAAATGCTTCGTGCTCGGTGTACATTGCTAGTTCTTTGTCACCTTCCTCTAAGTTATAGAATGTATTATTCATAAATTTAAATGCACCGTCTAATTTTAGTAATGTCTTCTGGTCAGTAATTGGTAAATCTCGGTATGCTTGGCGTACGTCACAAAAACTGGTAACACTATCAATGCCCGGATTAATACAGTATAATGCCACACACGATTCATTACCGGCATCTCTAGCATTACCGTTACTATGCCATCCTAATTCACCGTCAGCAAATATACCAATTTTCTCTCCTGTATCGTCTCTTCGATTAGTTACTCTGCATAAGTCAGGATATTTGTCGTCGTTCATAAACTGGCGAGGTTTTACAGTCCTGCCGATAGCACGACCGACTCTAGCTAACTCTTGATTAGTAAGGTCTTGATTTCTAACAATTAGTACATTATCAACTGATATTCTACGCCCCATTTCTCTTATTTCATCTGTTGATGCTGTTTTAAGATCTATATCATAATGTGTTGCAATCATTTCTGTAATCGATCCTCTTCAATAACATCGATAATTAAATGCCACGACTGTTGTTCGTCGTCATCGGAATCATTACCTGCCCAATGCGGCTGGCTAACATTTAATCCCCATATTTCTCCAACATTCGGGACTACAATATAATCATCTTCGGGAGTATTTCCTGTAACCATATAATTTGTATGATGAGTTTTTAACACACAGTGATAGCGAAAATACTCATTATCGTCATCGTGGTCGCAATGGCGTTGTAGTAAACAATTCTTGCCTTTAAATGAAAGCGCACATTCAACTTTGTATGATTTATCGGTGTGAGTTGGAACTACTTCGTCGGTAATTCGTTTAATTAGAATAGCAATGTTAGGATCGATCTCTTTTTCTTCGTGTAAGTACATCCATGTTCCAGTTGGAGGATGCAGCATAGTAGTTAGTCCGTGGCCAAATATTTCATCTTTATAGTTCTTAACAGCTACGTAACGTGCTGGATGCACATTTTTAACTCTGTGGTTATCACCGCTTGGATACACTATCATAAATCTATTAGTTTGCTGATGATACCCTTGATTAAATTTTAAAATAGTTTCAGTATGTTCCCACAATTCGTTCCATACTGCATCTTTAATATCATGAAACGAAGCGTCTAATCTATATAGATGTTTGTTTATAGGATAGTTTTCATCTGACAAATCTACAGGAACAATGTCATCCATTGTTGGCACAAACTCTTCTTCGGCATTATCATATATATCTACTATTTCGGCTTCTTTAGCCCACTTTTCGTTACGACTTCCGTAACCGTTAATTTTTGAATTATCGCTCATTAAATTTCCTCTTCTAAATCAGCTTGGCCGTTGCAAGCAACTATCATTCTAATATCATTACTATTGCCCATATTCCATGCACTGTGTAAGTTTCCTGGGTTAACAAACCAAATGCTACCGTCGGCAGGCAAGTGTTTAACTTCGGGTTCTTTGTCAGTTTTACTTTTAACAGCAGTAAATGCCCAGTCATTAGTCATTAATGGAATATAGTACCTTACACTGTAAGTTGTGTCATAATCGATATGTGGCTTGATCCAACCACCGGGTTCCTTGACTACAAGTCTTGCTCTAGTGAATGGTGACTTAAACATATGTAAAACTTCTTCCACATATGTGTTTTGAAACTGTGGAAGTATTTCTCCGTATGCTCGTTCATCTTCTTTACCATTTTTATAAAGTACTTTTTCTTTGCTTATAGTAATTGGTGTTTGTTTATATTCGTCATTTAAATAAGGTGAACCACAATCGATACTAATCGAATCTGCTAGATTTTGACGTTGTCTAAAACATTCCAACAATCGAGGAGCATCAACTTTAGTGGCAATTTTTATAAAATTAGGTAGTTCATTTCTTCGTTTTAGCATGATGATCCTCGTGATTTCCTTCAAATGGTGCAACTAAGTTTAACCATATTCTGTTAACAGGACCCGTTGCAGTATGACCATAATAGTTTAGCAATCCAAATCCAAGATAGCTCATTACTGATAAAAACAATACAGGCACTATTCCTGTTAGAATCATCGACGTAAAGTATATAGGTTTACGATAGCGATGAAAAAATACAATTCTTGGATTTTTAATTAAGTCGGCTATAAACTTTCTTGGAATATGTTTAATTCTCCACTGTGAAAGAATTACACTGTAGCAAGAATGATATTTAGGTGAGTGCGGATCTAGCTTGGTGTCGGCATATGCATGATGTATTCTATGAACACCACACCATGCTAATGCAGATCTTCCGCCACACAGCAAACCACAGTATAGCATTACGCATTCTAAAAATGGACTAGCCTTAAATTCACTATGTGCAAAATAGCGATGGTACCCAAAGGTAATACCAATACTTACTGTTACTAAGTATACAGAGTATAATATTAAAAATATATGCAAAGTGTTCATAGTAATATTTATCGGTGACTTTTTCTAGATTAAATCAAGTTGGTTTAATATACAGTAAATATAGATATGCTCTCGATTGAAAAGACTGACTGGTATGCGGATTATATAGTACAGTGGCGTCCTACTGATATGTGTAATTATGATTGCAGTTATTGTACACCAAGTAATCATTTACCTATTGTTAAGAAGAAGTTGCCTATTATAAAGGATTTAATCTTTGCTACTGACAATATTAAGCACAGTGTAGATCCTACTAAAAAGGTGCTAGTTTACATTACAGGTGGAGAACCGTTCTTAATAAATGATATACATCTATGGTTTGAACATATGGCCAAATGCAATTTTAATGTAGGTGTGTTTACTAATGGTAGTATGCCAATCAAAACATATATGAAGTGCAAGGATAGCTTTAGTCATGTAAGTATTAAGATAAGCTTTCATCCAGAAACTTCTAACATTGATCATATTGTAGAACTTGCAAACACTATAGTTGAACATAACGGTAAAGTTGAAATACGAGCAATGCTTGCAAACAAACTATTTGATCGAGTAGACGAATTAGAACAAAAACTAAATGGTATTGCAGTAACTAGACTTCCTGTATTTCCGTTATATAATCCTAAAACAAAAACAGTAAATCCCACACACTCAAGTAGTAAGGATCTAGTACACTACAAACAAAAAATTGATAGCGGCGACTTGGGTTATTTTACTAAAGAGGAACTAGATCGTATAAAGGATAGTAATCAGTCACAGCCTGAGTATTTAAAAGTAAATGTAGACGGCGTAGAAACTAATGCTAGTACTATTGTTCGAAACAACCAAAATAAGTTTAAAGGCTGGAAATGCGGAATTACAAATAAAAAAATATTAATTCAAGCTAACGGTAACGTGCAATACGGAGTATGTGAAAACGGAGGCCATATAGGAAACATATTTGATCCTATAGAATTATTCACACAAGAGTATAGTATTTGTCATCAGGATGAATGTCACACAATTGACGAAGTAATGATTACAAAGTTTAAGGTGTAGCAGCAGTACCGTCGTCTAAATTAATCCAAGCGCCGCCTTGACGTCCTTCAAATTTATCATTAGTACTATTGTAAATAACCATTCCGTTTACAGGTGTTAGTGCATCACGTTCGGCAGATGTTAGCGAGCCAAATTGTACATATCCGCTGATATCGGCATCTCCGTTGACATCAAGATGCGCTGTAGGAAAGTTTGTTCCAATGCCTAGTTTACCATTGCGCCATATTAATGCAAGTGCATCATCTGCAAAACTACCAGTCGGATCTGCCATTATAACAACGTATTCGTCGCCACCTTGAATAGAAGCGTTAACTACAGATCCGTTAATTGGATCGTCTCTACTGAAAAGAACATTACCCCATCCTGTACCATCTGTAGATAAGTCACTAGATGATTGTTTAACAAAATGTATGTTTCCTCTAGCATCAGTTGTGTAAACTTTTAGTTGATTCTCGCCTACAATTGTTGGATAAAAATCAACAATATTACTTGGACTTCTAAAAGTATGAGCGTGTATATCACCTGTTTGACCATTTAATAGCAGTGTACTATTGTCAGCAAACACTGAACCTAATAAGTCGCCGTCTACGTTGCCAAATAAGTTACCTGTTACGTCACCTGTAAATTCTGCATTTGTCCCGTCTGTTCCGGAAGATAGTACAGTTACATCGTTAGTTGCTCGTACATCACCTTTTATATTACCCTCAAGATTACCTGTTGCGGTAATAGCACCTGTAAATGTTCCAGTATGATCACCACCAGCATTGCCTGTTACGTTACCTGTTACGTTACCTGTGAATTCACCTGCTACATAATCTAGTACTTTTGTAACTCCGTCGTCTTTTAAAATGTCACCTTTCATACCAATATCAGTTGCTATTATTCCAGTTGCATCTATCTGATTAGTTACTACTAACGTAGTTACATTAACGTTAGTGGCATTTATATCACCTGTAGTAGTAATGTCGGCATTACTAGTGATAGTACCTACATCACTAATAGAATATCCATTTGCGTCAAGATTACTAGTTAGTGTAGAGCCAATCACTTCAGCCGCTGCAACCCATCTAGTATTTGCAAGATCATATTTTAGTACCCAACCGTCTTGTGGAGGATTTGAGAAGTCGGTGTCTGTTAAGCTAACAAGTGTAGGATAGTTTAAACCAGTGTCGTCTGGGTCAGCAACCCATTCGTCGCTTGCTAAGTCGTATCGTAATATCCATCTATCTTGCGGAGTATTTGAAAAGTTTACATTTGTTAGATCACCTAGTACACTTGCGCCACCGCCACTACCTGCGGTATCAACGCCAACGACCCAATTGCCACCGTCATATTTTAGTACCGAACCTGAAATTGCTCCAGTTACGTCTACGTCAGATAAGTCGTTTATTGTAGTTGGGACTACAGTACTATCTCCAACACCGCCACCGCCGCCTTCTCCAGTAACTAGTGTACCTCCAATTGTGGATCCGTCTCCGACATACAGTTTTTTTGTATCTGTAGTAAAGATAAGCTCGCCTTGAGCTGGTCTAAAGTTATTAGCTACTCTTTCGGCATCAGTACCGCGTCTAATTCGTAAAGGCATACATATTCTCCTAGAACTCTTGTGTTATAGTATTTATGCTTTATATACCTTTTTTAAGAAAGGTCCTTGTACGTTTTTGTACATCATGTTTAACTTTAGGCGTATCAATACTAAAGTCAATACTTTTAATAACGTTATCGTACTCTTGAAAAAATGTTTCAAGAGATGTTTCCAAAGATTCAGAGTCTTTGTACTTTGTTTTTTCTCGAGAAACATCAATAGTATAAATTTTACCGTTATTAAAAAACACATTTATACTATTGATGTACTCAATTGGCACTGACTTAATTTCGATAGCATCGAAAACCTCCGGCCAGTGATTTACTATTTCTGGAGGTAATTTACTTGCTTTACTCACTAGCTTCTACTTTACGCTTTTTCTTAGTTGGAACAAGATCTTCAGCTTGTTCGCGAAGCTTCTTAGCTTCTTTAAAAAGTGCATCAGCTTGTGAACGATAGTTTGCAGCTATTTCCTCATCTGTTAGTACAGTGTCTTCGGTTGCTGCTGGTGGTGTAGTAGTTTCTAATGATTCGCTTTTTTCAGAATTATCACTACTCTGTACAGCTAAATCGTCAACTGCTATTCCTTGCTGTTGTGCAATTAAATCATTCAACTCATTTAACGGAATTGATGTTGTTCTATTAGGAATCATCTCAACATCGTTAGTGGGTTGTTTTTGTAGCTTTCCAGTCTTATGAAAAGCTACAAGCATGGGACGTCCATCAGGTAGTACAGAGCGATCAAGAACTGTTGCTAATTCATTTGCTTCTTGTCCAGCTGCTGACTCAACGACTTTCATAAGTGAGTCGTGTTCGTCAGCAGTTAGACTTTCAGTAGCAATAACGATACAGTTTTCTGGTTCGTTCGGTACAACCCGATATGCAACTACTACACGCCGTTTACTTTTAATTAGTCTTCCGACATGCTTTAACATCTAGTTACCTTACCCTGCTGCTTCTGTTGCTGGCGCTGCTTGCTGTGATGCTGCAATCGCTGCTAGAAATGTTTCTAGTTTTGTATAAGTAGCACCTACTGTTTGCATTTCGTTTGGACGGAATGCACCACGTTGACTTGCAACGTCAATAATTACTTTTAGTGCTTGTAGATCTTGTACTGTTAGATCTGCTGGCGCTTGGCCTTCAGCTGCTGGCGCTGCCGCTGCTGTTGTTTCCGCATCTACATTTGCTTCTGCGGCTTCTTGATTCATTTGGTCTTCCATTGTATCCATTTCTCCAGTTGTGGTTTCTTCGAAAGTAGTTTCTTCAGTCATTGCTGTCTCCTTTGCTATATGTAATTATCTGACCGATATTAGTTATATTTTAAATGTGGACAAGCTAACATAAAGTATGAAAGTTCTTTTGAAGATTCAAATCCGATATGTATCGCCCTTTCCATATTGTTTTTTTCGTCAAGTACAAGTGTTCTACCTATATAATAACGACTCTTTAAATGTGTTTCAACCCACTTTTGAATAGCTTCTCCAATATTGTATTGTAAAGGAATTTTAGCATACTCAAAGTGTTCGGGCGGAAAGTATTCCCGCCGTTTATCAAACACGTTATAAGGATTTGGCTCTTTAATATTCAAGCAGCGTGATCCTCATAATGCACAGTCATACCAAACGGACCCTCTAGGTGTCTGTCATGATTGCTATGAACTAAAAATATTGTATCGCAATAGTCAGGATCGCCCCAACTATCCCAAGCATATCCGTCTGTAAACATAATGAATTTCTTAGGAACAATATCTTCGTTTTTCATATAAGTCCAGTTAGCCATGAAGTCTGTACCACCACCGCCTATTACTTCGTAGTCGGCAATCTCTTCTCCATTGTCAGCTGTAAATGTTTGCTCATTATAAACCTTAGTATCAAAACACCATACTGTAATCTTATAGTCTTTAAACTCGTCCATAATGCCTTTAATTTCACTTAAGAAGTCTTTAGCTTGTTCGTCACCAATCGAACCACTCATATCAATTGATATACATAACTCAATACTATCCTCGAAGTTTTGTCCAGGAAGTACTGCACCAGTATGCCAACTCTTGCGTGAAGGGCGCATAAAGGTAAAATCACTTTTAATTGTAGATTGTATCTGTTGACGTATTAGTTCACGCCAGTTCATTTTAGGTTCTGTAAGATCTTTGATCATACGTGCAACGCCTGCAGGAACATTACCAGCACCTGCGGTTTGTGCAGCATTAATCATTGCTTCTTTCATTTCGTCTCGAATTTGTTCTAGTTCTTCTTTCGAGTAAGTCGGCCGGCTTGATTTACCTTTGCCGTCTTCGCCTTCGCCGCCTTCGCCGCCTTCGCCGTCACTATCTCCGTTTTCCCAATCGTAATGCTCATCTAGCATTTCGCCCATTTGTTGAATAGCTTCTTCACCGTTTTTCTTAGCTTCTTCAAACAAATCGTCGTATACTTCTTCTGACATCCAGTCGCGATATTTAAAGTCCTGGAAGCAGTCAACTAATTTAGGTATAGTACCAATGCGTTCTGCTACTAAGATATTGTTAACAATATAGTCTGCTGCGATGTTATACAGCATGGGGATTCGATCTTCTCTACGTGTTAAGTGATCAAATACGCAATGCAAAATTTCATGTGCAATAACAAACTCAATTTCTTTATTGTCCATTGCATTAAAAAACTGTGTGTTATAGTATAAATTGCGGCCGTCAGTAGCAGCAGTCATACACCAGTCGTCGCATGCTTGTATACGTAGTCGAGTAGCTAGATTACCGAAGAACGGATGACGTAGTAATAAACCAACTCTAGCAGTAATAATTCTGTCTAGTACTTCAACCTGCATAGCAGCAAGTTCGTCTTTTGTTATATCTGGATTAGGTGCCCAATTTTTAAGTTTAGTTTGTGTTTCTTTGGCAGACATGTTCATTGACATTTTCATTGAAACTACATTCGCAAAATCTAACATGTTCGTTCTCCGTTGTTACTCATATAATATAGCATTTATGCATATATTTGTCAAGAGAAAGTGGACGATATACGCCCACTTTCTTGACTCATCTTACGCACCTTGCGCTGCTTTAATATATTTGCCATACCGGTCATGAAACTCATCAAAGCATTCTACAGCGTCTGGATCAATTGGAAGGCTGTATTGTGTCAATGCTAACTTAATACCCATAACAACCATTTCGGTATCAAAGTTATCCATTGAAAAGCGTAAGAAGTTATTAACTTTTTTATCAAAGTCTTTGTCGTTCTTATCACTTGCTTCTTTAAGTTCATAACAGAGCGATACTGTTAAGGAATACATAGCACTGATCTCTTTAGTTTTCAGCTCTTTAACTGCACCTTTAAGGATGTCAGTTGGGTTAGGCATGTTTGCAGCAATCTTACGATGAGCCATAAACTTGACTGCAAGTCCTTCGCCTACTGACCCTGACACTAAGTCAGTTGTAGTAGACTCATCTGCATCTTCATCATCTAATAGTTCAGATACAAAAGACCAAGATCGAGGAGTTGCAAATGACCTACTCGGCGAGCGTGGATCAAAGTTGTAAAGATCCTGTTTAGCAAAGGTTAAGTAGCCTACAACGTCTTTGTGTTGTTTATTAACTACTGCCCACTCAAGCCAGTCATCAAAGAATACGTTAAGTTCAATATGAACAAAACGATTTGCGAGCGGAGCCGGCATACGATATGTAACACCTTTATCTGCTTCGCGGTTGCCTGCTGCAATAATTACAACGTTATCGGGCAGTTTATATTTTCCTACACGACGATTAAGAATAAGCTGATATGCCGCCGCTTGCACAGCTGGCGCAGCTGAGTTCATTTCGTCTAGGAAAAGTACAATGTGATCGTATTTTTCTGCCAACTCTTCGTCTGGCAGTTCTTCTGGCGCACCCCATACCATTTTACCAATATTGCTATCAAAGTACGGAACACCTTTAATATCTGTTGGCTCCCAAAGAGACAACCGAATATCAATTAAAAGTGAATTATTTAAGTCATTAGTAACCTGCTCAACGATATCTGACTTACCAATACCTGGAGGTCCCCAAAGAAAGATCGGACGCTTTTTTGCGAGCGCACGTCTAATGCTTGCTTTAGCTTTATTTGGAGTTACGGTGCGTAACATTTCTGACATTGTGTATTCCTTTTGTGTTTGTGCTATATACTTAATATAACATCAAACAAACACATGTCAACCTATTTTTTCACGAGTCATAGCTTTTACTAGGCCATATTTACGAATATCTCCGGAAAAAAGACTTAGTTCGACAGCTTTCTTTTCGTTGGTTACTGTTATACTGCGATTAGTTAGGTAATACGGGCAGTCAATAAACTGATCTAAAAATATAATAACTTGAGTAGTCAACGGCATATCTTTAGGGTATGGTACATCGTATGTAGCTAATTCGATACTCTTTAATGCATTAAAACCTTCATCAGTTAATCGTAAACCGCCGATATCTTTTTCTCTAGTATTCTGCCACCATATAGGCATATACTGTTTTAATGTCACAGAGTCAGTTGACTTGCTCATTTCTTTTAAAAATATTTTAGTATAAATTTCTTTTTTGTTCATTCTTCAAACACAACTTCACCTTGGGTAAGAACATGTACTGCAAAGTCTTTTGATTGAAACATATCGTTAAGTCTTTTTGCTAAATTATGTGCATGTCCCGGATTTGAAAAACTAGTTTTCTTATACTTTGGCCCAGGATAGTTTGTAAGAACATTTGAACTTTTTAAATTAAAAGGCTTGCCTTTATAAAATACAGCCCAAATTGCATCGGCCTCTAGAATCTGTTCGCACTTATACGTTGCATTATCAGTATGTTCTAGTATCACCGTTGGCTTAGGTCTGCTCATAGAAAGGTCTTCCTTGTCTATATTATTTAGCAGACTTTCGTCTATTTCAATTGTTAAACCCCGAACCGCCATCTAATCTTACCTCTATTTCTTCTGTTTTTGATGAAGTATTTACTAAAACTTTTTCTAAGTCACTGACTAATCTGGACATAACAATGCCCAGTGTAAATGATAAGTTTTTAGCTTGAGCGATCGGCATTTTTATTTCTCGAGCGTTACTAGCTTCAGCAGATTTTACCTGTTGTATAAACTGCTGAAGTGCTAAGGTGTTTAGTGGCTCACTTTGCATTCCACAAAGCCTCTTTCATCTCGGAATCAGTTTTAAATGGACCTTGCGATTGATACCGCTCAATGGTCACTAATTTTGGGCAAAAAGATTTAACCCAACCCTTTTCAAACTTGATAATATAATAACCTGCACAGTAAAGGCTTTTTGACTTGTCACTTTTAGTAAAGAGTGGGAGATTAGATTTTACATTAAACATTGTATTATAAGGTCGAACGCTACATGGATAACCATGTACATCTAACGATGTATCAATACTGTCGGATAGTGAAATTGTACTTCTAAAGTCAATTCCTAAATTGTTTTTAATTTGAGCCTTATTTGCAAAAAACTGAATTCCTTTTGGATCCGAATAAACAAATTTTTCATCGTCAAACGCTAGTGTGCCAACTTTTTCACCTTCCTGTTCAACAATCCAGAATTTGTCTTTAAGTAAAACTTTTAATTTCATTTTAATCTTTCTTCTATTGTTCTTGTGGATATTTTGCTTGTAATGGTACTGCAAAGGTTGCAGCTTGATCAGCTACCCGTTGCATATCCCACTTAGCGCAAAACTTCATTAATCTCATACCAACTTGTGATATATTTTTAGCAACCATATGATCTTCAATTGTATCATTAATGATGCTTCGAATATTACCAGGTTGCGCTGTTAAATCACATAGCACAACATTTCGCTGATAATCTTCTAATACACGATGTTCTGCGCCAGTATGATCTACCCAACGCTGCAACATCATGTTATTCCAATTAAATCCTTTAGTGTCTTTATCTGCAAATGCTTCGATAAGACCAACTTTATTTTTAGTACCCTTCTTACGTACACCAGGATATGCACTGAACACATTGTCGCTAGTGTCGCCACGCATGCACTTTTCAAACAACATAAATTCAGGATCAGGAGCAGCCTTAGCTTCACCTGTTTTCTTATCAACTACTGCATGACCTTTATCGTCAAAGTAGCCTTTATATGTAATAGTTGTATTGCTTACACCATTGTACTGTTGTACATTAGACGCAATTAGCTGTGCAAAGTCACCGTCAGTACTAATAATAACATGATTATCATTAGGGTGTGCTTGTACCCAACCTGCAATTAAGTCATCGGCTTCTAATTGCGGATGACGCATAACAGTACAGTTAGTTTTTGTAGTAACAAAGTCTTTAAACTCGTCAAAGATTTCCCAAAACACTGTATCTTCTTCACTTTCTTGTACAGTCATCTTATCACGAGTTACTTGTCTGTTACGCTTATAAGGTTCATAAAAGTCTTTGCGCCAACTACGGCCTTCTAAACAAAATACAACATGATCTGCATTAAAGTCATTCCATGCTTTCTTAACACTGTTAAGAGTAATATGTAGAGCCATGCCTACTTTAGTATCTATGTCGCCACGTACTACATGCCTAGCACGGAAGAACGTGTTAGCAGTATCTACTAGAATATAAGTTGCCATTAGTTTGCCTATTATTGTTTATGTATATACGATTATATACGATTATATACGATTAGTCAACCGTTATTAATCCCATAAATTTTCATAGTATTTGCCAAACAATGTAAACGCATTTGTAAGACGTTCCTGTGTTTCTTCCAAGCAAGCCTTACAAACCGCGTCACCAAAGTTTGAACATTTGTCTGCACACATGTCACCAGCATCCATTTCTTTTGACTTGTGTCCAAACGCCCAAATCATTTCATCTAGTATTTCGTTCCACTCTTGTTCAGTAAGAGAAGCAGGATGTCCGTGTTGTGTTGCTTTCAATTGTACTAGCATAGGATGAATAATCATAGCAAGTGTACAATCCATGCTCCATGTGTCGTGCGGTTCTATTTCAACATGTTGGGCTCTGTTCTTACGATATGGGCCTATGCGGACTTTCATGATACTTCGCTTTTACCTTTGTCAAGAGGCACAACATTAATGTAACCTGCACCTCTATCTGTATCCATGCCTTCTTCTGCTAACATGTTATATACAATGTCTCTAAACCATCGATCTACAATCTCTTCATCGGGATCGTCATTTACGCCGTAGCCGTTTTTGACTAGTTCTTCGATAAAGTACTTGTTCCAATCAAGTTCAAAGAAGCCATTACGAATGTTTTCTTCGTTTACTTGCATATCAAGTACATTTACCCAAGGCAGCTTTTTACGTGTAGCATATGCCTTTGGATCACGTACTTTAATAACTTCTAGCTCTTTAGCTTCTAGCTCTTTTTCTTTTGCTTCAATACCGCTGATGCGTTTTAACCACTTCTTCATTCTACGTCATCCTGTGTCTCTGCGCTCGGAATAAACCCAAACGCAAGTGTAGCAATACTACCGATATATGGAACTAATACTAATATTATCCACAGTCGATGTAGTCCTGCATCATCTAGTCTGCGAATAGTTGTAGCAATTAAACACCATAGTGTTCCGATTAATACAACTAATGCAATCAGTGCACCGAGTCCGCTTTCTTCTAATGCTACTAGTCCTACAATTGTTCCTAATATCGATAGTAATAATACAGCCCAGTATTCTTGTCGTTTTGTTTTATGTTGTAATTGAAAATATTGTTTCATAATCCTAGTTTCCTTAATTCTTTTGCGTCTACTATTTTACGTTCCCCAGGCATTTCCGAAGAGTGAGATATGAAGTCTTGGGGTAAAACGCCAGCCCCTTTCCATACATGCTTCTGCGACATCTTTGACGTTGAGGTTGTATTCTTCCGACCTACCACCGAGCGGCATAAGGTACACAGGACATTCCACGCCGTTATCGCGATATGCCTGAACAGCTCGAGTAACTTCATCAAAGTCGTCGTTACTAGCGACAACAAACTTGAGATAAATGTCACTGCCGTCAACGAGGCTATACTCACGAGCAACATTAGGCAATATAGCAGTTTCCCAAGGTTCTCCCGAAACACTAAGTTTTGGGGAACAACTCCAAGTAACTTCAAATCTGTTTTGATCCATGAGATAGTTGTAAAAATCTTTGTGTAAGTTTTGTGTAGTGTTTGTTTCAAATGTAACATTTTTTAAATCCTGCATACGTGGATGTTCGAACAGCTCAATGTACAATCGCTGCCACGCTAATAATGGCTCACCACCTGTTAGAATAAGGTGTACATCCTGGCCATTATCCATTGTCCACTTACCTTCTGGTGTAAGTGACAATAGGTGCTCAACCACTTCGTCAATAGTTGCTTCTTTGTTAAAGTGTTTAAACTCTGGATAGATACTTGCATATGTATCACATCCTGTGTGTACAATAGGTAAATCTGTGAACTTGTCAGTTGTTTCGTGTACACCTTCGTCAATTAATGCTTTTACTTCTGCATTATAACGGTTACCTTCTTTATGTTGCTCCCAACGATCTTTTGTTTCGTTAGTGCCAAAGTTCATACAACGAAAGTTACAACCAAAAGTACGCAAGAACACGCTAGGTACTCCTACAAACTTGCCTTCGCCTTGTACGCTATAAAACGCTTCTGAATATCGTAGTTTCATATTAACTCCTAATACTTTATTATAACACTGATTACAATAATAATCAATAAAATTGTTGGAACCTCGTTTGCAATACGCATTTGTGTTCCAGTGTAGTTAAATTGTCCTAATGCCATTTTTTTATGAGTTGATACTAACCATCCATGAAACCCGCACATAGCAAGTACACTTGTAAGCTTAACATACGGCCATGTAAGACTCCAGTCAATATACCCAAAGCCGACTAATGTTAGTCCTGATAGTAATGTAGCAATCATAGCCGGAGTCATAATAAACTTTTGTAGTTTATATTCCATAAGCTCAAGTACACAATTAAGTCTATCGTGTCCGTTATAATATTCTATATGATATACCATTACCCGTGGCAAATAAAATAATGCCGCCATCCAGCTGATGACCGACACTATATGTACAATTAGGACAATTTGATAGCTCATCTAGGAGCAAACTCCTGTTGTAGTTTAATATTATCAAAAAACTCTTTTTTCGTGCCCGGATCGTCCTTAAATGAACCTTGTAACACTGTAGTCTGTGTTAAACTACTATGTGCCATAATACCACGATTTTCACAACAGCCGTGTGTTGCTTGAATATAAACACCTAAGTGTTCGGTATCAGTTGCCTGTTGAATCTCACGTGCAATTACCATTGCAAGTTCTTCTTGCAGTGTTCCGCGTCTAGCACACCACTGTGCAATGCGTGTGTACTTGCTTAAACCAATTAGTTTGTCTGCTGCAATAATACCAATATATGCAACACCTGCTACTGGTTGATGATGATGTGAGCACATACTCTTTAGTTCGCTTCGTACTACTAACATACCTTCATAACGATCATCACTATCATTAGGAAATGATGTTGCACTAGGTGCAGGATCATAACGCCCTGCCATAATCTCATTAAAGTACATCTTAGCAAGACGTCTTGCTGTACCTTGCGAGTTAGGATCGTTATGACGATCAATCAATAGTGCATCTAATACACCTTCAAATGCTGTAGTAGCATTATTGATAAGTTCTTCTTTATCACCATCTTGTAATACTTGTGAAATATTGTCGCCTGCCCAATGACGGATGCCTAGATCTTCTAGACGGGCTTTTAGTTGTTCTGTTTTACTCATTTATGTCTCCGATGTTTAGGCAGTGGATTGCCATGAAAAATGGTATACTAACAAAAGTATACCATATATTTAGGTTATTGTCAAGTTAAAAATGTTTTTCTAACATTTCGATTCTGTCGCTGGCTGCTGCCATAGTATCAAGTTCTTGTTGTATTGCTTCTACAATATCAGCATGTTCTCCGATACCTACACTATGATTCATATATACCATAATGTTTGTTTTTGCTCGTTCTAGCTCACCTTCGGCATGCATACGAGCGGCTTTTACTAGCTGTTCACGCATTTTATATATCCTTCTCTATAGATAAATTTATAATAGCATGAATTTAAAGATATGTCAAGCTTTTTTCTTTGCTTCCCATTCTGCTTTTTTCTTTTGGTACTCTGATTCGCTTAGCCTATGCCAGCCAATACATTTGCCCGTAGGTGATCTCCCACAACCGCACATATTTCTCTCCTATTCTTCTAATTCTTTAAACAACTGCATTGCAAATTCGAACGCTCTATTTGCTTCGTCAGCCATTCCGTCATGTAATCTTGTTCTAGTTTCTTTAATTAATGCTCTCGATTCAACAAAGTCGTACATTTTACCTGATCCGGGAGCACGTTTCTTAATCATTTGCCCACCGTGTAGTTCACCGAAATGTCTTACATAAATGTGTGCAATTAATCCTTCGCCTTCTAAGTTGTTAACATAGTCGACATACTCTTGGACAACTGGACATAACACAGACTCGTCTCTTTCGATGCCGAATTCTTCTTCCAGTTCTTCCATATCTGCGAGCATACCAGGTGCTCTGCAAATTCCTTCAATGCCTTCTAGCATACCAGCAGCTCTTGCTGCTACTTCTAGTGCTTCGTACTGTACATATTGATTGTAAATAAACTTGTGATACTCCGGTGCCGGCATACCTTTAAGTAGTTTACGTGCAACAACCATACGTTCTGCGTTTTGGTGATTCTCCCAAGTAAGTTCTTTTAGTTTTGTACTCATAGGAAGGTCCTTAGTGCTCTGTAAATTTTAGGAACATATACCCCAAAAAATACTAAACCCCAAAAGCCTGCCATTAGTATAGCATACTCGGGCCATCTTTCAAAATCTAAATACAATCCTAAACTGATTAGTATAATCCAAGCCCAATCAGTGTAGCCGTGTATTTTCTTTACTTTGCGAGCACCGAATTTTTCGTGTAATTCGCTACGTAGTTTAGCAAACCAAGGACATACGTGACGTAATATCACAAAACCTTCGTTTACTACCATTATTAAATAACCTATAATAAAAGCAATCATATCATTTCTCCATCATAGTTATTTATCATTAAATGCTAGTTTAACTAATCGTACTCATATGGATAGACTAACCAAACATCTTCTTCTGCTTTGTTTACTTCATCCCAGTGATATCGTACTAGCGGAAAATCACTCGATAAGTTTTCTGTCATTACTGCAAACCGCACATTGTGATTCCATATATCATGCCATGTATGATCTTGCGGCATGCAACCAGACATCCAATCTTTTTGTAACCACTGGAATGTTGCACCAGTGTCGTTAATGTCGTCTACAATGAGAATGTTTTTTCTACTAGCGTTATTGCTGGTTAAATTTTCCCATACACCGTCTCGATCTGGTTCGCTGATGTAACCATAAGCATCCTCAGCCATCCAGCAGTTACTTTCATTTTCGCTGCTGCCATCTCGTAAACTTATTTTAAGTGCATTACACGGTATATCTAACATATGGCTTAGAATAACAGCCAGCGGCATTCCGCCTCTAGTAATGCCTACAATGTAGTCAGGACGCCAATTTTCTTTGTACATGTCTAGTGCAATCTTAGTTGCAGCAGCATGAACACTATCCCATGTATAATACTTTTTCTTCATTTTGAATCTCTTTTTTGTACATGACGTTTAATAACAGCTCGCGGAACCTCAGGACACGCATCAGCAATTTCTTCCTCGGTAAATGAATCAGGATGTCTAATGCCATACTTATTAAATTGATCTAATGCCCAATTGGCTGCATCTTCTTTAGTCTTAAACATCTTTATACTCCATTTCAGTTTTGATATCGGTACCTTGGTTGTCTTTTGCAATACCTAGTGCCATAGATTGTATTTGATCTATTAAGTGATTGCAAGTGTCGATGTCATATTGTTTCTCAGCTTGTTCTGAAAATTCGTTACGTAAACGATGTACTTGAATTGCTAAGTCGTGCATAACATTTATACGTTTAATTAGATCTTCAATTGTATGTTGCATTAAAACGGCACCCCATTATCTTTTTCATGATTACCTACATAGTCCTGATGTACCATTTTGTAGATAGATTTAAGATTTTCAAATGCTTTTTCAAGTGCTGGATAGTGTTCGCACATGTTACTAATTTTTTCTAAACTAGGCATACGATCTTCAAAGTCTACCATAGATACACTTAAATTACCCCAATTTACATCATCGATTGTAATAGTATCTGCACCTAAAGTTACAGTGCTAACATTAATACCATCCATACTGTATAGATCTTCGTTAACAGTTGTATCTATTGTAACAGTAGTATCTGTATCTATTGTTATCCACTCTTCAGCAATATCAAACACATAGTTATTATCTTTATCATCCATTAGCAATTGCTCCATATAATGTTTTACCAGAGAAATAGTTATGTGAAAGTGTCGCAGCTTGTTCATAGATATCAAATTCATAAGTGTTATAATTTTCAATGTAGTCTCTTAATTTTGCGATTACTTTATCTTTGTTTGCATTGTATGCATCAAAGCTCTCTGTCCATTCGCTAGGATATTTAAATTTATCTCTAGCCATTTCACTGTAACTTAGTCTGTCAGGTACCATTGGAATAGCATCTAACAACGCACCTTCGTACCAACTAATACCTAATGTCTCTTGTAAGTTAGCACTAAACACAACCTTTGCTTGACCTAATAGTTTGTGATATTCGTGCTTGGACAGTTCTTGCTCTTGACATATAACAAATTCATATTCAGGCATAGACTCTGCTAGGTCTCTAAATATTTCAACTTGCTTCTCAGGCGCAACACGATGCGGAAAGAGTATTAAGTTACGTTTTTCTTGTTCGTCGTATTCTGAAATACATAGTTCATCTGACAAGTATTCCATAGGCCAACCGACACGATGTATTTTATCATAATCGATATTATAGTCTTCCATCATTACATCTGTAAACATGTCAATGTGGAAGTCACTTGCAAAGAAGTTATCATCATAACATTCAAACATTGACATTTCAGCATGTCTGACCCAAGGCTTGTTGCCTATTAATCGTCCAAGGAAATCTGCAGGGTCGTAGGAGCCGGCGTGCCAAAGCCCTCCGACTCTAATACGTACTCCCAATAGCTCTGCCATATACCGTAACTGAATAACAGTTGGGTTCCAAGCATCTGTGTATAAAAAGTAGTCACCGTCTTTAATTATTCCTTCACAAAACATTTCACCAATAAGTTCAAGTTGCTTAGACTTGTATACATTAGTGCCGCCAAAGTTAAGAAAAGCCCCAGGCGTAGTAGCCTGAGGCGTCTCTCCTCCAGACACGACTTCAACTGTTTGATTAGTTGCAAGCCGTAGCTGTTCTGGTAAATGTGTCTTCCACTGCTTTGTATAGCGAGTATCAACAGCTTCTATATCTACAATATAGATTGTCATTTTTACTTCCTATTATTTGCTCTTGCCTTTGCACGTAAATAACCTTGATACTTTTGGTATGCCTGCCATACTGTAGCATCTTTCTTATAAAGATCTTTTTCATTAAAGACCTTTCCTTCGAATCTGCAATAATCTCTAAATTGATCAAGATCGTTGAAAACTTTGTTTACAACAGGATTTGTAATAGACATGTTATGGTTCCCTTTATATTATGTCTTATGGATATACTATTTGGCAGCCGTTTTCGCCATCTTCGGCTACATCGATGACTACAAAACGGCCTGGATACTTTTCGTTAATCTGCAAGTACAAATCGTCTGCGATCATCTCACATGACTTATAGTCTAACTGAAGTACATCTTCTTTATACAAGTTTTCTAACCAACGTTTAAATTGAATAAACTCAATATCACGATCATTATGTGTTACTTGTATTTGCACTTTGAAATGAAATGTATGACGATGCGGATAGCCTAAAAAGCTAACATCATATTCATCACCTGTTGCAAGTGCGGGGTCTTCTAACGCTGCTGGATACTTATGGATACCTTCTTTGGTAAACGTTACCCAGATGCTGCGTTTTGCATTTTCTAATTTAGACATCTTAGCGTCCTCTTCTTTGTTACGCCGTTTCATGTAATTGTAATAAGATTCTTGTTGGGTCATTCGATAATAATATCGTTTTTATATTTTAACCAATCAGTAAATTTTTCATGAGCCATTAAGTCATGTAAGCTATGACACCAGACACCCGGGTTTGATTCTCTAAACCCTTTATCGTCAATCTTTACCATAGTATTATAGTTCCAAAGATTTACATATGGAATAGGAACTCTAATTTGCGGAATAAAATTATCATATTCGCATAGACCCCCGTCGTGAAAACCTTCAACACAATTAATTGGAATATCTAATGTACATAGATAATCTTCTTTGAGAAAATTGAGAATTAAGTTCTCCCACGGGGTCCACTCGTCGGATACACCTGGAGTGGGATTAAAGCTATGATTAGCTCCAAAGAACAAGTGCCTACAATTATGTTTTTTGTAGACTTCTTTAATTTTAGATTCGCGTTGAATGCCTTTAACAAACAGGGTCCTAAGACCAAAGGCAGGTGTTTGCTCAACTTCAGTACCTATGAACAGTACTGCATCGTCAGCTTTACCTGATTCATAATCCCTTTCCATGTTGATCCTCTAGTAGTTTTTCAATTCTGTATATTTCATCTTTAATGAAGAGTTTCATAGTCTTTAATTTATAAAGCTCTTCATTCGTTGTATAACTATTATATAGTTTCAAAACTTTTTTGTCAAGTGATTTATGGCTTAATTTTAATTTTTCTAATCTAGCTTGCATCACTTGTCTTTCCGCATTGTTCACACAAAGTACTCTCCGCTATAAACACTGGAGTTAAACGTTTTAAAGCCTGTTGCACCACGGGTTCCTCTTACTTGTAAGAAGAACTTTCTATATCTATGTATTAATGCTAGTGCTTTATCTCGATCGTCAAGTCGAAATATTTCTTCAACAATATCTTTAAAGTAAGTAACATCAAATTTTTCTCTTACTAACATAGGAGGAATATTGCCATTGTCGTATTTACGATTTGCTTCTTGTACTGCATTAATATGCATCCAAACATTATGGCCCATCATAATAGCATATGAAAAACTATCCCATGATGTCTTGCCGATTTTACCAATCTTGTTCATATCGTTTGGACCATAAATGCAAATGTCTTTTGCTTGTAGTCCTTGACTAAGTGGCGATTCAAGAAAACTTGTATGTTTTCCTTCTCTAACAAATGCTTGCCCAAACGGAGACGTATCTGTATGCAATGCCTTGTCATCAATACTCGGAACCATTCGATACACCCATTTCGTTCTATCGTCAGTTTCTAACTCGCAGTATATCTGCCCGTTAGCTGTTGCTAAGAACGGTGATGCACAATCAAATGTTGCAGTGAAATTTGGGTTATGATATTTACGAACTGCTCGTTGTATGTCAGTGAGTAATACAGCCCATTCTAGTTTACTTGTACCAAGAAAGTGCATTACATCATGCACACCAGTTTCAAGTAGCCCGTCAAATCGTAGCGTAACTAGTCTTTTAAGAACCAGTTCAATATCACACATATTTTGTCCACCCATTGACCAACCATTAAAATGATCGTTGGGATACTTCTTTGGATCACAATAGTCTTTCATTTGCATATACCAATCATCAGCATCAGCAAAATTTTCGCCTTGTAAAACATTTAAGAATTTACAAGAACCAGTTCTATGTTTCATCCAGTAATCATTATTAATACGTGTAGCATTAACAGCATCTTGATAGTTATCAATACCTGTTGCTTTTGCACCTTCAGGAGAACGTGCAACCCACGCCGGAATATCAAGTATCATTCCGTAATCCATATAAGCATCCATCCAGCGTAACACACCGTCACGTTTTTTCTGTGCTTTAGGACAGTTAGGATCTTTCCAGTCTCCTTCCCAAACGCCTTTACCAATTTGGAAGCCGCCTGAGTCACCTAATAACCATGTATTATCTCTATCTCTGTTACGTACCATATCTTCTTTAGGAGAATGTTTGTTTATATCTAACTCAGCATGTCCTGCTGAATACAAACTCCACTTATATTGAAACTGGCCTTCACTTGCATTAAGATAGTTTAAACTTTCAACACCGTTATTAAAGTTGCTTGGAATACGTGTTGTATCAACGTATTCGTCATACCGCTGTTTACCTACATAAGTAGCATAGAAGCCACTTAGTGCAGGCAAAAAACGTGCGTAATCGTTCTGTGATGAAGTTAAGTCTGTGTTCATTTATCTTGTGCTGGCAAATAGAAGTTGTAAGCAGTCATTCCGGAGTCAACTTCAAAGCCTAATAGGCCATCAGTTACTTTCATAGTACAGTTGCCTTGCAAAGCAAGAATCTTTTGTATATCTTCTACAGGATACATTAGTTCAGAGCTCAGCCTAGCGCCTACATTGTTTTGGAATACATACTCTCCTGTGTGTGTATCCTCGTCACCCCATGTAAAATACAAATCATATATGCCGTCTGTTTCACGAACTGATAAAGTTACAAACGGTTCTTCATTGTGTACCGCTGCCATAAGTTTTAATCTTGCAATAGCTGCCATTGTTGGCGCAAATTCAAAAGCAAACTTTGGATCACCTTTTAATGCTGTATCTTTTACTTTTTTGTCTACAACATCAGGGCTCATTAATCTAAAGTCATTTTTAAAGTCACCGTTTGCGTTAACAAAGTTAAAATGAGTCTTTGTCATTTCACCTTTACGCATACCTTCGTGTAATGTAACTACTGCGTCTTTCTCGTATTCGGGATTCTTTAATAACAAATTTAGTTTCTCTAAATGTGTAAAGCCGAATTTAGATGAATTCCACCCTGCAACACCTGCATGAGTCTTTGCCATTAAAATTAAAGTTTTCTTTTCATCAACAGATAAAATTTGCACAATGCCTTCATCATCTGTTTCAATTTTCAAGTCAGGCAATCGTCCTAACGGGTGAGTGTGAGTCACAATATCTAATAAGATATCTTTCATTATATAGGTTCTCCATTAATATCTACTATTATAGCGTCTGTTGTGTTGTTTGTCAAGTATTTCTCGATAGTATATTTAGGTTTCCACCCTAAACTATTCATTCGTTCTGTAATTGCACATGTATATTCTCGTTCGTTCGGGGTATTTAGACGGATGGGTAAATCAGGCGCAAGGTCTTGAACTCTAATTGGAATACCTGATCCTATGTCTATTGTACCGTTTATGTAGTCCTTTGTTATTAGTAGTTCAATTGCGTCAAGAACATCTTCTAAATGTATAAAATCTCTATAATGTCTTGTTACATATTCTAGCTTATTATTAAAAAGCTTTTCTAAAAACATTCCTTTACGTGGATTGTCCGACCATACGGTGTGAAATCTCATACCCAATGTATTATGATATCTTTCGGCAAGTTCTTCTAATACAAATTTAGAAGCAGCATATGGATTCAAGTCAGGTTCGTATGCACTTGAACTACTCGCATATAATATACGTGTATCTTCGTATCTTTCAAATAGTCGCCTACTTGCTTCCACATTATTATGCCAGTATGTAGCTGGATCTAGCAAACTATTTCTTACTCCGCTTTTACCAGCTAAATGTATTACTAATTCAATGTCAACAGGAAAGTCGCATGTTAACAAATCTTTACCTGCTAATAAATCGATTCCGTGTACTGTGTGGCCATTCTTGAGTAGTCGAATTTGTAATCCAGATCCAATATACCCAAGATGACCAGTAAGTAATATGTTCATTTTCTAATCTTATTATTATATTTTATTGATTCGTTGATTAAGTTAAGATCAATCCTATTATCTTCAGCAGTATACACTATTGCAGCAGTGTCTTTAGGAAAACAATGTCCACCAAACCCTCGATTGTTAGTAACATTTGTATGACTATGTCCGATGCGAGGATCATTACCGATTGATTGTCTTACAATATTAAAATCTGCACCAACTGCTTCACAAAGATCATATACTTGATTAAAGAAACTTACTTTAGTAGCGAGATAGGCATTACGAAAATATTTTGTTAAGATTAATTCTTCTGGATGTGCTATAGTAATACTAGCTTCTGGCCACCAATATACATATCTATCTATCCAAAACTTTGTAGACTCACCGCCTAAATATATCTGTGTGGTATGTTGCAAATCTTTATTTGCATTTTCTGCTGTTAAAAATTCTGGAGAAAATGCCAGTTGTCTGTCAGGAAAACTTCTAGATATAAATCGCCAGCCTTCTAAACTAATTGTACTTTTTATTAGTATAGGAACATTAGGTGCATTTCCTATTACATCGCAAACGTTATCTACGTTACAGGATCCATCGTCTGACTGAGGTGTTGATACACATATAATAATACAATCTGCATCATTAAGATCACCGTTTATATTTTTATAAGGATCAGAAATAATTATTTCTTCCATCGAGCTTAATACACATTCGTGTGCCTTGCCCACAAATCCGTAGCCAGCGATTCCTATCTTCATTTAATTTCCTTTAATAAGCGCCAAGTGTCTCGCCAGTCAGTTACAGCAAACACTTTACTTGGATGTTTAAGAAGTTTAGCAAGTGGGTAATCATTACCGCCAGGTAATACCTTGTCACCAAAGAAGTATAGCGTGTCATGATCGTTAAATTCGTATAGTACTTGCCCTTTGTCACATCCAGTAGGGTAAATGTCTATTCCAGTCTCGCCGCCTATAGTTGCACTTATATCTTCATAGTATGAATTAATTTGATGAGCAATTGTTTCACGTTCACGCATACCTTCGTCGTGTTTAATATATAGTTTACGTTCACCTAGCGTAGCGTTTCGACCAACAATTGAAAAGTTTGCACATCCCGGTCGTTCTTCTATATGATTACCTGTTCGTAATACAAAGCTACTTTGTTGTAGCCAACCATTAAGCATACTACGCAATGTGTCCGGCATCGTCCATTCACTTCTGCGAACATTTACACCAGCAGCCCAAACATCATTACCCGAACAATTGAATACAACTTTAGCAAGATCTATAGTATGTCCAATTTGCTCAAATGTTTTATCTCGGTCACTACCAGTAACTAGATATACGTCATTTACTAGACAGAATGTATTAAACCATGCCTTAAAGTCTAAGTCCATTAGTCCTCGACTGGGTGTAAGAGTACCGTCGACATCAAAAATATATTTAATCGTCATCTTCGTCTCTCACTATAAAGTGTACTTTGACAATACAATCTTTTTGTTTTTTAATATAAAATTCTAAGCCGCTATTAGAAAGAATTTGTGTTAGTTCAGTAAGTGTTACGTCAGTTTCGTTGGGCATTTATTCCTCGTTGTGTTACACGTTCTCTTAGATCACTGCTGCTAAATCTATGATCACGTTTGTTAAAATATAGTTCTATGCCTCTCTTTGCACAAATAGCTCTACCTGTGAAAGTTTTATCTTTATATTCTTCTCCTAATATTCTAACATGGATTGTGTACATTGTCAAGATATCTTCTAGATCTTTTTCACTATTATACGGAATTATTTCATCTACATATCTTATTCCGTTTAACTGTGTGTAACGTTCAACAACAGTTTGTACTGGAGCGTTTTTTTCTGGTCTATCTAAACTAGGATCTGTTTGTAAACCTACTATAAGATAATCACATTGTTCTTTTGCTTCTCGTAACATTTGCACATGTCCAGCATGTAATAGATCAAATGTACTACAAGTAAAACCTGTTCTCATTTTCGTCGTCTCCGTTTGTGCATCCTAGGCGGATGAAGTCCTACATAATAGTTCTGGGCTATATCGTCATAATGACTAATAGCATTGTTTATAATAGTCCACTTAATCCAACTAATTTGACAGTGATCTGGCTCTAACCAAAACATAGTATCTATTATCCAAACAAAGTTAAACTTACCGGATTTCTTTCGGTGCCACTGTCCTGCACTAATAGTCTGATTATTACGACCACCAAACAGAACAGTGTTCCAAAAAATACTCCATGCAATAAAAACTCTACTTAGATATTTCATTAAATGCATTACCCAAAGTTAAAAAAGTCATTTACTGTACTGTCATGTTTAGTATCTTCTAGCGGATAGTCTAGCACTCCGATTAAGTTATCAAGTTTATTATCGATAATAGTTTCAGCCATTGCAGCATCATCAAAAGGCAACTCTTTAAACCATTCTGGTATACGAAGCTCGTCAGTTGGATATGCAACACTTGTATATCCCATCAAATTATTTTTTAATTTACAGACAATTACTTTCATGCCGTCTACAATTTCTTGCGAGTACTTATCACCGTTCATTGCTTTTAGTGTATTCCAGTTTAGACTTGCTCGAACGTGCCCGGGCATGTTTGCTTTACCTTGTTTCTCTTCCATGCGGCGATAATGACCAATTTTATTTGCACGTTTGGGAGATCCTTTCTCCCAACCTGGCCTATCTTTAAATTCTTTTCTAAATTCACTAATACGCTGTAGGATGTCTTCTTGATCAACGTCAGTTAATACTTTAAGTAATATCTCACTCAAGAATTCTTGCATGAACACTGGCGTATCTGATCTACGCAAGTCTAAGCCCATTGCTTTAACTTTGCCAGGTTTCCCGTCAGTATCACTTCTAAAGCCTTCTATGTCATATACTAATGCAGCATAACGTTTTTTAGTAATGTATAGTCCAGATTGTGCAACAATTTCTCTAGCTGCTGCAATAACATCGCTACGACTTTTTGGACAGTGGAATGCAGTTAACATAAATTCTGGAAATGTTTCATTAGCTGCTTCGCACACTTGGTCGTAAAGTTTAATTACATTATCTTTGCCCCATGGCAAATTACCTGCATCAATTTCATTTTTAAGTGTAGGATACCCACTAAAGTAACACGAGTCAGTATCGCCGTATATCATCGCTTCGCCGACATGATCGTACTCGCCCGTGATAACTCTATTAACTTCGGCACTCATGTGTTTAACAATAGTACGTCCAGTCAATGTAGTAGACTGACCAATACGCTTATCGAAAAAACGACACCCGGGATTAAGAATAGCGCCGTACAAACTATTAAGATTAATTTTTTTAACAAGCTGTCTTTTGTCCCAGTATTCAATTTCTGCGGCATTTCCTGCATCCTTTGCTTTCTTTAGCATTTTTTGTAGTTCTTTACGTTCACTATACCAACGCTTTAAGATACCTGGAATAACACCTTCAAATTCTGTTGTAAAGATAGTACCATTTGCACTAAGCATCCAAGGCATCTGACTATCAAATATTACCTTATGTATTTCAGCACCGCTAAGGACATCACTACCACCGTCTTCCCAATCAACAGTAAGAGGAATATCTTTGCGTTGATTCATAACTGCTTCGTACTCTTCTGTACTAAAGCGTCCTTCCCAACTACCTGCAAATGATTTTTTCTTTAGACCCATATCCTCAGTTACTCGAGCATCGGATATGTCAGGACGTATTTGTCCTATGATAGTTTCCGGCGCCATATTAAGCGCACGAATAACACTTGGATATAGTGAGTTCAAATCCATTGAACCGATCCACTTGTGTAATCCTTTTTTTGGAAACGCAACATATGCACCTGCTGCTTGTGTGCTTACTTGTTCGTCTCGCTTTGCACGATTAGGAACTTGCAAACCTCTATGATGTGCTTCGTTAACGATTGCCTGCTCAGTAACTGCAACTGCGCCCATAGTAGTTTGTAGCATAACAGTATTTGCATGTGCTAGTTCGTTACTTAGATCAATAAAACGTAACTTCTTATCTAGTTTGTCAAGTAATGCAGTATCTTGAATATTATATTCAATAAACTTACGGAAGTCGTTATTATATAGTTGGTCTAATGTACCTTCGTATGGTACTTTATTTTCACCTACTTCAATTTCGCCAATAGCATCTAGTCTATAACTATGACGCTCTTCGTATGTGTATTTGCGATATAGTTCTAAGCTATCTAAATGTACACGGCCAACTAGGTCAAATGTAACAGCAGCTTTACCATACTTTTCGTAGTCGCGTTTCTTAGGCAACTGTCCCCATAAACAAAATCGTCTCGTGTCATCCTTGCTCAATACACGGCTTGTTCGATTTACAGTATAAGGAATATCATAACCTTCGCTATTCCAACCGCTTAAAATGTCAGCATCTTCGATTAGTGTTAAGAAAGTGTCAATCATCTCACTTTCTTTTTCAAACAGCATTACATTATCAATACCTTCTAATGTCTTGTGTGCTTCGTCCATTGTAAGTGTCTTGGGCGGCACTGCCAAGCATATCATTGTTTCCATCCACTGTAAGTATACACTTATGGAAGTAATTGGCATGAAAGGATCAGCAGGATCAGCAAACCCACGCTCTGGATCAAAGTCAGTTTCGATATCGAAAAACGCAATATTAAGTTTAGGTGCATCTTGATTAAGATAGTTTTCAGATAACGATTGAAATATTGGATTGATATCACTTTCAAATAAGTCTTTGTCTCTATTAATAGCAACTTCTTTGCGGAAGTCTTTAGTATTTTTACATACAACCCTAGTAAGCGGATCACCGTACACGCTCTTGTACTTGCCTTTTGGGTCTTTATAATAAAATGTATATTTTGCTTGATATTCGCGGTATTCTCTTTTACCGTCTTTGCGTTCAACTACACGAATCATGTCGTGATCACGGTCAAACAATGCGTCTACGTAACTCATATATTCTCCTGTTGTTTTTGGCCAACTAACCTTCTACCTGTCCTTAAGAGGACGACTCTATACAATGATAACTTGCAACGTTGCCCAGCCCCAAGCAAGAACTGCCCAGACTGTTAGCAAAATAGCAAATCCTGCTCTGCGTATAACTGTACTTATTACTCCTAATATGCCGCCTGCTAAAAACATGGGCGCATACCACATGATGCCTGAAGCAGGATCACTAGCAGTCCATGCAGCAATAGTACTTGCAGACATAAATAGAGCAGCCTCGGCAAGTTCACTATAGAACGCCAAAGGCGACAGCTGATAACTTTCTTTAAAAAAGTCTATTATTCTTTTTATCACTTGTCAACGCCGACAGTAGCAACAATAGTTTCTAAGTCTTCAAACTCGTCTTGATGCTTATCCCAATCACGTTTCATTGCAACTTTAATTGCTTTATTAATTAGTGAAGGCTTTACGTTTAGTTCTTCTGCTACTGCTTTAACAGTATCTTTAAGACCTGCGTTTAAATCTTCGATTTCTTGCAAGACAGTTACACCTTCTTTAACTAGGCGTTCAAGTTTTGCTTTTTCTTCTTGTCCGTAAGTACGATCGCTCATAGAAATACTCCTTATATAACATAGTATATACGAAATAAATTAAAATGTCAAGGATTATTTATGACTCAAATGCGCCTTTGGATTCGTATGTAATTATTTCAAATCCTTGCATTTCTTGTTTGTAACTATACATATCACCTAATATAAGATAATTAAATCCTTGCTCTCTAAAATATGCACATTCACTACGTAAACTTTTATAACCTAATTTAAGTTTAGGATTTTTATAGTTCCACGCAAATTGATCAGCATGTATAATCTTTTTACTTGGATAAACATAATAGCAACTCCATGCTGCTAGTTCATTGTTGTCGTAATATCCAAATACTGTGCCTCTTGTCCAGTCTTCTCTGTATATAGGATAGATACTATCAAAATCTTTATACTGAATATATCCTTTATATAGTTCTTCACATTCGGTAAAATGAGAATCGTCTAGTAATTTAAAGTCTATAGTTTTGTATTTTGTTTTTTGTAAATTAACCCAGCAAGTCATCTACTTTGCACATCTTTTTTATAATCTTCAGGCCAGTACTTATAGTA
>Ga0206682_10000464_pt1 | contig 44323 bp, 48 predicted proteins | sample M240m12015metaG_FD_155444 | JGI IMG/M metagenome (GOLD analysis project Ga0206682, IMG submission 155444) | Ammonia-oxidizing marine archaeal communities from Monterey Bay, California, United States - M2 40m 12015 | ecosystem: Environmental > Aquatic > Marine > Intertidal zone | place: USA... | reverse complement strand
GGTGGTCAGGCTGTTTGTGCGCCCGTTTAGCTGTAGTTCTAGACGCTGGCTTGTCCCGCCATCTGGGTCATAGCGTCCGCGAAATGCCCCGCACAATATTTTGGGTTCACGATGTCCGCCGGAACAAGTGTTGAGGGTCGGTGCTTTGCCCGCTGGGTGATAGACGCGTTTTAGAATGTCGTGTCCGTTAAGGTCAGCCATGCCGACATGAATCAAACCGCTGTCGCATTCGGCAACCAATTGACGGCGATTTTTCTGAAAATATGACTTTAAATTACCGCCTTTGAAATAGTTCGCATCGATGCAATGCGCCTTATCTCTATCGGTAAAACCACTTTCCAGAATATCATTTAAGATAATGCCCTTGTCGGCTGGCAATTCATTCAGCGGGATGTTTGTCCAATAAACGCGGTGACGGTTCTGGGCTGTAAACCGGTTGCTGTTTATATGCACCGGCTGGACGTGATAGCCAGCTTCAGCCAGATAGTCGGTTATTGCCTGTTCGTTGTCTTTTTTCATGCGAACATTTTCGAGTAGGAAATATTTTGGTTTTAGTGTCCGCAACAGTCGGACGTATTCAAAAAACAATGCGCCCCGTTCCCCAGAAAATCCCGCTTGCTTACCGGCAAAACTAAAATCTTGGCAAGGTGATCCGCCAATAAGCAAATCAATTTTATGGGCTTGATTGTCGCCGGTGGTTAATAACCAACCCTCTTCGGCATATACGCCTTGCACATCGCCAAGCTGGACAGTGTTCGGGAAGTTTGCTTGCGTCACTTGCATTGCAAATTTATCCAATTCACTAGCGAAATATTTAGTGACCGGAATACCGGCATTTTGCAGGGCTTGTTGCCCGCATGACATTCCGTCAAATAATGATAATACGTTCATGATGTTTTCCTTTTTGAATGCTTGCTGGCATCATCAGGACGGGTGAACAACCACCCGCCGACCGGCTTGCGCCGGTTTCGCCTATAGCTTGAAATTTCGCTTAATCGTCTCAAAAACACTCATGACATAGAGGCACCAGCCGGTGATGCCGATTGCCCCAATTAGGAATAATAGAATTTCAATAAACATTGTGATTATCCTTTTCTGCTAGAACGCGGTTTACTGCACATCGACAACAAAGCCAGACGTGTCGGTTTTTGCTGAACCCTTGGCATATAGCGCAACGATAACGCCGGACGGCTCTAGAAAGCGCAGGTCGGTGTCGTCACCATCAATGCAAGGCATCCCCATAAATTCCGCCGGAATGCTTTCACGCGTCCTAAAAACGACCGCAATGCGATATCCTAATTGACGGGCTGTTTCGACCTGTTTCAGATAGCGCGGGTTCGCGCCGGAATAGCTGAAAGTTAAATCGTAAATGCTGGAATCTGGAATGATACGATTTGCGATTTTTGTGTAGTCGTACCATTTAACGCCTTGCTTGCTAGTATCGACCATTAGCGACCAGATATGATTTTCCCACCTGATATCACTAGTTCCATTCGGACGGATTGCCGGTGTTAGGTCGCGCTTGGCGCAATAGGCAATCAGCTTGCGGGCTTCGCTTGCCAATAGTGTTTTGAATGTTTCAGGATGGTCAAACCAAAACAGCGTTTTGCGAATGCGGTAAATCTGGACGGATTGCATTTGACCGCGTCCGGCAGTGTTCAGGCATCCATCAATACAGCTTGCTAGTTTTGCCATCGGGCAAACATTGCGACCGGATAGGCTAGCTGGCGCGAGATACAAAACGCCGGTGCGAATTTCTTTTTTCTCGCCTTTGATGGTCTTCGCGTTTGCAAAGTTTAAGAGGCGTTCCGGTAATTTGGTGAAATCAATAGACCATTTGTCGGACGTGATAATCTGGTCGATTACATCATTTGGTAAATTAGCAAAAGACGGATAAACGTCCAGAATGCGAAGTAATCTGCCTAATTGCTCAAATGATTGTACGGGAAATTTAGGGTTCAACATGTTCATGATATTAGCCTTTCGTTTGTCTTACGTTATGTCAACATTACTGCCCTATTATTTACGGGCGATGCCTTACCTAATTCTAGAACATATAAAGCAAAACTATGCAAGCAATATCTGCTTTTGCTGTACTAAACAAAAAAACAGTGTATCGCATCGGTGCGCTATCTGGCAGAAAACAGCCAGTTTTTGCGATAAGCAAAAAGCAGCCGAAAGTTTCTAGCCGTTAATATTATCAGCTAACATTGCTATAACATGATTGCCCTACCGACTATCTGCCCGCATTGCCTAGTGTTTGCCGGTCGCCGGTCGATAGTGTGCTGATTGTGTGCTAGTCGCGCCGGTTTTCGTGCAGATTTTTTCGGCGGGTGTCTGGCCAGCCAGGCGAAGGGGGGCCACGGGGGATTCCCAATGCGGTTTAGCAAAAAAGCCCCCATACAAGTCGAAGGCTATTTTTGAATCGCCCTTAGTAGCCCGTAGAAGCCCCGTGAGTGCCTTAGTCTACTGCGTGAGCTACATACCCACTACAGCAGAACTAAGGTCACTGTACGATGATCCTACAGCTAAACCGGATGACCATCTACATCAGCCGGATATTCACCCCAAGGTAACTGAAAGTGCGGGCCGTCCTTGAAGCTAGTCCAATCGCCACCCCACTCCAGTGGAGTCTTGAGTTCATACGCTGCCTGTTTGAATGCTTTTGCTATCGTTTCGTACAACGGCATCTCCCAACGAGCCATACCACCGACATATGCATAGACATCAACTGCGTGTCCTGACAAATGCCTAGACTTCAATGTTGTTGATGCTCCCTTCGCTAAGTACTCCTTCTGTGTCTCTAGGGTTCTAAGCCCCTCTGACACACCAAAGTCTATCTCTGATAGCTCTATAGCCCTCTTAACGACATCAGCTAGTGACGGATGTATACCGTCTAGCTTCGATAGGGATCGTTCTGATAATTTATACTGACTCATGTTCTTTCCTGTCACTCATCCAGACTTCGGTTCGTTCACCATTACGCTTGACACCACGGAACATCTGTCCGCCACCCTGCATCCAATCGAGGAAATCATCGATCTCTTCATGCATCCGTTGGTCACGGACGCTTTGTGCTGCTTCGTTGACATCTTGTGCCATCGATTTCTGGTAGTGGGCTACAGCCCCAGCAAGTGCGTCTAGTCGGTCATCGTGTTTCAACGAGCCTCTGTCTCTTGTTATATGTGTTAATTGATAAAGTAATGAATACCTATGGTCATCGGAACGGGCTTCCGACCTCGCTAGGTCTTCATCTACGACAAGCCGGTGTGCGCTTATAACCGGCTCTAGTGTATCGATGATACGCTGTTCTTTCTGTCCTCTAGCCCACTCAGACTCCACCACAGTACAACCACCTGGCCATACGTTACTAAGGATCGGGTTGAATGCGGTTACCCACATGCCTTGCCCGTAGTTAGGCTCAACTTCAACGGTAGCTACGTCATACTTCTTAGCGTCCATCGCTATCTTCAGCATCGCATCAGCGGGATCAGACGCGTAACCACTAACATGAAGTACATACATCATGCCGTTCAAAGCCCCTACGATAGCCCACGCAGTTTCATCTGCGCCTCTACCTGATGGATCTACGAATAACACCTTGCTCTCATAGTCTTCCCAACTACTGTCCACAAAGAGCGGACGTAGGAAGTGATCACCAGAGAACCCAAGGTTGGGTATGTCTTTCACTAGGTTGTGTTTGTCGTTATGTCTGCCCCACTGTACTGTCAGCGGTGCTTTCTGATAGTTGCACGACATCATGATGAGGTCATGCTGACGCAGCGGGTATCTCTCCGCATCTGACAAGCTAGTATCCAGCATATATTGCAATGCAAATGAGGCTTTACCTTTAGCCTCGATCTTCATGAGTTCATCGTTGCCAAACCGTTTGTCTGTACCACTACCATACGATAGTTCCTCATCTACAAACATAGCCTGAAGATAAGGGGCTAGGATGTCTTTCTCCCGACCCGTGTGGTTGTCAGTCATCAGGTAGTTCTTCAGCTTATCAGCGTTAGGATATCGTACCGGTATCGTAAAGCAGTTGAACCCCATCTCTGTGACTAGCTTGTTGTACACTGACTCTTCTGTCTGTGGTGTACCTAGTAGTATGATGTCACCCTTACCGTGTTCGGTCTTGGTAATCGGAACGAAGTCTGACTGAATCACACGCACGATCCGTTGCCTCGCCTCTTCAGTTAGACTGTTACGTTCCACTTCGATGTCATCGGCAATCAACAGCGTTGCACGACTACCTGTTATCTGTCCGGTGATGCCTCTGGCGGCAACACTGTACGACTGCGACAGAGAACCGCCAGCTACATCGAACTGGTCAGCCATGTCACGTCTGTTAGCCCCGGACTCTCGCGGGCCTTCTAACAGCCACTGAACGAGTTCCATAGACTCTAGGATACCCTTGGTCTGCGCCACGAACTCTTTTGCTTTAGATCCGGTCGCAGACACGACAAGAATCTTCTCGTCTCTGGGGTTTCTCATAAGTCTCCAGATGGCGTAAGCGGACGTGATGTACGATTTTCCAAGGGAACGAAAGCAACGTATAATGTCCTCTCGCGGCCCTTCTATAGTTAGCCCATTGGCCATCTCCGCTGTATCAACGCCATGCTGAAGTCGGTGTGCTATCTCGTACTGAGCGCGTGTTGGCTCTGGCAGACCTAAGTGTTGCCATACGATAAACAAAAAGTTACGAAAGTCTCCGTATGCTCCCCACACTTCCTTTGGGAAATTACTTTTCCAGTGTGGTTTACCGTCAATCTGTAGGGGATTAAGCATACTATCTTCCTAATAATAATGGTGATGATCCTCTAGCTACATAGCGTCTCTTGCTGATACGCCTGTAACCTTCGATGTTCGCGCTGACACCATTAACTGCACCAGCTACATCATCCTTCTCCTGTCGTGGCAACATCGCTTCCTTTGCGTCTGCCACAGAGCCGGTCTTACTAGATGTCTTCATAGTCTTGACACTAGTTGATCCAGATTCTTGCTGTTGCATATAGCTGGTTTTGCTTTGGGTCTGTTTCACCGCTTGTTTAGCTGCTGAGTTAATCGTCAGAGGATCAATGACCATAGTTGGCTGAACGCTTTTACCGGCAGTACCATCCCCTAAACCTGAACGAGCCATCAGTGCTTACCTTCAAACGGCATCACGTTCTGATATTTCTTCAGACTGTCAGCAATCTTTCGGGCTGTCGGGAGATCTTCAAGTTCTTCCGGTGGTGGAAATGTTTTGAGGAAGTTGACCACGGCTGACACCATCGAGGGTGACAACTCTTCGTCATCAACTATTGTAACAAGGCGATTTAACAGCTTGTCGCGTAGTGCTTTAGTGTCGCTCATACTTTTTCTTCCTGTCTCTATATAAGATTATATTGATGCCAGTGTTAGTAACCACTGCGACCATCGTTATGAGGTGTAGTATTATGTCTAATTCCATGCCCGCCCTTGTGTTAAAACGAGCTTCATCTTAGCAATCTCTATCTCAAGTTCTTGGACTTTAGCCACCGTTGCTTGCACGACTTCAGGTGGTTTCCATTCGTCAATCCATGTGTCATTTTCTTCAATCTCTTCAAGCATCACAGCCATTTCGTTGGTGGTGCTGTTTCTGAGGTTCTCAAGGTCACGTTGTAGGAAGGAAATCTGTTGTGTGAGTTGGAAGTACACCCAGCAACTGACAGCCGTGAACGCAATCATGGAGATTAGATTCCGAAGTGGAATTGTTATCTCACTAGCTTCATTTAGTTTGGTGGCTACCTGTTTCATTTCTTCTTCGCTGTCTTTGCGCTCCGTGTGAAATTGGCTTTAGTAGGTGCGCCCTTACTTCCGGGCTTCCTCATTTTCTCGCCAGATCCCGCTGCAATTCTTTTTTTCTTTGCATGGATGTTGGCATATAAACCTTTGGGCTTTGCCATCACGCACCTCGCTTCTTTGTTGTCTTATTCTTTGCTGTAGTTTTCTTAGCGGCCTTCTTTGCGGCTGCCTTACCAGCAACGGTATAGGGGTATTTCTTTCCTTTGACATATGGCATTACGCACTCCTCTTATTTTGATATGCCTTTCAGCTTTTCAAATGTCCTGAGTCCTGACATCCCAAGCATTGCTAGTGTCAGTTCTAATAGAATATCTGTCTTGATCTCTGGCATCGCCACGTCTACGCCAGCCATCGCAACGCCCCACTGTGAGACGGGGAATCCGATGAAGACCCAGAAGATCCCCAGCGCACATGACCAACCGATTGCCGGGCGCCATGATGCAACGAACCAGTGACGGCTGCCCGCCTCGATCTGATTTGTCTTGATGGTTTCGAGACTGATATTCGCCGCGTTGTCTACAAGGTTCTTTTCGATGTCCTGTAGTGCGCGGTCTTTAGCCCCTTTGTCTGGGATAGTTTTGTCCAACACGCTACTAACCAGAGGTAGTAACTGTGGTATCAAAGCTGCTATCATTGTTAAGCTCCGTTGTTTTTCAGCCAGTAGGCAAAGTAAACCAGCAATGTCAGACCAGTTCCGACAATGACAAATCCACATACGATGGCTGTAATTTCTAGTATTCGCTGACGTTTCTTAGCGAGGTCAGTCGCATCTTTTATTCGTTGTTTTCTTGCTTGTGCTTGGAACTTAACCCAATCTTGATGCAAGCCCGGGCGACCGTAATAAATCATCGCCGTTTCAATTTCTTTTTGTTGATTATTAATCGCCTCTAACGCCATAAAACTTTCTAACTCATTAGGGTTTTTGCCTCTGTGCCAGAATGATTTTTTGTCGCTGTTTGCTTTTTTCGTGAGATCTTCCTTGGCATTAACCCACGAACCAACGGCTGACCCTGCTTTAATCAGTTCAGAACCGTTGGCTATAGTTGAGCGAATTATTTTGTAGGCGGCGTTAGCGGCGGCAAGTTCCGCCAGCATGATACACCCCTTACATTTTACTGAATATTACAGCGGCAAGAGACACGACCACGATTGTTGAACTCATGATCATAGCCTCTAGTCGCCACATACGCTTATCTAAGTGAGACAACTGAAGTTGAACTTGTTCATACCTCAGAGCGCATTCAGCCTCATGCTTTTCTAGAGCAGCCTGTGGATCTATCATTTAGGAAACTCAGATTTAACGGCTAATCGCCGTGTCTGAATATCTGTAATGTCATCAGATGTAAGACCATCCGTCTCCACCATCTTTTCCCACATCGCAACGATGAGTTCATCGATGCCCGGATAAGCAAACATACGGTCTGCAATTACTCCTTCAGCAAGGATTTTAGCCCACTCAGCTTCTAGTTCTTCCTGTGTAGGCATCGCGCCTTCATCGTTCCATACTATACCTTCGTAGGTTTCATCAGTGATGCCAAAAAGTTTACCACCACATAGACTGTGCATGGCTAAGTCGTAACGTACTGCACTCATGTCAGTCTCCTATGCTATTGCTGTTATTGTTAGTTCTGGTTTATCTAGCTCGTTAGCACCCGAAGCACCGGTGCCATTCCACCAACCGCGTTGATGTAACGACACTTGGTAACTGCTATTGTATTCCCTAGCTTGCCACTGTAGCCCCTTGGGTGTTGTCCAAGTTCCATAATCACCCGGTGGAATGACCTCACCAGGGTCTGATACGCCTGGCGCAATCTCCATAGTGTATGTCAAGATCTGCTTTAGATTACCTTGGTTACTAGAAGAGTGACTGTAGTTTCTCGATGTTCTAGAACGCTCCACTTCTTGACCAGAAACCATGAACCGATAGTGCGAGATACCACTTAACGCAGTTGCTTTGATCTTCACATGATACTCATATTTGACGTATTTTGTTCCCGCCGGTGGTGTGTAGTTAATGTATGATGACGGAATGTTAGTCCAAGTTGTCGTCAGGTTCTGTTTTGCTGTCACATCAATAAACGTATAAGTACCCGAAAGTCCTCTTACTTGTCGTCCATCACATCGACCAGTGAGCATTTCAATGATCTCGCCCGGTCTATATCCGCTGGTAAAGTACTCAAGCCCGTTACCAGCCGCGTTGACTCGTAATAACTGACCCGCCGCACCAATGCCTAGACGAGCTAGACCACTACCGTCTCGCACTAAGATGTCACCCTCTGTAGTCATAATGGACGAAGGGTTTCCCCCTTGTGCCATTAGATCCCAATAAGGGTTGTTGCCAGAACCCAACCCACCCGGAACTATGGCAACAGATGGATGAATACCAGTTACAGACGCGATAGCAACCCATGAAGAACCGCCATACTCCACAACGTCATCTTTAACGTAAGACGCGCTGGTACTGTATGTACCGCGCCAGTTAAATTTAATCTTACCTAGATCAATAGTTGTTTGTGTCATAGTAATACCTCATCAATTTGCCAGTTACATGTACCTTTTCTTCCATAGACCTGATTGTTATATGAAACCGAATAGCCCAGATAAATCTTACAAGACGTAGCAGTAGCTAGGAATTGCAGTTGGTACTCATAGGTGTAGCCAGACTCGATGTCATAATCGACAAACGGAAAGACAACATTTTCACCTTGATACACAAAAGTTGCAGCGTTTGACGTATGTCGATAAGCACCGAAGTTAGCGTCATTCCTTGAACTCGAAGCGGTATACGAACTCACAGTACTTCCAACCATTGCCCAGCCACCCCAAGTCACACCACCGTCAGACGATTTACGTCTCCGTACACGACCCATTGTGTGTTTATTTGTTGTCTGGTTGACGTGCGCCCTCATCGTATGCCTGAGAACGGCGGTGTCAGTAGGAGAACATTTAACCGTGATCTGAGGTCTAAACGGTGTGCCATCTGTCGCCAGCCCCGCTGTCGTACCCGCAAAATCAGCGGTATCATCCCAAGTATCTTCGGCATAACCACTTGGAGTCCAAACTCTATCAATAGTATGCCATGTGTTTATGGACATGTTATTGCCAGAATTCACATACATCAGTCTGTTCTGATTCATATAGACTGACTGAATTTGGTTACCGGCTGGTTTGTAAGTGATACTGGAAGTTTGTGGGTGAGCAACTGGATCTATAGTTAGTGTGACAAACGGATTAGTCTCAGTCATGTCATACAGATACACAGTTGGTGAATTGATAGGTACAACCTGAGTTATAAGTCCACCCGCTACACCTTCAGTTCCAGTGATTGTGATACCAGCATTAGCCCCAGCCTCATGACTAAATGTTAATGCAGTACTATAGGCATTCGTTGTTGTTGCCCCGGTATCATTAAAAGCAACCCATAGACCACCAATACCAGTAATAGTATCAAAGGTATCATTAACGTGTTGATAAGCTGGTCGCCCGTTAATCAGTAGGATTGAAGTTCCATCTGACAAAGCGTTCTGAGAGATGGTAGAAGTGATATCATTGTCTACAGTCAGCGTTCCGGTCACAAGAATATAAGGCCAATCTGAACCTGTATATGTAGGTGTAAACGTACTGTCATTGACATACGAGTATGCCGCACGTTGTACGGTAACTGCATCACCGCCGCTCGTTGGCCCAGCAACATTCGATGTGACTGTAAGATACTTATTACCATTAACATCTTCTAAATAAGACACATGGGTATTTGGTTGACCACCATGAATACCATTTGGTAACGCACTAAATCTAGGTGGGTGTCCAGCCATAGATGCATCAGACATATCAAAGGTGAGGGTGTCTTGCTCAAATGGGGTAAAGGTTGAAACAACCTGAGTTCCACCTGTTACAGCAATAGCGTTACCCATCGGGTCACCGTGGATCGAGCAGTAATATCTCAAACCGTTTGGTGCAGACTGAGGTACAATAATTGTTACTGTTGCTCCCGCTGTACCTTCTGTTCCTGTTACTACAACCCCACCGGTATAAGCCGCACCGCCATCTTCTTTGATGCGGAAAGGATGCCCAGTGTTAGTGGCATCAGACACATCGAAGACGTAAGTGCTACCACGAACCATCGTTAGTGCAGTTCCTTCAGCACCATCAATAAAGAACTTATTGTTCCCATCAACTTGTGCCACCGTGACTACATAGTTCGTTGTAGTGTTTGATGTTTCGGCTAGATATAAAGCACCGTTATTGACACTCATAATCTTCGATACAGATGCGGGAAGAGGTACTGTGCTTGTACTAACAATTCCTTTTGTACCAGAGCGGATTGCCCCAATGTCGCCTGTAAAGTCATAGTCAACAGGGAGTCTAGTATTTAAACCACTGGCATCACCAGTAATCAGATCGCCCTCAGTAGTAATAACATCAATACCCTCAAGCATGATGTCTACATTTCCGGCATTCCAAGAGCCAAGGTGGTTAGCAGTAAAGAACCATATGCCCCCTTGATACCTTACGACATCACGTTCTTCATACATTGTGGTATCGCTAAAATCACCTTTCCAATCGAAACGTAATTTGCCAAGATCTACAACAGCCATTATGCGCCTCCATTGTAAGTGATTGAATTAAAATCTGAGTTAAGTTCTGACAGGACTACTGTACTCTGCGCCCGCTCGTAACTGGCGTTACCATTATAAGCCGCGTTAGATGTCCAGTTTCCCCCAATAACATTAACCCTAAATGAAATCGGGTTCAGTGTTTGAAGGGCTTGGAGCAAGGTACAAGATGAGTGATATGGTGTTGAATTGTAGTCAACTTCATGAGGATTAAACTGACCGTGTCTGAAACTGCCGTTCTCTTGCATTCTCATAAAATTCCAATTTGTTCCACCATCGGTCGAATATTGAATTCGATATCCAGAATTGTGAGAACTAACCTCACCAAAGAACTGAAACTCAGCCTTAATTATACTGGTAAATTTACGAGGTGTTATTGTTACAGCAGTCGCACCAAGTCCAAAGGAGTAGTAAGTACCAGAATTATATTGGCTGCGTACATAGTCTTGGTATGCACGTTGTTGAATTACAGGCGCAACAATGTCTGCGGGTTGCCATGCTGGTACATTAAGTCCACCTTGTGTGAGGACTTGTCCTTGCGCTCCAGCCCCTACATTCTGAAATGCAGAGCCGTCATAATAGAATAAGTCACCGGCGTTAGCTGCCACAGAGCCTAAGTCTGAGCCTAACGCCATCACTTGCCAAAACGGATTAGCGGATGTTACGGGTGTAACTCCGGTCACACTGTTGACACAAATGAACGAAGTGCCTGAGTGAAACACAACATCATCTTTTTCGTAAGTGGTTGTATTATTGTAAGCACCACGCCATGAAAATTTGATTTTTCCTAGATCGACTTCAAACATAATTAGTACCTCACTTTCAAGTGACCATCAGTGTCGATGAGTATTTCAACATCTGACAACGCGAAGAACCAATCATTATAATCCGATGTTACAAATGTGTCGTTAGCTGTTCCGTGTGTCCACTTTAGAGAACCGGCAGCGTCAACATATAGACCCTGAAATTCAGTTTGTACGCTTGTGTTATAAGGTAGGAAAGAAGCACCATCACTAACCTTCAGCGTGTCAGTCTGGGTATCGAACCACATACGACCTTCAAGTTGATCAGGGGCAGTTCCCCCTTGCTTATAGTAATTGTTAAAACCAGCAATCTCTGTGGCTGTACCACCGGCTGCAATCTCTTCGATGGCATCAAGTGTTCCGGCAACTAGAGAGATGTCTGCTATAGAATTACCAACACTGGTAATCTGTGTAAGACTTGCGTTTACGTTGTTAATCGCTGGAAGATTTGTAGATATAAACCCTTTGTTTACAGCATCATTATTATCGATAGGAGCTGCCAGATTAGTAACACGCCTGTTACCACCTTCCCATTGATCTTGGGAGTTCTTAGCAAGCACAAGTTCTTTGACATCGTTAGCTTCTTGAGCAAGGAAAAAGCCCTGCAAGCTATCAGTATCAAGTATTTCTTCAGACAGAACAGAACCTGTCTGGTAGTCAACCAGCCGTTCAGCCGGTGATGTCTCACGCGTTAAGACAACGATTGCACCATATGGTGCGACAGTTACAAGCTGTAGCTGTCCATCGTTAAGCCAGTTGAAATCTGTGGTAGCTGTACCGTTCACTGACACTTTAACGTGAGACTTTTGAAGATAAGCGAAGTTGACATTGAAGTCGGTTTCACCCGCTGCATCTGTCACTTCGTATACATCTCTAGCAAAAGCCATTTGTTTCTCCTGAAAAAGTGTGGGGGCATTTCGCCCCCTTTGTTAGAATTTTTCTAAAGCCACGTCTGCTATCTGTTTGTATAGCTTGAACGGCATCAGCTTTGTTGCAACCTGACTCATACGGTCACCGTCACCGGAAACAGTAGCATCCTTGAGATCCAGCAAGTCGTTGATAAGACCACCTGAAGGCCCTGCAAGCAGAGCCAGACGGTTTCTTTCCATCGAATATCTAGATGAACCCCCAAGACCGGCTTGTTGAATACCGGCTGAGATAGGTGTCGATAGGAACATTAAGAACCCTGCGCGGTCTACGATGTCGTATCCCCACTGTCCTAATGACCTTTTCTTTATCTCACCATCACGTTTTAGGTCAGTTGCTGCCACAATCCCATAGCCAAGACCGGCTGCCAGAACCATTGACATAAACGCTTGCATGTCTCCGTACTGCGCCATCCGCTGGAAAGCAGGGAGCATATACTTATTGAGACTTACGAAGCCGTATGTCTGGAACTGTAATAACATCTTGGCATAGTTATTTGACATCAGGAACGGTGTGTCACCCTTACCTGGTGTCATAATGGCGCGTGTTGCTACACTGTTGAGCGCAATATTAACGGCTTCATATGCTTGCTGACCCTCGAAACCTTCTTCGAGCCAACGACCCATATTTAACTCATACACACCTTCTGCAAGTTCTGGCTCATGTTTAGCCATCATCTTTCTGATTACACGGATTTGATCCACGCCTAGCCCTAGACTAGCCATCTCAGCGATGATCTTTTGTGAGGCTATGTTGTTGGCAGAAGCCGACCCTAAAATGGCATCCCATCTATTTATATGCCGGACAAAAGTATCTTGCATAGCGACCATGGCCAGTGCTTTCATGCGCGTGTTCCACCATGACATTCCAGAGGCAATATTAGTTCCCTCTGATAATCCACCTAGAACCCGCTCAATAGAGCTTGTTGTGTAGTGTGTCTTTGTGCCGTAGTCACCAACACCTGTCATCTCCCGCGCAGATTCTGCTTGGTTCATCTTCATGACAGTACTGTTGTGTAAGATACGCTCAGAGCCGATAGCTAACAGCCTGATCTCACGATTGCTCATACCAGACATCGTTCTGTTCCATGCCTTGAAGTTCTTAGCAGTGAACGTGCCGAAGCCTGATGTAAACGTGACGTTAGCCAGATCAGCCGTAGACGGGATCAAGAAGCCAGAACCATAACGCACATAGTTAAACTGACGTGCCATTTGCCCAGCCCATGCCAACATCGACTCTGCATTTTCAGGGAGTCCTAATACACCTAGATGTCGAGCAAAAGTGTTCTCAACATGTTTAAGTGATTTACGTTGTTGACTTTCTAGCTGACGAACTCTGCGGTTCTTACCGGCTTTCTTTGCTGTATCGATTAGGGGTCTAAAGTCATCGCGAATACCATTCTGGACATCCTCAATCATCTGACCGATACCCTTGTTACCGAATACATCATTCAGCGCGAAGCGTGTGGTTATATCATCTACAGACTTCATCATGATGCGATATAGGTCAGACTCAAGAAGACCTAATTCGATAGCCCTACGGCGTTGCTCATTAGTCAATCGTATGTGTCTGCGTTTAGTTCTTCCAGATTCAGTAACGACAAATTCACTATCGTATCCACCGAATGGGTCTTTCTTTTTGTTGCCTAGCTTCAACAGTAAATCATCAATATAGAGATGTAATGGTGCTTTAGCTTCAGTCGCTTTAGCTTTACGCTTTAGCTTCTTTAGATCACGTTTGGCTTTACGAGCGGTTTTCTTCGTCTCGTTAGCTAACTTTGTCTTCAGCTTCTTCATGTCGATAAGTGACTGCTTGCGGTTAGTTGCTTCAGATACAGTTTTAGTGAATGCCTCAAGTTTAAGATCCAACGCATCCATAGCGTCTTGCTTTGTCTTGATACGCATTTCTAGCTGACGAACCCGCTCCTGTAGTGTAGCCAATCTCCGACTACTGACGGGCTTCTTAGCGGCCTTTTCAACAGCCTCGCCCAGCGCATCCTCACCTGACAATCTTAATTCGTTGTCGGCGCGTACCACTTGATCACGGGCAAAATCATTATCTGCCTTAGATGCTCCTGTACCTTCGCCCTCAACCATCTTTAAGAGTGCTTCAGCTTCTTTGACGTTTGCACCACGCTGTTGTTTATTCTTTGCCGTGGCTGTAGTTGTGTCATGAAACTGGTTGGCCCGTATCTTCATTTCTTCTTCAGCTGCTTTTAGTTCCTCACCAGCTTTCTTACGTTCTGCTTTTAGCTTATCGACTTCAGATTTTGCCCTCGCACGTTGTGCGTACTTTTTATCCAATAGCTTCTTTAGCTCATCGAGTGACGCATTCTTAATGTCAGTCCAATTGGTGCGTTGAGAGCGACCAGCAAGAACAGCGTCACGCTGAGTGCGAACAACAGCTTCTTCAGCCGCCGCAATCTGCGCTTCAAGCTCTGCTTCTTCTAGCGACTTCTCACCAGCATTCCACTCTTCCAACATCTCTGTCTTCTGAACACGACCTTCCTCGATGTTTAGCTTTTCGGACTTACCATTAACTGTGACCGTGACTTCTTCACGCCCTAGTTTCTCGAACTGTTCAGGTGTTAGTCCATACTCATCGATGAAGTCATCAGACGGTTTAGTGCCTAGTACTTCATGAAAGAACATACGGGCTTCATCAGTCTTGTCGCGAATGCCTTTAGCACTCCAAAGCTGCGCCGCCCCGTAGTCTTTACCTAAGTCCTCGAACTCATATCCTTTCTCACGCATTACATCAGCATGATGTTCATTCATTTTGTGAATGCGATCAGCCTGACGTTTTACTGATTGAATGATAAGATCTGCACCCTTTTCACCAAAACGGCTTACAAGGTTAGCCATCTCTTCAGGAATGATATCATCAAATAATTCCTTCATCGTAAGATCGTGAAGTTCCCATTCGTTAAGAACTTTATCTTCAGTCAACTTCCTCTGACGCTCTCGCATACCATTAGGCCCTGACAGTATGTCTTTACCTAATTGCATACTACGTTGACCAGCGTCCGCTATGGTTGCTTGTGTATCACTAAAGGGCTTTCCTTCAGCAAGATCGATACGCAGACTGATGTACTCTTCATGCGCTTGTGCCAGTACTTCATTTTCAAAAACCTGTTGACGTACTAACTTACGGTCTTCGACAGAAAATTTAGCGACACCCGCTTGCATTCCTTCAGTCATGATACCGCCAAGATTGAAAGCACTTTCAGTAAAGTCACGCATAGTTTTTGATACTGACGTAAGCCCAAAAACGATAGGGCTAACTACTGCGCCAAGTTTCTTGGTGACAAACTCACCGCCTTTACCAATAGCTTTGATAGGAACTCTCGCGGCTCCTTGCGCTGTTACTGCGCCTGTCTTCATAAGTTCCGCTGACTTAGCTGCCGCCGCACCCACAGATTGACCGACCGGTGTTTCAGCGGCAAGTTTCCATGTTGCCTCACCGTTCTTAATGATAGGCTTTAGCACCACATTGTTTGCCATGCCTGAACCAATACGACCAATGCCCAGACGGACAGGGTTGCTTGGACTGAGCGGATTGTTTGCGCCTTTGTAATACATAGGAGACGTTGGATCTAACGCACGACCGAAGACACCGAAGCCCCCACCAAGTACTGTACCACCGATGGTGGCATAAACTGACTCATCCATTGTCCGCAATTCTTGACGCATGTGTAGTGCAGCTTCCTGTACGGCTGAGTAATAACCACCAGCCAATGCCCAGCTACCAATACGCCTAAACGTATTAGCTTTCTTAGCTAAACCAATCCCGGGGATAAGGGTAGTCACGTCAGCAAAGCCCGCTATACCGCCAACCAACATACCGGCAAAGTTACCGTTAGCTAACTGGTCACGATACTTTTGGGCAGTCCGTAGTCTGTCCACACGCGCTTTGAATTGGTCTTCATCATACACATCTTCAAACAAGTAAGACTTAATATGATCTTCCATGTCCGCCAATGTGTCGCGGTTGTCTATAAAATGTTTGTACGGATTGAACCCACCAGGTTTGTACTCATAGTTAAAGTAACGCTTATCAACTGGTACGATGCCATAACGCATCATGTCACCAACAACAGTCTCTTGCATAAACATCTCGTAAGACGTGTCGAAGAAGCCAAGTGATCCGGCTGACTGTGTTGTTTGGTAGTCACTACCCGACACCGCCTGACGCGCTCTCACGACCTCTCTACGGGCATGAGGGGATTCAGGTAGTTCCTGTTGGGTAAAATGACCTGAATCAGCAAATACTGGATCAGACATTCAGTTCTCCTTATAATACAAGTCTAAATTTAAATGCGGGCTTTTCGCCTCTGTCGTCTGAAGAGTTACGCTCCTTGCTATAAGCAGAGTCACGTTTCTTCATGCCAGTGAAGTCATAGACATCTTCAACGATAATACGTCCTTGATCATCACGGTGGAACGAGAAGCGACCAATGGTCATCCCAAGTCCTAACACTGGATCAAAACTATCAGTGGCAAGTTTTGCCATGCTGATATAGTGGTCTGCCTTCTCGCCTAGCAAACTGTCTGTTCCATAAGCTGCTTCATGTAGTTCCTGATCGTTGAGACGTTTGATCCCACGTTTGCCATACTCAGCATGGATACGATTAATGCCTTCCTTAGAACCAACCACCTCTGACAGATACATGCCGTTCACTTCGCGAACACCAAAGAACTCATCGTAGTCGTAGTACTGTGCAGATGTTTTACCTTGTGACTCTAGATACAAGATAAAGTTCTTCAGAGTATCCATCTCGTTAGGATTGAAAAAATCATTACCGTATGTCTCAGTCGTAAAGTTGAATGTAGCTTTCTGAGCTTTGTATAGACCGTATGCCCGGGCGGGTGTCGCGGCGTATTTCTTATCAGTCCGCGCAGTAAGTTTCTGTAATAATGTCGGGTAGACCTCTCTAGCAAAATCATTGATGTTGTTGTACTTCATCATTGGGTCTGGACGTTTTGGTCTAGACTTTGGAATTGGTATATCAACAGTCTTTTCAGTATTCGCTGTTTCCCCGTCTTGTCCAAGAACAGCTAGTGCTGATAGGAGTTTGTTAGGTTTATTACCGACAGGAGCATCGTACACATCACGCCGACCATTAGGGTTTAGTGTTCCTGCTTGTGCTGTACTTATTCCAAACAAAGAAGCAATACTAAAGCTAGATCTTAGATCATCACCTTTACCGACTTCAGCCCACTTCTGGTCGTGTTGGAAGAACATGTCGTGTTCTCTTTTACGTCTGGCATCGAGGGCGGCAAGTCCGTTTCCGTTGGACTTGTTAAGGATCTCAAAGCTAACATCTTCCGCTGAACCAGCCTTGAGATGTTTCGTAAGATTAGGGCCGATAAGGGCGGGCGCGTTGTACGCCATGCTGACCATAGCAATACGTTGTGAAGCATTTAGGGGAACTCCTTCTAACTTATTTGAAACTACATTCTCAGCGTCTTTGACGGCTGCTTCAAACAGCAATCGTCCTTGACGTTCTGTAATTAGTGATTCGCCAGACAGCAGCTTGGTAAAGCCTTTGTCGTCTAGCTTTAGAACTTCTTTGGCAATATCACCATTAGCCGCGAGGTTTAACCCGTAGCCAATATGTGGCACACCATCCAGCATATACATACTGTTGCGATACTGTTCTTCAGCCGCAATAAAATCGAAACGGCTCTGATTGTAGTCAGCATCTTCTGTGTTAAAAGCAGAGGGGCCTTTGTAGTTTAAGACCGCGTTGTGTGTCTTATCGATAGCACTATCGATGTTAGTGCCGTGGTAGTGTTGTTTGATAGACCCATCGGTGGGTGACATAAAGCCACCCGCCCGCATATCTCTGTTTACATCACTAAAGTACTGGTTAGTCCACTCAGCCTCACTCATAATGCCATCAGTTGGCATGGCGACACTGGTGTCCTTTTTTCCAAAATAGTCGGACATTCCCGCCATTGTTGTCTCCTTAGAATAGCTGTGACTGAATTTCGTCTTCCGTCATGTTCTTATAATCTGGAACAGATGGTTTCCAATTGGATGACTCAGATAGAGCTTTAAGTTCTGTTTCCATCATTGTGTCGCCATCGACCTCTAAGAAATGTGGTTCGATAGCTAGACGATAATATGCTGGTTGGCCAGGTTGTGCGTCTTCAGAAACTAGACGAACCGCTGGATGGACATAACGCTTCATAAGCCTTTCATCCGTCACGATGTTACCTGTCAGTGTGAACGTGCGCTCGTTGTTGTCTTCAGTCTGCCAAAAGCTGTACAACTCACCATCTTCACGATACTGCAAGTTGCCTGTCATCTCCTTACCGATTGGCATGGTGATACTATATCCACCAGATGTGACCTGATAGAGGTTAGCCCCCGTGGTCGCAAACATCTCATTATAGTTAATCTGAATGTCATCACCGTCTTCGATGATGCCCATGCCAGTTCCACCGACAATAAGATTACGCAATCCATCTGGGATAGAGTCCGCTGCTTTGTTCATATTCCCAATGACATCTTCCATGACACCTGACGGATTCATCACGTTATTAGAAATCGGGATTGTGTTGTTAGGCACGTCACGAAAAGGCACTAAGCGACCCTCATTGATAGCCAACTGTGGGCCAGCTATTGAGGCAACACGTTTCTGTAACACATCAGGGTCAACCTGACCTGTGCCGGAATTACGCATTATGACAATTTGGTCTTCTGTGATTTGACGAAGCAACTTCATAGCTGGGTCACTCACATCAGGACTTCCATTGTTGCCAAATAAAAAAGGGCCATCATCCAAGTTGAAGTTCTCTTCGATCTGTTCAGACACACCCGTGAACCATTCGTTCACTGGCGCTGCTCGTTCTGTTTTCTGTAGGTCAGCCCAATTTTCGATGAAGTAACTTTCGATACCAGCCGATTTAACAGCCTCTCTACTTGCTATAAGATCAGGGCGGTTGGCCATATCTAAATCTATATCGAGAGAACCATCAGATCCGGCAGTCAGTAAGTTTAACTTACCAAATTCATCCCCCAGCATCTGAGCGGCAACAGTCATGTCATTGCCAGACATGTTGTTAATAAGATTAAGTGCGTTAGCCTGTACCTTTGGATCGGCAGATAACAGACCGGCAGTTACCATGTCCTTAACATCATCATGTAGAACATCATTACCAAATCTGCCGGTAGCAGCTCTTAGTATCTTACCAGCCCTAACACCAGCATTTGGGTCTTGGTTATTTAAGATGTTATAGTCAAACTCTCCCAGCATCTCAGGCAGTATTTTCTTAACCTCTTCACCATTTAGTGAAGGGTGTAAGTTACCCGTCTGAGCTAAATGCTCTAGGCGCGCATAGTTTGTTGCTAAAGCCCGTGTAGTTGTAAGTTGGTCTGTTAGCTGGCTTTTAGCCTCTGCAAACATCGATGCGTTTACGCCCGGTGTATTTGCAAGTTTACCAAGGTCAGCATGTAGACCCTTCAACGCGGATATACGATTTGCCGTATTACCATCGGTCTTTGTGATAGCATTAGCAACTGCCGTTGAAAACGTAGCAGCGGCCTGTTGACCTTCCATAGTCACATATGCCTGTTGTTTTGCATAAACACTCTGACGTAACTGAGCAATATCTAGAGGAAATCGTTCAGCCAGAGATTGCCCGGGTGCTTCATCAGGATGATTTATTTGAGGTGTTGTCAAGAAGGACAACAGGTTATGTATGCTCTTCTGACCACCAGCAACCGATGCAGACGCAAGGATATCGAGCGTTGCTGCCCGTGCCTTGCCCTCAGTCATCGTTGGGTTAATACCCTGAACTTGTGTCAGTAACTGGTTGTATTCAGAGTGACCCCAGCCACCCTTCTGGCTTGTGAAGGTCATCGCTGAGTTACTTGCAGCTTCTAGAGCCGCCTCACGCTGGTTCTCGATAGTCTTGAATGCCTTATCGACACGCATCTGTTGGTACTGTTTGTTAAAAGCTGACTGTACCTGTAGGTCAACAACCTCAGATCCAGTACCATCGCCAAACCTCGTTTTAAACCAACCTTCCGCCCAGCCCTCGAACTCTTCTGGCTTAACACCAACAGATTCAATCTGCATATCAGACAACATCTTACCGCCAATAGCTTGACCGTAGGACTCCTGAAATGCTTGGCTGTAACCATACTGTCCGGCAAATTCACTTTGAGAACTGGACATAGCTTTATCAGCATTCATGTCGTAGTTGTTAGATGCTGCCATCTCTTTGGCATCGTTAGCACCTATCGTCCGTCTACGTTGTGCTTCGCGTTGGGCTTCCATCTTGTCAGCCTGAAACTCACTCTCTTGTAATGTTGAAAGAGCATTGTTTGCTTTATTGAAAAAGTTGTTAAAAGCATTTGTGAGATCACCAGCAAACGGGTTGATCCCCTCGCGAGTAGCAACCTTATTTACCTGAACGTGATTGAAAGTTTGATTCTTGGCTTTAGCAGATACCTGACTAGGAGCATTTGTCTGCATTAGTATATTTTGTGAACGCGCAACCATAACAACTCCTTATTGTGTTTTCATTAGCTTCAGCGTGTCTTGCTGATATTTATAATTTGCACCAATGCTCAAGCCACTTCCAATAGCCCCCATAAAGGCCTCTGACGATCTCGCGTTAGCTTCTCGTATTTGATTACCGGCTTCATTCTGTGCCACGGTAACTTGATTGATGTAGTTAATTTCCGCACCAGCTTTCTCAGACTCTAAAGCCCAGAACATTCGTTTCTGAGTACGATCCATACGAACCGCATCGAGACTGTCGCCATACATTTGCTCGAATGCAATTGTTCCTAGAGATGCGTCTGACAAGGCAGTCTCAGCGGCACGAAATGTTCCCATCGCATAGTTCGACTCTCTGATTGCCTCAGACCTTTCATCCAATGCATCAATCTGTGATTCAGCAATCTTACGATTAGTCTCAGCATACTGTGCTTCAGTGTTAGCTTTAGCCGCCGCATACTGAGACTTCGCGTTTGCCGCTGCTGCATTCGCCGCTTGTTTGGCTTGTTTCTGAGCTTGTTGTGCCGCGACAGCGGTCATCGCTAATTGTGCGACCATTAATGCCATACACATGATGTTACCCCTGTCTCGTAATTTCGTTGAAATAGCCCACATAATCGATTGATGTGATGTTGAATGGTTTCTCAGTGTTGTTGAAAATCCTAATCTTAACTTTATTAGAATTAGCTCTCACTGGAACTCTGAACTGACCCAATTCTTCTACCGGTGCGACACCAACTTTAGAAGTACCACTGCCCACAACACGCCCAGTAAACTGGAAGGTAACAGGCTGACGGAACTCAGGTGTAATTTCGACTTTGAAGAAACCAGTGGTCTTGTAGTTTAAGGAGATGTTACGAAGCTGGAAACGACCAGACGTTATAGCAATCCTCAAGTTGTTTGGGTCACGCGGGTACAAGTTCGATAACGTCACGGATGACGTAAAGACCTCACCAGCTATCGCGTCTCCGCCACTGTAGTTACCCACCGCCGTAACGGTATTACTGGTTGGATATTGGATTGTAAGAACTTCACCTTTTTGACCAACTGGAAAATCTGTCGAAAGAATAATGCTGGCTTTGTTTTGATGCAGATACGGTGTTGTCCACGTTGTTCTATTTGTTGTGACATCATAAACGCCGGTAATTGCGACCTGTCTGTCCATTGCGATTTGGTACGGATGTTTATCTTCAGAGAGTTCGTAACGTAAGAAAGTTTTCTCGAAGAACACCGTGCCGTTGCGCGACAAGACCATGTATAGTTCGCCATCAATTACTTCCATCCATTTGATTTTTGTGTCGTCTCCGTAAGTCCATCTCGCCCACGCTGACTGCGCCTTTGTGCCACCATCGGAATACATCTTATATATGTATAGAGCGTTAGGTTCTTCGTCACACAATAGCATCAGCATATCATTAGTCGGGTCACCAGCCATCCGCCCGATGGGGGCTGGAATGTATCCCAGCGCATGGAGCGTGATGTCGGACGCTACGTTAGACACCTGTTCATCGTTATATGTGTACTCAAAGACAATAGCGTCACGACCAGACTTAGCCGCGAAGTACAACTTGTTTCCCAGCGTAATAGGCTTACACTTTTCTTCCGTCAGATATGACGTAGCAAGGTCAACTGTGGCTGACTTTGGTGTAAGAACCGCTGCACCTGACACCTCGAACTGTGCTTTGTTAGATGTCAAGAATAGTGCCTTACGGAAGCCCACAGCGTGTCGTAAGTCGTTCACTGTCTCCGATGAAGCTGTAAGACCGAATGAATCGGAGTCTAGCGTCTGAGTACTAAAGTCAGGCCAGAAGGTAAAATACTTACCAGACTGACTGAAGCTGACGTTTTCACCTGACACAAATGCTAATCTGTTTCTGTGGAACGCAAGTGCGCTGATCTTACCACCTACAAAATCAGGCGGCGGTACGATATCATTGTCACCCGCAATGCGGTCAGGATAATCGCCCTGTCGAAAGGTAAATGTGCCATCTGCTTCTCTAACCAAGAAGTGAGGCATGGTAGATACATCATATGAATTTTCCTCGTATGGATTAACGCTCTCTACCCACCCACCTTCTGAGTCTTTAAACCTCGCCCAATAACCAAACTGATCACCATCGATGTTCTGACCGACACGGATGTAATAGTTATTAGGGGCTTTAGCTGGAAGATACTCGCGTTGTGGCACGGTATCTGTCATCGTCCAGAAGCCATAGGTGGCATCAGATCCAAAGTGTCTGATCTTAAAATCTTGGTTACCAGTGATAATAATTGTTTCTGCGCTTCGTGACTTACTAAAGCCACTTGGTAAATTTATGTTCGCATTTACGTCAGCGGCTAACTGAGTGTTAGATAGCGCAGTAGTAACAGTCTTGGTATATACATTACTCCAGCCACCGGTTGTTTTAATTTGGATTCTGTATTCACTATTTGTGTTCGTAGTACGACAATTCACAAGTGCGCGAGGTGATTGTGTGTAAGTGTTTGGGGCCATCGAGACTACTTGTTGCGCGTTAGCAATAATTGTGAAGTCTGCGATAGTCACAAAGCTGAAGTCATCTTTATCATTGCTAGACGTGAGATACGTCTTTCCGTCTGGAAAGTTGACCGTCTTTTCAACACCATCAAGGTCATACACTTTGAGGTCACCATCATTGATGATAATCATGTACCGCTCTAACGAATCACGCGAATACGCATAAATAGCGGGAGTGTCGGTTGGTTGAATGTAATTAATATCAGTGATGTATCTAGACGCTGGACGGTTTTCGATACCACCAGACACAATGGATACCAGAATGTTGTCTGCCTCTTCGACCTGTCCGGGCAGTCGAACAGGATCAGGCTGTCGGGAAACCCCCTGATACATCGTCTTAATAGACTGCTCGACCAGTTTACCCATATCTTATCTCCCCCAACTTGGATGAAATCTGTAAGTTGCATAAGACACATGAGGTGATGATCTTATGATATTGTTATCTTCATTTTCAGCTTCCGCGTCCTGTAGCCCAGCCCACGACTCCATCTCTGCACGAACAGTAAATGAATCAAGGGATGATGAACCTAGCGCGGACTCTTGAAATTTCCGTGCGGCGCGTGAGGCAATGTAGTTCTGTAGTTCAACTGTCAATTCTTCAAACGCGATATCAATGATAATATCGACCGTCAGATCTTTCGTGAATGTGAAGCTACGGTTATTTATGTCGAACAGTTTACGTTTACCGTTAGAGTATCTCTGCACGACATTGATGCTTTTATCTCCGCCGGTACTGTCCACACGCAGATATATATTTGATAGAAGAATTTCATTACTTGCGTCACGCTTTAGCGTCACGTCTTTTTCAATGTTCTGATGCCAACCGCGTGACAAAATCTCAACCCGTACTTCGTCCAGTTTGGCTTCAGCAGCTTCAGCATCAGGCAGACCAGATGTCAGGCTAGATACCGGTGATTCACCGATAGCATCCAGAACCATGTTGACTGCTTCTAGTTTTGTCAAAGACATAGTTCACTCCTGTAAAAAAAAGGGAGAGCCACTTGGACTCTCCCGATAAAATTAGGCTGTCTTCAATTCGATAGCCATTTCTGGGCGCATAGTGCCGTGGCCTACAAACATCTTTGCAACCATGAAATCTTCAAGTCTGCGAACATCTCTTTCGTTTTCCATGCTGATATCCATCAGCTTAACGGTCGCTACAGCTTGCGGACACCACATAACACCAACGGTGTTTGAGAAGTCTGCACGATACTTAGAGTACACGCCGGTTGCGGCGGACTCATCTGTAGCAGGGATGTTGCGTGACTTAACGATTGTCACACCATCGATCTTGATGGACTCAGCGCGGCTTGAAATACCACCGGCTACGTCTGCTTGGAAGTCACGGTTCAATACGAGGTACTGTCCGTTGCTGTCCTTGGCATACTTGATTGCATCAAAGACTTCAGTCGTAACAGCCAAGAACCTTGGCATATCTTCTGGTACGTCTTTGTTGAACAAGCGAATGTTTGCGTCACGGATTGCGTCAATCCAATCGATACCGCTGTAGACACCGTTGGTTGCCGCAAGTGATGCGTCTGCGATGGATTCACCACCCGGGAACGGAGAAGAACCGGTATCACGCGCTGCGAGAAGTAGCTGGCGGAATACGTTCTTATCGAACACTTTAGCCAATGCTGTACCCATTTCTTTTGAAATGATGCTACGCATATCGAAGTGTGACAAGATGCGATCCAGATCAGCAATCGCGTAGTGCGATACTAGGATGTCATCTACGTTGATGGTTAATTCACCTGTTGTGAAGTCATTCCCCAAGAGTTCTTGACCAGGGGTATGGTATTCTGCTTCCGCTTTCCATGTCTTAGGGAAACGGTAAGATTTTGCTCCGCCGCTGAGAGACTTGATAGTATGCTTGTCAAGAGTGACTGTAGCATTATCGAAGGCCGTGATAATCTCACCACCAAAAAGATCAAGATAAAGTGATCTGTTATCGGTTGGATTAGACTGACCTTTACCAAAGCGAACTGGACTTGAGCTATCGCCAAAAGCCATAACATATTCTCCATGTTTTTTAAGTTTAGATTTGATTAAGGGTCGGTTATCACCATCTTCATCTCAGATTATCCGACTTATCGGGTCTGACTTACTTATGTGCATCACCTATTGCGCCGAGCTTTATCGGGCAGAAGAACGCTTAATTGGTAAAAAAATAGGGAGTCCGAAGACCCCCCATTCTTAGTTTGCGTCTAGATCCCATGTTGCTGACTGCATCTTACGCATCACGTCCTGTCGGAATGATGGGTCTTGTGCATATCGTGGGTCTGACATATCTGATTTCATTTCAGATTTAGAGCGGTAACCAAAGGTCGATCCGTTCTGTTGCTGACCTGAAACTAGACTAGGCTCTGGTGTGCGGTTAGGTGCTTCATTGCCCATACGAACAGCGATAGCGTCAGCCGCAATCCGCCATTCAGGTGTACCTAGCAAGTTATTATATTGCGTGATTTCACCCTCAGATAGATTGTTTAAACCCCAATCGACCATGTCTTTCCAGTTTTGCTCACCACCAACGTAATCTAGTGCTTCGCTGATAGTTTGCTCACGTCTGTAATTTAGGTTCTCAACATATGTTTCAACTATATCTCGCGGAAGTCCGACCCGCTCCAACGCAACCATCGCGTCTTCGCCAAGTTGTCCGTCTGTTTCAAGTTGTTGTCGCAAGACATTTGGATCGAGTCCAGCTTGGGTGATGATGTCGTTGACGGCTTCCTGTTGTTCCGCCTCTTCACCGGTCTGTTTGTCTTCCACCTGTTGTTCAGGCTCTGACTGTTGTGACAGTTTGTATTGCAGTTCTTTAGCATGATTTTCCCAATTATATTGACCAGTTGATTGATCGTAGAATTTGTCAAATCCACCGTCTGGCATTGGGTTTGTAGGCACGGGATCAGGTTGATCACCTTGTACCGCACCGTCACCTTGGTTTTGGAATTTATCAATCATAGACTGATTGTATTCATCCGACCCCGGGACGGCTTCGGCTGTGGCTGTATCGTTCATATTACCTCACTATTGTTGGCTCATTGCTTGTTGGACAACTGCTTCTGCACCCTGCATTCCGGCTTGTGATGCGGCACTTTGTGCGCCAGCCGACATAGCCTGTTGACGGGCTTGTTGCATCTCTTCTTCTTGGACTTCTTCTTGATTACGAACAGCGTCAGGTAAATCTAAACCATGAAAGGCTTTACCAAGAAGTACATCCATCTTTATGTACTTCATCATTTCAGGAGGCATACCCTGTAAGAATTGTAATGCCGTCTGTACTTTGTTGACATCTTGTTCACGCCCTAGTGCTTCCATCCCTGTCAGAACGACAGGTTCGACAAGTCCATCAGGCCAAGGCGGTATTTGACCAGCGCGTTTCATCTGTTGGATAAGACGTGCTAATCGCGCACCCTGCATCGTTTCCGATAGCTGTGAGTAAACGCCACCAAGAGTTTGTTCTAACTCTTCGGTCATACGTCTAACTTCAAAAGCGGTGGTACGTTCTGAGTCACGAATAGTCGCCGCGCCCATCAGGAATGCTTGCGACACTTCACGGGTCTGTCGTTCCAATTCAGCGGCACAAAGTTGCATACCGTTGTTGTTCTGGAATTGAAGCATAACGATGTCTTCAGCGTTACCGACAACGATGTCACCGTTATCTGCTTTTGCGATACGCCGTCTCAGGTTAATACCGCCAGCCGCGTTAGGTCTAATCATAGTGACGTTACGCGAAGCCATAGCTGCGCCATCAATTAGTGATTTAGACAACGCATCGATGGTGCGTAGGTCTGGCAAATGTTCTTCGATTTTACCTCGACCGTAATCTTCACCAACAACTGAAGTGTATCTCAATGCGTTGTATGGAAGTATCGTATAGATACCCTTAGAGTCAGGAATATTCTTACCGTTGATTTCCTGATAGACCTCATAGTTACCCTGCTTATCACGCTTTGTGTGCGTGTAGAGTGCTACGCGGTTATCGCTGAAATCTTCTGCTGTGACCATGCCTTTGGCTTGATCAGGTAAACTTTCAGGCGACAGATATTCCTCTGTGATAATTTCTAGTAAGTTCCCCTGCATATCGCGGGATACGCAGTACTGGTCTATTCTAAAAATTCTTATGGTATTGTCAGGTTGCATGTATTCTAAACAATTACCTGTTACCAATAAATATTGTAGCGCAAGGTTCGTTGACCTACGCCATTGCTTCCGCTCGATTTCTGCACCGATTAAAGTTTCTGACATCACCAAGCCCTGTTCTATATCAGGGGTCAGTGCCATCTCACCAGCTTCCATTCTGGCTTCTGGTGGTACGTCTAACTTAAACGATGATTTACCGGGCGGGTACATTGCGACCATCAATCTACTAGCAAGGCTAACTGTAGCTCTAGCCCCTAGACCCTGATACGGCTCTGGAAGTAACGCAAACTCGTTGTGTCCTTCCGGCGGTAACAGGGCAGGGATAGTCAGAGCGGCACAATCTCTTGCTCTCCGTAGATATGGGTCACGTTTCCGCCTCATCAATTCGTAGCGGGATCGTGCCGTTTCTGCCATTTGGTTTCACCTATGATTATTGATTAGTATTAATGCCTGTACCAACCGCTGTACCTGCGCCATTACCTTGGTTCAATTGAATCCGTAGGTTCTGACGTGTACTCCCTTTCTTCTTCCGGCGAGACTGAATGTAGCCTTGAGCGTCTGGCAAAATTGCCGCGCTTGGGCTTGGTGCAGTCGGGGCTGGAGGGGGCGGCGGGGCTGCCGGTGGCGGCGGTGGCGGGGCTGGTCTGCTTCCACACATATCCTTAATTCCTTTTTCGTAAGTAGAACGCCTTGTGAGAGAAACCCATTTTCTCAAACAATTTAGTTACACGTTCTGAGTTGATGTTGGTTGACGTGCCGATGTGTATCTCTGCTGCCCCTACGTCTCTCGCCCATTGTTCATAGGCTTTAATAAGACGGATAGCGGTAGTACCACCGCGCTCTTCAGGGGTCACATAAAGTGCAAGATCACACGCGACTTTGTCATACCCAAACCAGTGTTCTTGACACACACCTACAAACATACCAACGACCTTGTCTTCTTTCTCCGCAACGAAAGCACAAAACGCATCAGGTTGTGCAACAATCATTTGCCATAACTGGGTGAGCTTTAGTGGGGAGAAGTCCATTGTCTTGAAGTAACTTTCAATGTGCATATCGTGACCCATAGCAATGCAGTGTTCTACATCAGATGGACTCATTGGACGTATCATGTTGTTCCTCGTAGTATTCTTGCCGTGCCACAAGAAGCTGATCAATCAGTTCTCGTATACCGGCATAGCGGTGGTGTGTGACTACATCTTCGCCCGGGGCTAGACAGCGATGCGGATAGGTCTGATCTAATATGTCAATCAGTTGCTCCGCTGTAGCGGGGAACGGGTAGTCTTCATCAAGTTGTTTTATAGTCATGGGCAGAACCCCCCTCTATTCTTCTTCAATTTCAATTTCCAACTCTTCCCGATCCACTTGTTCGAGGAATCGAAGCCGTAATTGTTCTTCAAGCCAGAACTTATTCTTCTCAGATCTAACAGCCGCATAGCCCCATGTCGCGAAGAACGCAACAAAGAGCCATACGAGAACTGATAGACCCCACATTCCAAATTCTTGGGGTGTCATGCACACTCCTTTTGTCCTGTATTGGGATCGATGAAACAGGCTTCAGCCTTTGGCTCATTGTCCTGTTTGTCTTCTTTAACTTCATTCAAAATTCCGTATCTTTTTCCAGCGGCCCTGAAGGTCGTTATTCCAGAACAGCCTAACTCGTAGGCATTCTCATACAGAGTTTTGAAATCTTCGTAGGTTACGTCATCCCCGACATTGCATGTCTTACTTACTGCGCTGTCCACAAGACGTGAAGCTAACGCCAGTACACGGACATGGTCTTGCGCTGGGATCTCATTGGCTGTCTTACCGGACACACCTTGATTATACGCATAGTCCTCAACACGCTCGATGGTCTGTCCATCAAAGTTCTGGATGGTGCGGTCGTAGTACAATGCGAAAGGTGGCTCGATGCCAGACGATACGTTGTCGGCGGTCAGGCTGATTGTTCCGGTGGGCGCGATGCTCAGTAGGTGTGAGTTTCGCAAACCTTGATGAATAATCTTTTCCTTAACCCACGGCGATAGCGTCTGATAGAATTCCCCTTGGGTGTATAGCTCTTCTTCATAGAGCGGGAAGCTACCTTTCTCAGTTGCTAAGTCAGCGGACGTTGCATAGCAATGGTCACGCAGAACAGACAACACCTTCTCCATCCATTCCATAAACTTCTGTGAAGCGAAAGGCATACCCATCATTTCACCAGCGTTAGCAAGACCGGTCACACCTAGACCCATACGTCTCTTTGCCTTGGCTTCTTTCTCTTGGGCTGGGAGCGGATAGATTGTCCTGTCGATTACATTGTCCATTGCCCGCACGACATTCGCGATGTCACCGGTAAACAAACCGAAGTCAAACTGCTTGTCTCCAACATACTTTACTAGGTTGAATGACCCCAGCAAACACGCGCCATTATGAGGGAGCGGCTGCTCTCCACAAGGATTTGTGGCCGAGATAGTTTCGCAGTACCACAGGTTGTTTTTCTTGTTGATTGTGTCAACAAACAGTACCCCTGGTTCCGCCCAATCCCATGTGCTTTTCATTACGATATCCCACAGGGCAACCGGATCTACTTCTTTATAGACTTTACCCTCGAACTCCAGCGGGAAGGGTTTCTTCTCGCGTAGATGCTCCATGAATTTATCAGTCACAAGGATAGATATATTGAAGCCTGTCAGCTTGTCGCTGTTGTGCTTGGCGTAAATGAATTCCTCGATTGAAGGATGGTCGATCCTCATGCACCCCATTTGCGCGCCGCGTCTGTGACCGCTCGATGCGATGGTCTGACATACTGAATCAAAGATGCCCATGAAACTTATAGGCCCTGATGACTTGGACTCCAGACTCTTGATGAGATCCCCGCGTGGGCGGATCTTGCTGAAGTCGTAGCCGATGCCACCACCGCGTCTCATCGTCTCCGCCGCTTCCGTAGCGACAGCCATGATGCTTTCCATCGAGTCATTGATTTCACTACTGACAAAACAGTTATAAGCTGTAGTCATTCGAGCGGCACCGACAGCATTCTGTACCCGACCGGCGGGTAGAAATCTCATGAGACGTAATGCGTCTTTAAAATTTTCAAAATGATTTGCATCGTCTTTAAGTGCATTAGCAATACGGACGACTTTAGAATAAAAGTCCTCACCCTGTTGCCTGTATTTGATTGTGTCTATCTCTTCTGATAACGGTAGAGATGGCCCGTAGTGTTGGTTGCTTATCATACTAAATCCCTTAGATCTGGTTTTTTATAATTAGGGCCTTTCATTACTTTGCCGTCATCACGCATGACCGGCTTACCGTCATCACCTAACTTCGACATATTGCTTAGATGTACTCGATTGAAAGCTGGACGCAGTGGAAGGCCAAAGACCACTGCGAAGCCAGACAGAACGTACTGAAGGTCAGCAAGTTCTTTGAGAAGGTTCTCCATGTTGTCGGGTGACTTACTATGAGATAGTCGCCACGCCGCGCTATGTACCTCTTGAGAGAACTCTGCGAACTCTTCACGGATTAGGTCGAGGCGAAGCATTAATTCATCGACTGTCATCTTGACCCCGACTGGCGAACCCATTGCCGTATTGAACCGGTTCACCATCATCTCACAAGATTCATCACCCATCATTCTGCTGCCTTGTCTTGGATGATTTCTTTAAGGAACTCGCAGTACTCGATGGCTTTGTTGATGTCTCGCTGGACGTTGTTTTTGTGCTTGGTTCTGTATCGACTGATGTACTTGATGACGTTACTGACTGCCCATGCTTCTTCTCCATCGAGGGTTCGACAGACGGCTTTGATGTACTCTTTGGTTTCGATGTTAGCGCGGACTCTTGTTCCGTCTTCGAGGGTGACCCATCCGGTAAACTGGTAGTGGCTGGGGCTGATAGCTTCATCCATATATCTGGTTTCATGGGTGACCATAGTCTTACTTCTCCTGTTGTTTCTTTGTAGTCGCCGTGTCTAAGGATGCGGGCAAGCCGTACCATTAGCAGGGCATCTGCTTCTGTTAATCCGTTGTTGATGAATGCGTCACGCGTCACATCCCAAGCCATCTTAGGGTGTGGTGCATCTGCTAATATCTTATCTGCTTTTACTGTACCTATGCCCGGAATGCCTTTGTAGTTATCCGAAGAGTCACCGGTCATTGCTTGCTTGAATACTGCAAGGTCAGCGACATTAGGATTGATACGCATAGCACGGCGCATCTTGTCAGGATTAAAGACCTTACAAGGTAGCGTCATGATGTCCTTATCAATGCTGACAACAATAGGATTATCGATGTCAGGTTGTGTACCTAAGATGCCCAACAGGTCATCAGCTTCGAGTCCGGCTTTCTGAACTACACGGTATTTTTCAGACAGATAATTATAAGTGAAGGTAAGTGCAGAAGGTCGTTCCATTCCACCACGGTTTGCTTTGTACTCAGGGAATATATCGTGACGATAATACTTACGACTTGGATCTGAAAAACACATCAGCGTTACGTTAGGCTTTAGGTGTTTAGTCCATTCGTTCATCATATGATTGACATACTCTTTAGCCCGCGCTGGGTCGAACTCCATCAGTGTGTCTTCTTTTACTGAGACAGCCGCTGCGCTTTTGAACGCAACGATGTCTCCATCGATTATTGCTGTTGTCATTAGTGTGTCTCTTTCCAGTTCGCACCGATGTCATATGAACCCGACACCGGACATTTTAGTTTTAGTTGCTCACCCGCTACCGCAATCGCAGCGGCGAATAGCTGACCTATTTCTTTTGCTTGTCCATCACGCACAGACATCTGCACTTCGTCATGCACATTGGCGCAGTAACTAAATGTCACTGGCTTATCGTTTTTGACGTGTCCGGCTTTGGTTGCGATACCATAATGGAATGCTACTAAAGCCTTCTTCATTACGATTGCACCCGCTGACTGTAAGCAGAAGTTCAACGCTGAGTGTGGGGAAAGGATAGGAACTTTACGACCATCGATGCCCAGCAAGTATCCTCGCTCACACCGCTTGTCGATAATATCAGTCAGCTTTTCTAAGCCGGTGATACCTTTCTTCATACGCTCTCGTACTTCCTTACCCTTCATATATATGCCAGCGTCCTTCATGATGGACTGCAACTTGCGGTCACTAGCCCCATAAAGAAATGCATAGGTGCAACGCTTTACGACATCCCGGTCTTTGACACCTAGTGCCTTGCCGGTGCGTGAGTGTACGTCAGTACCATCGTCCTTCGATCCTTTGAGCAATGCATCAGCATACGCTCCGTTGTCGAAGTGACCAAGATAGTGCGCCAGCATTCTCAATTCCAAAGCGTCTGCGTCAACCCCCACCAGCTTATCACCTTCGTCCGGCAACCAGACTTCACGCATCCTTAGATCACGCTTACTTATCTGCCCCATGTTCGGCCCCCAATGACTACAGCGTGACGTTGCTGTTCCAATCGTGTTGACCTTGCCATGCACATAGCCATCGCTGGTCACACACTTGAGCCATCCTGATTCACCCTCGCTGATTTGCGACAGTTGTTTCTGACAGAACAGATAGCTATTCAGTAGCTGGGCTTCTGGGTACTTCAGATAAGACAACACAGTCTCATCGATCTTAGCTGAGCCTGACGGTGAGAATGCTTTAGGCTTCCACCCGTACTTCTCAGTCAGACGCGATGCTATCTGTTGACGGGAACCGGGGTTGAACACCTCGACATTATCCTTCAACCGCTTGCCGGTCTTCTCAGACCAACGCTCATGCGTTATCGGTGGGAATGCTTCTTGGAGTTCGACCTCGATGTCCGACATCTTTTGGCGTAGTTCGGCGCATAGTTCTTCAGACATCTTTACGTTGAGCCTGAAGCCATGTTGTTCCTGTAAGTTCAAGACATAAGCAAAGTCATGCTCAAGCTGGATAGAGTCAGCCCACGTTGGATCTGACAACTCAACCATCAGTTGTTCATAGACCTTGGCTGTCACCTCGACATCACGGGCGCAGTACTCAGCCATCTCATCGCTGAACTTTTCCCAATCACTGAAGTCACCCTTCGGGTAACCAAGTTGCTCACCCCAGAATTCAAGTGAGTGTTTACGCTGGGTTGGTTTGGCAAGCCTAGACAATATAAGTGTATCTATAACTTTGGTTCGCTGTAGTTGTAGGTCAGGAAAAATCCGCATCAGTGTTGGGTAATCGTATCCCAGACCGTTGTGCCAGACTGTCTTGTCCGCTTTCTCCAGCCTCGCTCGTCCTTCCGCTAGTGGTGGATAGTTCGGGTGATCCGCATAAACTATCGTATCGGTCGGCGCATGGTAGTTCGCTATCGCTAAACAGTGAACCTTGGTCGCTATCAGACCGTCTGTCTCTATGTCTGCTATCAGTATTGTTTCCAAAATATTTTACCTCGTTGTTTGCGTGTACCTGTCGATGACAGTTGGCACAAAGGAGCGCACACTTGTCCGCTTCTTTTACCAGCCGTTGCCATGTTGTTGCACTCATCTGCGAAATTTGCAGAGTGAATTCCTTTTCGGCTGGATTGATGTGGTGGAAGTCATACACTTCCATCTGGTATGATTGCTCACACCTCGCGCATTTATTACCATGTCTTTCTATGAGTGCTTGTCGTCTTTCCTTTCGTAGCTTGCGTTGGTAAATAACTTTGTTAGAAGCTATAACCTGATATCCTCATTACTTGTGAACTCCGTAACCTCTTCGAGAAACGAAGTATCGGGATTGAACCGAAGATCACACACGTCTCCTGTGCGTCCGGCATGGCGATCCTTTAAACATTTCACACTTAGAATATTCTCACCGTCACTTGCATTACGAGAGACAGCAATCACTTGGTCGCTAAGTTGAGCCACACTCTGTGATCCCCGAAGACTTGACAGCGTTGGTATCTGTCCATCCTCAAAACCTTTGTCACCCGAAGGGCGGCGTAGGTGTGAGATAACCATCATCCCCACATTTGTTTCTTGTGCGAATGACCGGAGTGTTGTCATAACATAGTCAATCTGTTTGCGTTCATCACCGCCCGACACCATAAACTCACTGCCTGATAGTAAGATCGAGATGTGATCGAGTACTATGAAGTCACAACCACAAGCCTTAACCATGTAGCGTAACTTGTTTAGCAAGTGTGAGAATTCCATAGAACCGAAGTGGTCATAAAGAACGAAGCGACCAGTGCCTAGAGTTTTGTTGAAGGCTTCTTGCCTGTCTTCTTCTGATACATCTTGAGGCAAGTGCAAGGGCTTTCGTAAGGCATAAGACATGAACCGCAACCCAGTGCGCCCAATACTTTCTTCAAGTGCCACATAACCGACAGTTTTAGATTGGTTAATAGCGAGGTCATATGCAATCTGAGCAGCAATCGTACTCTTACCAACTCCAGATCCAGCCGTAAGGCAAACAATCGAAGCCGGTCTAATGCCCATGAGGACATCGTTGAAAGACTTGAACGGATATGGTGTACCCATAACGATAGGTTTAGATACTGCATCCCAAATCTCCTTTCCATTTATAACCCCGTCCGGTCGATGGGGCTTTGCGTTATATACTGCGTGTAACAATTCTTTGACCGCATTGTTTACAAGCATCTCATTTGCATCTTTGTATTTATCGAGCGTTGCGATTGTGGCTTTGCCCGGACTAAGTACTTCGGCACACTGCTTCGCAGCATTCATACCTTGTTCATCCTGATCGAACAGGAAACAAACTTCCTCGAACTGCTCAACCCAATCGATGTTACGAGCGATAGCTTTAGATGCTGACTGTGCGCCATTCGGGATGCTCACCACTGGCCAGGTTTTGGTACACTGGTGGTAAGAGAGCGCATCGATCTCACCCTCGACCACGACCAAGCGTCTCGATGGTTTCCAAAGATGCTGTCCGAATAACTGAACATCAGTCATGTCGCCACGGGTTTGGAACTGCTTGCCCTCGAACCGTAGCTTTTGTCCACACACGTCACCGTCTTTGTTTCGGTACGGGGCAACGTGACAGACCTTGTCACCAACCTTCGCAAGTCGGTAACCATATTTCTTACAAGTGTCTTCAGTGATGCGTCTGTTCTGTAAGGCGCGGAACACACCACCACTAACTAGATTTGAGTCCATGATTTTCCTTACGGGTTGTCGTTCATCTGTCCACCTATGCTCCTGACAAGAGAAGCAATAGGTATGATCCTCATAGACTGTGAGTGCATCAGATGACCCACAGTCTTCACACGGTTCGTGTGCCTTAATCACGGATGATTGAGTATCGTACATATCGTTGTCCTGTTGGATCAGTTTTACGGATGCGGTTGAACTTCAAACCATGCGCTTCAAGGTCACTGATACGTCTAGGCAATGCACGAATTCGGTACAGGTTTTGTGCTTCGATGTTCGTGATGGTTGAACGCAACGTGAAGTGTTTCTTTAAGTTTTCTATCTGTGTCATTGTGACTCCCTGTAGATAATGTTGATACCGACAGGCTCATCCTGTTCGGCATATCGTTTGGTCACTGCAAGTGCGGTGATCTGGTCATCGTCACCCCAGAACGAACCGTTGTTCGTCATGGAATCCAATGGCCCTTTAACAAAGTTATCCACATCTCCACGCGGGTAACTTCTCTTAGATGTTTTAGGGCGTGGTGCTATGATCTCTACGAGACATTCGATCTGACCCTCGATGGGCTGGACGGTTAGTGCTTTACGCAACACGTCTTTTACTTTGACCCGAAAGTTCTCATAGTTCTTTCCATAGTATGTACCCCACCTCGACACGCGAGGTCTGGAAGCGGGTACTGGTTCAACAGGAATCCAGAGTTCCAGCGCACCGCCATCCAGTAGATAATTCCGTACCGATTCAGCAAACTTATATTGCGATGTCGAAGTCATCATCGTCAGACGAATCCTTCTGCACGGCTTGGTGTTCGCCGAAGTCTCCGGCTGCACCTTGACCAAGGTTACGTTTGTCCATCAGCATGACATTGCGAAGCTGGCTGGTTACACCTTTGTTACCACCAGTGTTGTATGCTTTCAGTTGGAACGATGCCTTGATCAGATCACCCGATGACGGGCAGTCTTCGACAGCCAGTTGGCTCTTATCGCTAGTGACAAATCCTGGTTGGAACTTTGTCTTAGCAGTGATAAGCCACTTGCCTTGGAAGTCTTCCTTCTCAGTATCGTCACCATCCTTGAATGGCATCCGAAGACCGGATGGTAGCTTCTTGAATTCAGCAGTCGCGAGGTCATTAGACACAGACTTCAGTGTCTCAATAAACTTCTCAACTTCTGCGTCACCCTTATTAAATACCATTGTGACTTTGTATTTACCGTCAGAGAACTCTTGTCCTTCATCTGGTTTCGCCAGCCATGCATAGGCTGCTACACAATTAGGGGAGACTTGGATGCTTGCTTTTTGATTTGCCATAATAGCTTTTTTCCTCAGTGTTTATTGTCTTCGTTTAGGTTTGGATGAAACATCAGGGCGTGAGATATGAACCATTCGGTATCAACATCCATGTCCTCAAGTTTCTGCTTTTCGTTGTCAGGCAGATAGCCCAACGTCCAGAAGATGAATGCCATTTGTGTAATCAAGTCCTCTGCTTCTTGAGTACGGGGTGGGTATGTTATTGGCATAAGGATACTCTATTTGCTAGTGTTAGGTTTACTGTACTTAAAGATCAGGCAAAGAAATATTTAGCCTTCAAAACTTCTGACACATCAAAAGATCCTTGCTCTGGATAGTCAGGTAAATCCACATCTGGTGCGTACTCTTTTAAGTACGGATGGAATTCATCCTCAATCCAATTGCCTTTAAACATATCGTATGCTGTCTCGCGTATGACTTGACGCATGACATCCACATTATTAGGTAGCACCGCGAAGCTATCGTGGATGGCAGCGATGCTATGGATGTGATGTTCCTCTCGAAGTTTCACCACTACCTTTTGCATCAGTGATGCATCGAGCGAGTGAATGATGTTCGGTGAGGAAGACAGCATTTGTTTCCTAACGTGTAGACCACCGTCTGGATTTTCATCCCACATAAAGTAAGAACCCATGACAGTCTTCACGTCTGACTTAGCCACGTTCCAATAGGATTGCTGGATAGTAGAACCAGCGGGAGTAACCCATCGAAGTGGCTTGTCGAATTCCGCGAGTGCTACTGCACACTTCTGGAAATATTCCATGATTGGTCGGCTGGCTACGATAGTTTGATCGAGTGCTTGTACTAACTTGTCTCGCATATAACCGGCGTTCTCTAGTTTATTTCCATCGAGTGCATCACAGAACCCATCCTTAATCAGTTGATCTTGGATGCCTCGCGGTGTCACACCGTAGCTGGTGGTCATACAAGCCCGCTTACAGACAGACCTATCCACACTACCAATCCACTTGTGTGCTTGCTCAAGGTTCTCGCCTCTCTGAATATCATCAGTGATAAGACGTTTGACTACTTCGGCAGTGGCAGAGTAGATGTCAAAGCGTTCCGATAGTGCGGAACAATTAGTTAGCTTTGCACCAACAGGGTCACGACCGATGAGAGACAGAAGCTGGAGTCCGTTGTTCGATCCGTCCTGATGTACAGGTAGGGTGCATACAAACTTCGCTGGGTTGTCCATACCAGTAGCTTGTGTCCAATCAACACACGTCTGCCAGAACTCAAGTTCTGAATCAGCGTGAGTCCATAGACGGTCACCTGAACTGAATGGATCTAACGCGGACTGAACGATAAGATCATGGTTATCTTTCGCCCATTCTTCCATCTCCTCAAAACTAATCTTGTCTTCGCCGAAGGTATTACAGAGACGAACAGCCAGCCAGTGGAGTCCACGTTCCCCCAACGGTTGCCCGTCAGCAAAACGAATGACACCTCTAGCTAGACTATCGCCTTGAGGATTTAGATCTGGGGTCACATAGTACATGCGTGTCCGGCTGTCACACTTGATGACATTATATAGGTCACGACCTTTTACCTGATCACCCAAATTTAACTTACGAATAGTAGCTTCACGCTTCGATACCTCGCGGGAATTCTTGTCGTGAATGTTCGTGAGTTCATACTTCCAAGCTGCCCTGTCGATCTTTGACATGGCATCCCACTCGATCTCAGTCTTGCGGGCTGGAAGTTCTTGTGGGTCTGGCGATGGGATGCACTCGATAGCTTGCGTGTCGTTTATGAAACAATCACGGGCTAACTCTAATGCATCTTCATCAATCCGAAATGGACACCAGCCCAGATAGTTCGCCGCCCGCTTTGTTGTGCGAGACAGCGGATCATTCAAGACAGACGTATGTTTATGCAGTCCGCCTCTAATGAATTCAATATCGACCATGACGTAGCCACCATCATAACGCTGGTTCTCTTCATCCCATGACCACGGGCGTGGCTCGATGATCATCGGCTTGAGTACCGGTGTATTAAATTCTAGCTGGCTGTTGATGTCTTCCATCATGGCACGACAGGCATCACTCAGGAATACTTGTCGTTCTGTTTTGTTTCTGATTTGGACGTACTTGAGTTCGATGAACCCACCACCGTACTCGATGAGTATGTCGAGGATCTTTGCTCCAATGTGCATTCGGACATCACGTCTCCATTCGAGTGTTTCGATGGACTTAATTCGTCTTGACCAGTTGCCCCACTGACGCTGGTTGAAGTTCTTCGCCGTCCTGACAAGACGCGCTGCGACATCAATCCCGCCACTGTCCTTGGCTTCATCTTTAGACTCCCTTAACCACGTCTCGAACTCGACCTGTTGTTTCATAGCCAGCCCGATATCGAGACAGACGTTACGCGCAGGGCGACCAAGGCTGGCTCTCGCCAACCGGATAGACAGCACTGAGCGTAGTGCGATGTACGCAATTTTTTCTGGCGACACGAAGCTGATGTACCACCACCAGACGGGGCGTACCCCTGGTCCGCTGTTGGCAATCCCTTCGATGGCAAATTGTTGTGCCTCACGGATAGCAGGGATAATCAACTGCATTACTTCAGTGAATATCTTACGCCCCGCCCCAGCGTCAGAGATACGTCCTTCCGCTAGTAACTTACGGAACTTCTGAACCCCTTCTTCGACACCCGCCAACTCGATCCGCCGTTGTTGTTCTTCAAGTTTGGGATCGAGCGTGTGTGCTAGTAATGTGCTGAAATCTTTATTCATGGTAACCCTTTGTGTTTACTGTATTTATAACTTTGCTTCACTGTAGTCGATTGATATAGCAGTGAAAAATGACGTTGTTTCAATAGCTTAGTGCGGGGATTGCAGACTCATAACCTGAAGGTCGTCAGTTCAAATCTGACCCCCGCAACCAAACTATCTATTTGTTTTCTCTAGACAAATACGCGCTGGTGTACAGTAAATACTTGTGATGTACTTGCTGGATGTGCCGATAGTGTGCCGACTTCTGCCACCACACCGCAAAGAATAAGAAGAGTGTGAGTAGTGGGTGGGCAACAATAAAGATCCAGATGTTTAACTCTTCGTAAGTCCAGCCCATTAAAGCTGCCCATTCGTTGAGTGCATCAACGCACATCCAAAATATTTTATTCATGAATTCATCGTAGTTCATACCTTAGTCCTCAAGTTGTTTAAAATGTCAGCCGCTTCGTTTGCCACTTGGCTAGGCGATAGGTGTGCATAGCGTTGTGTCATTTGTGTATCACTGTGTCCAAGCAGTCGGCTAACTGCGTAGAGTGACATCCCTGCTTGCACCAATCGCGAGGCGAAAGTGTGGCGAAAGCAATGAACTGTAAATCGCCCGTACCTTTGAACTAAGGGAGAGGTGTTCAAGTTGGCACGGGCGATAGCCTTGCAGATACCCTTCGTTGAGTAACCGCGAGGCTTGGACGGATCTGTGGGAGAAGCAAAGACATAATAGCTGTTGCCGGAAAGAGAGTAACGGCTCTGCAATATGTCCTTCAGTCGATCCGTCATAACCAGAAGACCCTCATTGCCTACCTTGTTGCGATAGACATTGATTGTCGTCCAGTTGGTGGTGTCTACGCTCGACCACTGAAGTTCAGCAGCCTCTGTGTAGCGGACACCGGTATCGATTAGCACGACTGCTAGGTCGTACTGGTCTTGTAGTTTCTGTTGTGTCTCATGATGCCGGTCACCGAATCCTGGTTGCCCCTTGATGGTGCGCTCTGGATGCAGTTCAGCTAACAGCCGTTCTTCTTCCCCGTCCATCAGGTAGCGTGTCTTCTGATTAACGCTCAATTTAAGCCTCTTAAAGTTTGTGCTTAGATCGACAGCCATGTTGTAATCATCGCGGGCTTTCATGAACACAGAGATCCAGAAGGTGAGTTCGTTGTTGATATACCTTGGAGACAGACCGTCCTGTAGTCGGGATGCTTTCAGCTTGGCAAGCCAATGCTTATTCAGCCGACTGATAGGTTCGCTGCCTCGCGTTTTACTGGACAACTTACTCAAAAAAGTACGAGCGTCTTTGACCGATGGCTTGTTGGTTGCTTCGAGTTCGTTGATGTACATCATCGCAGCATCAGCAATCGATCCGGTTTCACGGATGCCAAGCTGGTCGCGGTCTTGTATCTTCTTCGCGATAGCTTTCGCAACCTTACGGGCTTCACCTTTGTCTTTACGTTTGGTTGACCCACGCTCATAGCTAATGACGTGTCCATCGTCATCGAGTACAGGAACTTTGTAATACCAGTACGGACTGTTAGGTCTACTGTATACCTCTAGCATTATTGCACCCCCTGTCTTACGTTTTCATATGCCGATGGCATTAGATCAGCGAATAGTTCCTTGAGGGAATGCGCGGTGCATGGCCCCCAATTACCAGCGTGTCGATAGCCACCTGATGTAACAATAATTTCACCAACGATGACAGAATGATTGTTCCATTCAGATTGCTCACGCTTTCTGATTAACTTGCGAACCAGACACCACTCTTGCCCCTCATCAGTCAGTCCATAGGCTAACTCATGTGGTAGCCCTACCGAATTAAAGGCACTCGCCATCGCGCTGAGATACTTTTTGTCTGCTTCAGTGAACCTTAAAGATCCATTGAAATGTGAATTAATTGGTATGACATTATTCATTCTTTGATCTTCCCTGTTGTTATTGCGTGATGTGCATATGGGTCGTAATAGGACAACATCTTCAGGGAAAATTCCTTTGGATCTTGTTTTAAAGCCTTTGCAGTTTTAACCCATAGCTTTGGTGGTAATCTACCCTGACCACATTCAAGCTGAGAGATAAACGTGTAGTACTCTAACCCTAACTCATCTGAAAGTTTTCTTTGCGTCAATTCCGCAGCGATGCGGAGTTTCTTTATAAAATCTCCGGCATCTGCTCTAAGAATACGGGCTTCTCTCGAAGACGCATCATAAGCATTATAAGCCATTATGTTTTCACCTCTAGTTTACTTTTAGTTATACTTTAGGAACTTCTAGTAGTTATTCTATATGATAATACTCTTGAGGAACTATAGGTACTTTAAGTTATCTTTAGGAACTTTAGGAACTTATAGTCCTTGGCAAAAGGATGCTCTAATTGTCACCCAATGGCCAGTGTTAAGAATAATATCGCTTGGAAAAGGACAAACCATCCGCTGATACGGTCAACTGGATGTTGTCTTGTGTGCCTCATAGAGACTAGGTCTTTAATCATTCATACTCCTGTTATTACGTTATGCTGCTTTATGCATTAGTTTATATAGTTCTGCTGTACACATAATTCAAGGGCTTTATCTATTTTATTCATATACAGCCCGGCAGCATGACTTGTCATGACGATCCTTCGACCACATATACTAGCCCATCCGCACAATGCGGACACGCCCCTGCCGGTATCTCGTCAGCTATGCACAGCGTCTGTTCGGACAGATCGATGTCCAGTGCCTGAGAGACAACGGATTTACGTTCACACTTATCGCATTCGCACTCAGCGTCCAGACTAACGTCATCTGGACAAGCAAAGCGCACCATCAAATTTATCATGGCAATCACTCCTGTTTTATGGTGGTCGTTTTATTGGCATAAGGATGCTCCAATCGCAGAAATTATCAGTTCGGCTGCGCGGTGCTAACAGCACTCACAGTCAGCTATTGGTTTACCATTCCGACACACATCGTCAGGCTCGAAGTATCCAGATTCAAACACATCATCGAAACGGCGCATCGATATAGGCTTCGCTGGCGCGTCCTTCACGTCTAACAGTTCAGATAGAATGCCTTCGACTGCGTCATGATGCTCATTGAACCGCTCTTGCGACTCATCTGTGTATCGCTCATCGCCGTTATCATCTGTCACCCATATCGGGTCTAGATAGGTATCTTGCAGGATATATTCAGCAACAACAGCAACCGCCTGTAGGAACACCGGCTGGCGCACGGTATTGATAGGCACTAGGTCGCCCTGCCTTAGTTTATTCTGCGTGTGACAGGCTTCTTCGATATCATCATAAGCCCTACTTTTACGGTGGGCGCAATAATGCCCAGATGTCTCTGCAATTTGCATCAGAGACTGTGAGAATTCATGCGCCCTGTTCTGATGCAGATGCTGGATGGCTTGGTATAGTTTATTAGCCATGTTCATCTGTTCAGCGTTCAGCCAATCCAACTGCCCCAGCCCGTATTCCATATTTTTACGGGCAGAATTAATAGACCGGTGCTGTTGTGGTTTATAGTCCGGATACGTTTTGCCGGTGATAATACATTTAGTCATCTTTTTGCTCCTCATGATAATAATCTAAAAACCCTGCGCCGTTGCCCTCTGGGTCACATAGGACATCAACGTAGAGATCTTTAAACCCGCGTTTGTTCATACGCAGGGTCGGGATTAATTCCCCGAATTCTTCGCGTTCATCCACGCTGACAATTGTCCAGCCCACAAGCTGGTCTAAGTGTTCTTTAAAACTTCCGTTTCGCATTCTTTTAGTTCCTTCATCGAGACAAGCTGGCTCGTCAGGCACATGGAACAACCCATGCACGACCGCCCGCCGAAGCGGGCAGTTTCGCCTAGTCAAAATTCAGTTCTGTTGGTTCATCATCCTGATAGTTGAAGTGTTCCAGTATTTCCCTGTCGGCATCGTGTGCGCTTGTCAGGGCTGAACGGTAGGGTTTGCCGGTGGTGGTCGTTAGACCCCACCCAGCGTCCGCAAATCGCCATTGATTGGTGTTTGAAATTGTGTCCAGTATGATTGACATTACGCAACCTCGCTTTGCTGTACTTGCATTCCAGAAAATAGGTATTCAATGACCGGCACTGTCCAGCCATTGCCCAGCATCCGGTAACGCTGGGTGTTTGAGACGTGCGCGGTGTAATCTGTCCTAACGCCCTGCAAAGCCTCGCATTCACGGGGCGTGAGTTTACGCCATTTCACATCATCGATGGATACCGCGACATTATCTTTTTGTACGGTGGTCAGGCTGTTTGTGCGCCCGTTTAGCTGTAGTTCTAGACGCTGGCTTGTTCCGCCGTCTGGGTCATACCGTCCGCGAAATGCCCCGCACAATATTTTGGGTTCACGATGTCCGCCGGAACATGTGTTGAGGGTCGGTGCTTTGCCCGCTGGGTGATACACGCGTTTTAGAATGTCGTGTCCGTTGAGGTCAGCCATGCCTACATGAATTAAACCGCTGTCGCATTCAGCGACTAATTGACGGCGATTTTTCTGAAAATATGACTTTAAATTACCGCCTTTGAAATAGTTCGCATCGATACAATGCGCCTTATCTCTATCGGTAAAACCGCTTTCAAGAATATCATTTAAGATAACGCCCCTATCGGCTGGCAATTCATTCAGCGGGATATTTGTCCAATAGACGCGGTGACGGTTTTGAGCGGTAAACCGATTGCTGTTTATATGCACCGGCTGAACGTGATAGCCAGCTTCAGCAAGATAGTCGGTTATTGCCTGTTCGTTGTCTTTTTTCATGCGAACATTTTCGAGTAGGAAATATTTTGGTTTTAGTGTCCGCAACAGTCGGACGTATTCAAAAAACAATGCGCCCCGTTCCCCA